>JAABUQ010000394.1_pt1 | contig 100936 bp, 95 predicted proteins | sample 5560001 | NCBI WGS metagenome assembly JAABUQ01 (sample SAMN10711888, study PRJNA513371) | rock metagenome | isolation source: Antarctica rocks | place: Antarctica: Victoria Land, Finger Mt nord | collected 2015-12-18
GATAGACTCTTAGCAGCAAGCGAAGAGGAAATCATCGCGGTACCAGGAATTGGTCCCAAAATTGGGCATAGCCTCTACTCCTGGTTACAAGAGCCAGAAAACCGTGCGTTAATTGAACGACTTCGTGTAGCTGGCCTGAACATGGAAGACGAGCAACAGGTGGTTACAGGACCACTTGCCGGTCAGACATTTATGCTAACGGGCCGACTTAGCACCATGACACGCCCTGTTGCTGAGGAGGCAATTACACGGCTCGGCGGCACAATTGCTTCAGGTGTGAGCAAATCTCTTAGCCATCTAATTGTCGGTGAGGAGCCTGGATCAAAGGTTGCGAAGGCGCAGAAAGCTGGTGTGCCTATTCACGATGAGCAATGGCTTGTTGAGCTTTTCAAAGAACACGGAGTCAAATAGCGTGCAAAATAACACTGCGCAGAGCATAAATACTCTACCCATTTTTGATGGACACAACGATGTCCTACTCAACTTGTATCTACCAGAACGCGGCGCAGGACGTTCCTTTTTCATTGAGAGCGAGAAAGGACACCTTGATCTACCACGTATGCGTAAGGGCGGGTTTGGCGGAGGTTTCTTTGCGGTCTTTGTTCCACCCGAACCAGGACCTACTATGCCAAAAGAGGAAGATATAATCCAAACCGCCGATGGATACGAATTTCCTCTTGCTCCTGCGCTTGGCTATGATTATGCTCTTAAAACAGCACTAGCAGTGACAGCAAGTCTCTTTAAGCTTGAGACAGAGTCAGAGGGACAGGTGAAGGTTGTACGCAATGCGGATGAACTCGAAACATGCTTGCGCAGCGGTGTGCTTGCTGCAATTCTGCATTTTGAAGGAACCGAAGCCATTGACCCGAACCTGGATGCGTTAGAAGTCTTTTATCAGGCCGGTCTACGTTCCCTTGGTATCGTGTGGAGTCGTCCAAATATTTTCGGGCATGGTGTTCCCTTCAAATTTCCACACTCGCCTGATACAGGCCCTGGACTAACTGATCTTGGCAAAAGTCTTGTACATGCCTGTAACCGTATGGGTATTATGCTTGATCTTTCACATATTACCGAGCAAGGTTTTTGGGATGTGGCAAAGCTCTCTGACAAACCGCTAGTTGCAACACACTCAAACGTTCATGCACTCTGCCCTTGCCCCCGCAACTTGACAGATAAACAACTTGATGCAATTAAAGCATCAGAAGGAATGGTAGGCTTAAACTTCGCGGTTTCATTCTTACGCGCTGATGGGTATAATGACGCAAACACACCTATCGATGCAATGATCCGCCACATCGACTACCTTGTTGAGCACCTTGGTATAGAGCATGTTGGCTTTGGCTCTGACTTTGACGGCGCTACCATTCCACAAGAGATAAAAGACGTCGCAGGTCTACCTAAACTTATAACAGCACTACGCGAACATGGATACGATGACATAGCGTTACGCAAACTTGCGTATGAGAATTGGATACAGGTACTTCGCAAAACATGGCTACATAATAAAAAATAAACAAGGGAAGCTTCAACGCTTAACAGCGTTAAAGCTTCCCTAGAATGGATTTCTTCTAGCATGAGTTCACGCAATGAATTGCGCCGCGGACGCCGTAAACGTGGTCCCTACAACAGGAGGTGAACTATGTCAGACTTCTAGTCTTGTGAACTCGTTACCGCCATCGCCTCCGCAATCCACTGCGTAAGCTGGTCTAGACTAGGAACGCTGGTTGCAATATTTCCAGCGCTGTGCGCTTCTGTGAGCGTTGCATACAAGTGCTCAGGATTACGGCGTCGCAAGTCTCTACAACCATTAACACCTGCCTCTTCAAGCATCACCACTTTGTCGGTGCTAATACCCTGTAGTCGCAGAAAATCAGCACGGTCAGCAAGCGTTCTTAGCATATGCGTGCTTACAGTTACCTTCTGTGCAAGGTCTGCACGCTCCTCTTTCGTCCTGGTTTGCTCAAGCAAATCTTGAGTTGTACGTATCCCTTGAGCCTCTAATTTGCTCTGTACCTCAGGCTCAATTCCTGGTATTGTGCTTAGTGAACTTCCCGAAGCAGGTGTGTTCGTAGATGAAGTCGCAGAAGATGTTGTCCGAGACTGTACGTTTTGTTGCGCCTGTGTTGCAGTCTGCTTAGCTGTATTGACAGCATCCTTGCTCGCATCTTTCACATTTGAAGCAGCCTTCTGTGTTGCATCCGCCACATTACTAGCGGTGTCCTTCACAGTTGAGCTTGCTTGCTGTGCCACATTGTTAGCAGTATCTTTCACCTGTGCAGTGGTCTGCTGTGCTACATTACTGATGTTACTTGCAGTATCTTTTACCTTAGCGCTTGCCTGTTGTGTAACGTCGCTGACAGTACTCTTCACATCAGAACCTGCCTGTTGCGCAATATCACCTAGATTGCTAGCCGTATCTTTTGTGCTTGAACCTGCTTGCTGTGCGATATCACCCAAATTGCTGGCCGTCCCCTTCACCTGTGCGGTGGCCTGTTGTGCCAAGCCGCCCAGGTTACTAGCGGTATCCTTTACCTGCGCTGTCGCTTGTTGTGCATAGTCTTTCAAAGTACCAGCGGTTTGTGTTGCTTTCTCTGAAATTTGTTGCGTATATTGATTTATCTCTGTTTTCTCAGGTATGTAGCCACGAAGTTCTTGAAATCTGTCAGTCAAAAGACGACGCATTTCCTGTCCTCGCATCGGTGCCACTAATACGCCAAGGCCAAGACCAAAGAGAAGACCTCTTAAAAAATTGCCCATTCTCCACTTCCTTTTTTCTTTTGATGTATATAGCAACGCATAAGGGCATTGCAGAACTAATGGGTAAATACTTATGACTATACGCACGAGCGCAAGCCTAAGTTTCAACTAGGATAGAAGTCCTGAACGCAATACGAGCAAAGGAATAAGCAAGGCATGTTGCACTCATTCCCTTGTGTCAAGTAACTACACAAACTTCATCTGAGTATAGCGACCGCGAAGCGCATGTACCTGCTCTTTGACATTCTTACCACGCACACCATCATGAAGCAATTGTGCAAGTTCACCCATTGTACGCTCGTCCATACCAAAGCGAGTCATCTCGGAAACACCTATACGTAAACCGGAAGGGTTGCGCGGATCAGTATCACCTGGCAGCATGTTATAGTTAAGAATGATATCGTTCTTTTCTAAGACTTTCGCGACTTCGACACCGCTCCCCCACTGTGCGACATTCACGCCAATCATGTGACTCATTGTATAGCCAAACTCGCGGGCTTCTACTGGCGTCCCCAACTCGTCAAGGCTCTGACCCAGCGCTTGAGCATTATGCACAATCTGTGTTACATATTGAGCACCATATTTTCTCATTTCGCGAATAGCCACGACGAGCGCGGGAAGTGTATGTAGATGATGATTACTTGAGGAGCCTGGAAAGACACCTCTATCCGCCGGGGGCCAGAATTTTTTCTCGGTCTCCTCATCCATGTCGCCCAGGATAACACCACGCTGGGGACCAGGAAATGTCTTGTGCGTGCTACCCGTTAACCACGTCGCTCCCTCATGCAGTGGGTCCTGAAACTCACCACCAGCAATAAGACCAAGAACGTGCGCTCCATCATAGAGTAAGGGAATACCTTTTGTTTTGCAGAAAGCGGCAACTTGTGAAACAGGCTCAGGAAAAAAGAAGAGACTCTTGCCCATAATGACGAGTTGTGGCGAAACTTGATCGATCAATTCAATGGTCTTTTCGGGATCGACATGGTAGTGATCTGGCGTTAATGGTAGATAGTGTAGATGTACTGAATTTGCACTTCCAAGCTTGAGCGACTGTCCGCGATTTTGTATACGTCGTCCAAAAACGCCGACAGGGCCATGACTGATATGTCCACCACCATCCGTCGAATTGGCAATAATCGTGTCTCCACCCCGCAAGAAGCCCAGCGCAATCGCCGTGTTCGCGGCATTACCACTAATAGGACGCACATCAGCTTGCCTGGCACGAAACAACGCGATGATTTCGTCATGCGCCATACGTTCGATCTCATCGATGAAGCGTGTCCCCTGATAATAACGGTTAACTTTGTCGCCTTCGTTGGGATGCCCCTCTGCATACCGGCCCATGAAGTCAGAGTTTTGTACGCGCCGTACTGCATCGCTCGGCGTATTTTCACTAGCGATGAGATTGATGGTCTGCGTCTGCCGCCAGGTCTCCTCTTGCGCCAGAATATTTTCAATATCAGTTATGTCTACTGTCATGCTGTTGCTCCTTGCGGTTTCATGGAATGAGTTACTGAAAAATACCTTCTTAAGTATAACATAGGGGCAAATGCCACAATGATACAGCCTATCTTGCTGGTAGAACTGTGCTCGGCGACCCACTTTTTATTCTATCTGAGTCTATCCGAATTTCACATAATACACCAGTATTGCTGTCAAAAGTGCTGTCACATTAGGTCTCCATCCTTCCGGGGGAAAGTGAAAATGCAGGGAGACCGCAAGGGTCTCCCCTACATGTTCATGAACCCCCTCCATGTAGGGGAGACCCGTGCGGTCTCCCTGCTTTCCCCCCAAAGGATGGAGAGCCGTCACATTTGAGGTTGTGATAGTAGTGATGGTACTCCCCCTTTTAATGGAGAAACCCGCTTACAAAAAAGCGGGTTTCGGTTTATAACATCGACTACACATGCGATCTGATGAACAGGTCATCCAACTCTCGTATCTTGCGTTCACATCGACTTAGGCAAACGTTCAAGTATCTGTGTGAGCAGAGTTTCTACACGGTCAAATCGCGTTGTATGCTCATCTAACACTTTGGTATGCTCACCTAGCACTCTTGTATGCTCATTGAGAAGTGCTGTGTGTGCATCAAGTTTTGTCTCTAGTTGATCCATACGTATTTTCATCATCTCAACGCGTAGTGCTGTTTGCTTACTTTCTTGCATCTGGTTTTGGAACAACCCTAACAGGATAGTGCTATTCTGATTTACTTCATGTATCGACTTGCCTATTTCTCTTTGCAATGCTCCAAAGGATTGTTCTAGTATTGCTACCCGCTCTTCTTGCGCTGCCATAAAAAAACCTTTCGCAAAACATTAATATCATAGGAACAATTATACCTGACAAAAAGGCAAAAAGAAACTACCCTGGATGGTATATCACGATGCCCATCTTGAGCAAGCACTCGATTTGGTGCTAACTGGTCGCTGTTGTGTTTATCAGAATTGGAAAGCCCTGAGTTTAAGTGAGGCGATATTGAACAAATCCAATATTGCTGTTATACTAAACCTACTGAACTGGAACAGTGCGTTGTACATTTATTATCTCTGTACCGAACCAGCCACAATGTGTGGCCGCATAGGTGGTCTACGACAGACCTCCAAGCGTCTGATAGATCACCTCTTGTGAAGAAACTCAGGAGGAATAGTTTCTATGAAGGTTTATAGGGCGGAACAGATTCGCAATGTAGCATTGATTTCCCATGTAGGAGCAGGCAAAACCTCTTTGGTAGACGCGGCCCTCTTCGATAGCGGGGCAGTTACCCGACAGGGTAAAGTCGATGAGGGTACCTCGGTCTCCGATTATGACCCCGATGAACTCAAACGGCGTATGTCCTTGAATGCCAAGGTGCTTCCTGTTGAATGGAAAAACACCAAGATTAACTTCATCGACACCCCCGGCTATGCAGATTTTGTAGGCGAAGTAAAAGCAGGACTCCGCGTTGCTGACGCTGCCCTTGTCGTAGTGACAGCAGAAAAAGGTGTTGAGGTCGGCACGGAACTCACCTATCAGTACGCTAACGAGCGTAATCTTCCTCGTATTATCATGGTCAACAAGCTTGACCGTGAAAACACCTCCTTTGATCAGGCGTTAGACTCGTTACGTGCCAAGTTTGGGTCGAGAGTTGTTCCACTTCAGATACCAATTGGAGAACAAGCGAATTTCAAAGGTGTCATAGACCTTGTATCACAAAAAGCCTATACATTTGAGGGCGGCAATAAGGTACAAGAGATATCTGTTCCTGATGATCTCAAGGAACGTATCAGCACTTACCGCGAACAGCTCATTGAGAGTGCGGTTGAGAGTGACGACGCATTGATGGAAAAATTCTTAGAAGGCGAGGAATTGACCGATGAGGAAGTTCTCTCTGTCGTCAAGATGAGTACCTGTACGGGTCAAGTGTTTCCAGTTCTCTGTGGCTCTGCCAGCAAAAATATTGGCGTGCAAACACTACTCGACGCCATCGTAGACTATCTTCCCAGTGCGGCTGATGCGGTATGCGAAGAGGCGAAAGCCTTCGGCAACACGCCCTCGTTGTTTGTCTTCAAAACAGCGGCAGCTCAGGTTGGAACCATCTCTACCTTCCGCGTCTATAGCGGTACCATCAAGCCTGATTGCCATGTCTACAATGTGCAAACCAAAGCGGATGAGCGCTTGGGACAACTTATCACCGCACGTGGTAAGACGCAAGAAACTGCAACAGAAATTCCCACTGGCGATATTGGTGCAGTAACAAAGCTTACAAACACTCATACAGGTGATACGCTTGCAGGGACAAAAGATACTGAAACGGCACTTCCACCAATTACATTTCCTAATCCCTGCTATACCGTAGCAGTTATTCCTAAGAGTCAGACTGACCTCGACAAGATGGGCAATGCGCTTGCTCGTATCATTGAAGAAGATCGTACCTTACGAGTCTCGCGTGACGCCGAGACTGCTGAGGTATTGCTATCGGGCATGGGTGAGTCACATCTCCAGATCGTGGTTGAAGGCATCAAGCGCAAGTACAGTGTCGATCTGGAAACTCACGATCAGCGCATCATCTACCGTGAGACCATTCGTAAGAAGGCACGCGCCAACGGTCGTCATAAGCGTCAAAGTGGTGGACATGGGCAATTTGGTGATGTGTGGTTAGAAATTGAGCCGCTACCAAGAGATAGCGAACAGCTTTTTGTCTTTGAAGACAAAATTGTTGGAGGTGTTGTACCCGGCCAGTATATCCCTGGTGTTGAAAAGGGCGTGCGCGAGTCACTCAAGAAGGGGTTCCTCTCTGGCAATCCCATGCTCTACGTGAAAGTTGCAGTGGTCGATGGAAAGTATCATCCAGTAGACTCTTCAGCACAATCATTTGAAGTCGCAGCTTCACTTGGCATGCAAGAGGCGGTGCCTTTGGCGAATCCGGTATTACTGGAACCGATCATGAATGTCACCATCACGGTGCCAGAGCACAATATGGGTGATGTCATGAGTGACATCAATACTAAACGCGGACGCGTACTCGGCATGGATTCGCTGGGTGATGGCATGCAAGAAATCACAGCACTCGTTCCACAGGCTGAAATGTTGCATTACGCTACTGACCTACGCTCTATCACACAAGGACGTGGCTCCTTCTCAATGGTATTCTCCCAGTATGAGGAGGTACCTGCTAATGTCCAACAAGAGATCGTAGCCAAACACAAAAAGGTCGCCGCATAGCTTATGTACTAGCGAACAGCATTGCTATTAGTAATATATTACTAGCATGCTGTTCGCTGGCTTGACAGCAAAGCATTTCAGTAGTATATTTTCTGTATACACGTTTGTATATACAGGAGAAATATATGCAGGTGGTTAAACTACGTAAAGTTGGGAACTCGACAACAGTTACGCTACCAACGTCCATTTTAGAAGCGTTACACTTACACGAAAATGATGACATTGCTATAGAGGTGTCTGGAGATCGTATCATGCTTTCACGCGCAACCTCTGACTTTCAAGACGCATGGGAAGCATACAAAGAGATCGAACCTCGCTATCGAAACGCAAATCGGAAACTTGCGGAATAATACATAATGATTCGTTTTCTTCCTCATGTAGATTGAGTATTAACGCTCTCTTTTACCTTTTGGAGGCCCCTGCCTTTTCGGAGTATTAGCAGATTGCATACTTCTAGACTTCCTTCCGCCGAACTTAGGCATACCAGAAGAACTACCCCCTTTACCCCGATTTGTTCCATCTTTCGTACCTGACTTCTTATCTCTCTCTCTCGCCAAAAACGCTGCCGCATCTTCCTCGTGACCATGTGTTATGAGCCATTCATAAGCTCGCTCATGAAGATCGCGCAGTGAGGAACTTCCAGCTATCATCATCCACATTGCGAACTCTGAGTCCGCAGGTTGTCCCTCACTCCATTGCTTTTCAGCTATAAGAAATTCTTGCACCTGCTTCACGTTCAGTGTGCGTAATACTGCATCCAAACGTTGTCGGAAATTTACATACTCTGTCATACTCTTTAACACCCGCTCACTACAGCAATATACTACTTCCTATAACGTTTGGTCTAAAGAAAGCGTTTCTAATTCAACATAGTTCGATCATCGGATATCTTCTTAGAGAGAATTTGCCGCATAAACGGTACCTCGCGACGCAGAATAGTAATCTCTTCGTGTAAACGCTGATACGTGGAGGTCATTTCAAGAAACTGCTGTTTCTGAGCATCTTCAATATTCATTAAGAATGAGGCAATAAAGTACGAGAGGTCTTCTGACTCATCTGGAAGGTTTGCCTGTACATCAGGTTCGTTCACCTCCTCGAGTAACATTGCCAGATATTCTTCAAACAGCTTTCGCGCTTGTTGCGTTGCACTAGCCAGGTCCAACTCTTCTGTTACTACATCTTCCTCATATGGTTCTACAGTTGCGGAGATATACACATTGTCGCGGTTCTCGTTCAAAATGCGAAAACGTTTGATGCCAACAGCGTTAAGTGTGTACCGTCCATCTTCAAGCCGTTCCAGGTTATGTATCTCTGCCATTGTACCTATAGTATGAGGGACTTCGCGCATAAACGTACTTTCAGGTTTAGGCAGCACAATGCCTAGCGGTTTGTTCTCACGCTCACATGCAGCGATCATCTGCCGATAGCGTGGCTCAAATATGTGTAAAGGTAACACTGTCCCTGGAAACAAGACTGTTAACGGAAATAAAGGTAGCTCGATTACGTTACTTGTCATGTAAGCCTCTCTTTTGCAAAACTAGCCATCGCCAGGCACGCTGATAATTGGTATATCACTGGCCCTATACGCTTGAAAGAGTGCATACTCATATGAGTAGACATCTTTTCACCTACACAACATACGATTATTTCGACAACATACTCTCTAATACCTGTTGTATCTTTTGACGCTGTAAAGATATAGGACGGGGCAAATTCGGTAGAAATCTTTTTTGCTCTTGACAACTATACCGTCTGGAGACGGTAGGGAAAATACCTCCTTGATATTCAGTAAAACGTGAAGGGAACATCCTCTTTAAGAGTACGTTCCCTTTTCTTGTTACGAGAGCCAGCTAGATACTTCTCAGCTAATCTGCTGTTGCGACAAGGCCTTGCCGCTCTTCCACGTCTTCTGCCGTAGCCTTATTTGAATACTCAACGAGGCCGAACACAGATATGAACGTGATGGCACACATGATAATCATATATATCGCTATCGGTACATATGAATGATATACTGAAACAAGTGCAACTGCGATGATGGGAGCAGGGCCACCTGCCGTTATGGATGCAAGTTGGTAGCCCAGCGAGGCACCCGTATAGCGCAGCTTTGTGCCAAATCGCTCGGAGATGAACGCAGCTTCGGGACCATACAGCCAAGCATGGAAAATTACAACGGATATGCTGATGGTAAAGATTACGATAGCCGCATTCCTCGTTCCAAGTAGCCAGAAGTAGGGAAAGGCAAATGCAGCCATGAGAACGGCACCAATCAAGAACCAGCGCTTTCGTCCTACAAGATCCGAGAGATAGCTGAATGTTGGGATGGTAAAGAAACCAAACAGGCCAGCCACAATGAGACCTGTGTAGAGGGTACCGCTATCCATGTTCAAACTTACGCCTTTGAAGGCAGCACCGCCGTAGCTCAGGATGAACGTAATGAAGATGTAGAATGGAGCTTGCTCACCGGAACGCACAAGAGCCGCTAAGACAATCTCACGCCAGTGATAACGGATTACGTCTATCAATGGAGCTTTGGATATCCGGTTCTCCTCTTTCACTTTTGTAAAAGAAGGTGTCTCAAGAATACGAATACGGATGTAGAGACCGATAAAGATGAGTATCGCGCTCAAGAGGAAAGGAATACGCCAACCAAAGGTGACAAACGACTCACCAGGATACACAGCTTTGAATACAACTACCGCCACTGCTGCAAGTGATAAGCCGATAGGCACACCTGTTTGCGGCCAACTTGCCCAGAAACCACGTCGGCGGTCATCTCCATATTCTAAAGACAAAAGCACAGAGCCACCCCACTCTCCTCCAACGCCTGCACCTTGCAAGAAGCGTAGAATAGCAAGGATAGCCGATGCCCCAACACCAAGTGTTGCATAACCAGGCAAAACACCCATGAGGAACGTGGCAATACCCATGAGCAAAAGCGTTGCAATCAACGTTGATTTTCGTCCAACGCGATCACCAAACCAGCCAAAGAACGCTCCACCAATTGGGCGGGCCGCAAAGCCGACAAAGTTCGCTGTGAACGATGCGATGATACCTGCCACTGGATCAAGTTTGGGAAAAAAGACGATTGGGAAAACAGTAGCGGAGAGGAAACCATACAGGAAGAAGTCGTACCATTCGATGGCGGTACCAAGCGTACTGGCACCAAGTATAGGAAGCATTTGCCGCATATTGACGGCATTGCGAACGGGGACAGTTGCCATTAGTCCTCCTACTGACGATAAGAACACATCAAGTAACTAAAGTGACACACTACAAAGCTGTACAAACGGGTACAACTATTGGCGCTTCCAGAATACTGCGAGGGCATATCTCCTCTGGAATGACAGCTATTCCGGTCTCACCTTGTTCCTCACCTTCGAGGTTGAAAGTGGTCAAAAGCTGGCAAGTACTATAGTGGCTCTCGTGGGCAACCGATAACAGTATAGCCAGGTCAATGTTGTTGAGTTCGCTATTCTGTAAGCATAGTATGCATTATGCCTTCCCGTTTTACAAGTGGTTGTGTATTTTTCTAATGTTTTTGCTTGACTTTGCTTGTAGAGCTATGATAACATTGTTTTATGAACTACACATTTGTAGGCCAGTTCGATTACTTGCTGGCTACTGACCACCCCAGTAAATATAGGTCACATGGTTTCGCCGCATAAGCCTGACGCAATTGCTTATGCGGCGGAAAGTGGCGTCGATTGAACACATACGTACTCATATTTCGTGAGTAGGTTTTAAATTACTGTGTTCCACTTGTGCTGCTCTCCCCTTTTCACACATCTTCATCTCGCGCTTCTCTTCTCTGCATACACTTGACGTTGGGTATTCACCTCATTCACTCACCCTTATTATTCCTATTGCAAGGAGAAGCACATATGTTGCTGGCAAACTTTTCTAAGGTAAGTAAAGACTTTGGGGGTAATCCCATTTTTCAAGAGGTCGATTTAGAGATACTCGAAGACGAACGTATTGGACTGGTTGGTGAAAACGGTAGTGGTAAATCAACATTGTTCAAGCTGCTCGCAAGTCTGGAAACACCAACACAAGGCACTATTGCTCGCCGCCGCAACCTCACCATTGGCTATCTCACACAAGAAATAGATTCAGGAATGCATACGAAAACCATTTATGAGGCTGTATCGGAAACATCATCAGAGCTTGTGACACTACAAAGCCTGCTAAATGACCTTGAAGAGCAAATGTCACATCCGACGATTGCCTCTGACTCGGACGCGATGACACGTATACTCGACAGGTACGGCAAAGCGCAGGAACGCTATGATGCGCTTGGTGGCTATACGCTTAGCCATAAAGTTGAGGCCGTCTTAAGTGGTCTGGGATTTCCCTCAAGCATGTATGAGCAAGAGGTTGGTTCGCTCAGTGGCGGCGAAAAGAAACTCGTCAATCTCGCACGCATTCTGTTACAGATGCCCGACCTTCTGTTGCTTGACGAACCAGACAATCATCTAGACCTACAAGCGAAGGCATGGTTGGAGTACTACATACAGGACTATCCAGGTACTGTGCTCATCATCTCGCATGATCGTCATCTCTTAGATCGCTCAGTCAAAAAGATTTTCGAGCTTGAGGATGGTGAAATTTCATCGTACGCAGGCAACTATAGTTATTATGTTGGAGAGCGACAACGACGGTTAGAGAAGCTACAAGAGCTGTACGCAGCACAGCGTGATGAGATCAAACGGCTGGAGATCAGTATGCGACGACTCAAAGGCTGGGCAAAAATGAACTCTAAGTTTGCTGGTAAGGCGGAATACATGGCGAAGCGCGTTGAACAGGCACGCGAGGAAGCTGTAGATAGGCCAACTCTTGTGCGTGACCGCATCAAAGTCGGGCTAGATGCAGAGCGTAGCGGGAAGAAAGTGCTTGAAATCAAGGAGTTAAGCAAGTCTGTTGATGGCTACACTCTATTCGAGCCATTCGACCTGACCGTTCTGTATGGTGAACGCGTTGGAATTGTAGGTGCGAATGGAAGCGGTAAAACAACACTCCTCAAAACGATGATGGAACTTCTTCCAGCAACACATGGAACCGTGAAAATTGGAGCAAGCGTGGTAACAGGCTACTATGCTCAAGAGCAAGAGACATTGCCATTTGAAAGTACACCGATAGCTTTTGTACGTAGATTGAAAAACATGACGGAGCCACAAGCGATCTCCTTTTTGCACAGTCTTCTCTTCTCGTTTGAAGATATTCACACGCCCATCGGACAGCTAAGTGGTGGTGAAAAGAGTCGGTTGCAAATTGCTCGTTTACGTCTTACAAACGCCAACTTCTTGTTGCTCGACGAGCCAACAAACAACCTCGATATTGCTTCAACCGAAGTATTAGAGGAGGCGCTGGATGTGTTTGAAGGTACCGTTCTCGTTGTCTCGCACGACCGCTACTTTCTGGACAAGGTCGCGACAAAAATCGTAGCGATAGGGAACGATGGAAAAGTACGTGTATACCCTGGAAACTTCTCATATTACTTTGAACAGCAACATGATAAGTAAAAGTGATGCAGCTAACGTGGAAAGGTTTCTTGAACCTTTTCACGTTGGCGTCTTAGCCTTAATCTCTACCTGAAAGCAGATGGGTATCGAGGTGAAATACACCTAAACTTACGAGAGCAGGACCAACTAACACGCTGAATGCTTCTTTGTTTGTCGCTTTCTTTAAAAAGGACTCCATTTTTGCTATAGAGAAACGACACGAAGCGCACGAGCAACTTCTTCAGTTTCTTCGATAGCATGGCGTATCATGGTATATCCTACACCAGGTACGGTTAAAATATAGCGTGGATTGCTCGGCTCGGGTTCTACCTTTTGACGCAAATGACGGACGTGTGCCTTGATTAAGCCTACGTCTCCCTCTGTATCGTAGCCCCATACATGAGTTACAATCTGATTTGCTGTGCATACATCATTTGCATTTACAGCGAGAAGATGAAGCAATTTACTTTCAGTTGGTGTCAAACGTGTAGTTTTTCCGTCAACAGTGACTTCATTATGAAGTGAATTAACGTGAATAGGTCCAACAGTTATAATAGATGAGGGACGCTGTTCTAAGGTTGAACGCGCTCTACGGCTCACAGCACGAATACGTGCTAACAGTTGTGAGGGAAAAAATGGTTTGCGTAGATAGTCATCAGCTCCTGCATCTAAACATCGAACCTCATCCTGTACATCTTTTCCGTCTGTGACGACCAGGATAAGCGCGTCGTGTTTGCTTCTCAGGTCCCGACACATGGCTAATGTATCTATACCTTTAAGAGACGTATCAAGTAGAACAAGATCAGGCTTACGCTCCAACCACTCAGCTTTTGCACGATCAGCCGTGTATGCACGATAGACTTCATATCCAAGCGTTTTCAGCCAACTTGTTAACATTTCAACAAGATCACGATCGCTGTCGATGACGAGTAACTTCATCATGTCTCCTCTCTACCGATTATTCAGCGTAATATATCTTCCATCATAAAAAGCTCTACAGAATACGCCATACTTATTAAAGCCTTGGAGTAACTTCGTAGCTCATCTACACGAGCAGAACATATATATTTAGACATTCTTTCTCTTATAATACTACATTCTTGCCGGTAACAGTGCTAAAATGGATAATTCTTACACATACACATGCACATATACCTCTTCCTGCATGAGTAATGAGAGGCAATACACGAAGTTATGAAATATGTTGTTCTTAGGCAGTCATAAGGAAACCAATGCCAATCCCCAGAAGAGCACCGACAAATACCTGGACGGGCGTATGCCCTATCAGTTCACGTAGTCGCTTTTCTGCCATTGGACTTCCTTGAAATGCCTCTTCAATCATTTGATTGAGAATACGCGCCTGAATACTTACCGCCCGCCGCACGCCCGCCGCGTCATACATGACAATGCTTGCTATGACCACAGCTATAGCAAATGATGCAGAACTCACTCCCATGACACGGCCCGTAGCCGTTGCCAACCCTGTTACAAGTGCGGAATGAGAACTAGGCATACCACCAGAAGAGACAAGCCGACTGAGAATAAGCTTACGCTGCCGTAACAAATCAAGAATGGTTTTAGAAACCTGCGCAACAGCCCAAGCAACAAATGACGAGAGGAGAATGCGGTTGTCCATCAACGAATTTTGTACCATGTGAATGCAGCAGTCCTTTTTAAACTTCGACAGATTGAATATCGAGTGTTCCACTGCTGGATATGCTTAGCTGCTGAACTGACAGTTCAGCTTTCTGGAGCAAATCGTCGCAATGTTGTGCTAGTTTCATACCTTCTTGGTAGTAATGCAGAGCGCGCTCAAGCGGAAGCTTTCCATCTTGTAATGCTGTAACAGCGGCTTCTAGTTGCGCAAAGGCTTCTTCGTAAGATAAAGATTCCATGCTACTCCCACCTCTTCAAAAGAATTGTTTTATTCAGGCAGAGGAAGAACCTCCACTGGAATATGTCCATCTTGAACCTGAATTGTTAGTGTATCACCTGGTAGAGCTTGTTGTACACTTGTCACAATTATCTGATCGCTGTCTCGTCTCACAACAGCATAACCACGTGCAATTGTCAGGAGAGGACTGAGCGAATGTAGTTGCAATGCTATACCACGAATGCGTTCACGCTGTAAGGAAAGAGTATAGCGCATACGTCCCTGTAAACGTTCTATCGTATCATCTAGTTGTTGACGCCGAGTATCGATCAATCTTAGAGGACTGGCCCGTTGCAAATCGCGCTGCGTACGCTCAAGTTCTTCACCAAGGATAAAGAGACGCTCCTCCATCAAATCGTAGAGCATCTGTTGTTTTTCACGCACATCAATGCGCCAGTCTTCAATATCAGGTACGGCTGCTGTTGCTGCTGCCGTTGGTGTCGAGGCGCGGTGATCTGCGACGAAATCAGCGATAGTAAAATCTGTTTCATGACCAACACCACTAATAACAGGAATGCGTGAGCGAGCAATAGCACGCGCAACAATCTCTTCGTTGAACGCCCATAGCTCTTCAATCGAGCCACCACCACGCCCCACGATAACAACATCTGCTTCTCCATGCTCGTTTAACAAGTCTAATGCAGCCGCAATTGAGGCAGGGGCTTCGGCCCCTTGTACGAGTGATGGAGAAAGAATAACTTGCGCAAGCGGATAACGCGTACGTAGTACACGCAGCATATCACGCAATGCGGCAGCTTGAGGAGAAGTAACAATACCTATAATAGTTGGTTGAGCAGGAAGAGGACGTTTGCGCTCTATGTCAAAAAGACCTTCGGCGGCGAGCTGAGCTTTGAGTTGTTCAAAACGCTGAAAAAGCACTCCTTCACCTAACAGTTTTACAGCATCAACATAGAATTGCAGTTTGCCGTCTCGCTCATAAAATGCAATCCGTCCATTAACAGCTACCGCCATACCATCATGAAGCGGAGGTGCGGATGAGCGCAGCCGTGATTGCTTGAAGAAAACACATGAAAGCTGCGCCTCCCCCTCCTTTAGTGTAAAATAGCAGTGTCCAGAGCCATATACTTTGTAGTTAGAAATCTCTCCGTGTACCCAGATATTTTGTAAGATATCATTTCTCTCCAACAATTCTTTCAGATAGAGCGAGAGTTCCGATACACTTACTACAGACGAGGCCTCCGTATAATCGAGCATACACTTATGCTCCTTCCGCACTATCAATAGTCATAAGATGCTGTCCGTATTCTACAGCCTGCCCTTCCTGCACGAGGATGTCTACCACGCGTCCAGCTTTTGAAGTTTCTACATCGTTCATTACATTGAGCGATTGAATCGTTCCGACGAGTTGCCCTGCTTTTACTATATCGCCAACCGCGACCAATGTCCTACCCTTTGGCTTGGCCCATGTGTGAAAGATACCAACAAGCGGTGCGACAACATTATGCTTTGTCTCAACCGTTGAGTTTGCATCAGTACTGGTTGAAGTGGAAGATAAAGGAAGCAATACCTGCTGTACACGCATATCAGCACTCTCAGGAGCCTTCGCTTTACGCAACACTAATCGGGTTCCCTCATTGAAACGCTTCAGTTCAATCTCTGAAATGTCGCTATGGTCAAGTAATTGCACCAGATGCCGCAATTGCTCGACACTCATAGTCTCATGAAGCTCATACTTCCCCTTGGAGTTCAGTCCGCTATCATCAGGGTTATGCCAATTTTCATCCATGCTACGCTCCGCATTATATAATTTCATTCACAGCAGGCACTTAAAAGCAGACTTACGCTCGTTCGACGTACTGACCACTTGTTGTATTGACACGAATGAGATCACCATTCGCAACGAACAATGGCACTTGCACAACAAAACCTGTTTCTGTTGTAGCAGGCTTCGTACCACCAGTTGCGGTATCACCCTTAAAGCCCGGTTCGGTGTATGTTACACGCAGGACAACTTTCTCTGGCGGTTCCACTGAGAGCGGTTCTTCGTTAAAACGGATCAGGTCAAGTTCGATGTCGTCAATGAGATAGTTTTTGGTGTCGCCGAGTTGCGCTGAAGTCAGAACAACATCGTCATAGGTACTCGTATCCATAAAATGATATTGGTCGCCATCCTGATATTGATAGGTGACAGTTGTGCGATCTAGATAGACACGTTTGAACTTATCGCCTGCGTCACAGGTACGGTCAATTGTTGAGCCTGTACGTAGGTTGCGTAGTTTTAGACGTACAATCGCGCCTCCACGCCCCATTTTTATATGCTGCCAATCCAGAATACTACAAAGCTGATTTTCAAATTCGATAGTTACGCCCTTTTTCAGGTCGCCAGTGGAAATCATAAAAACTGCCTTTCAAAATGTATAGAAACATAGTGATTACTGCACAAACGTGCAGTACACCGCACGTAGACTAGCTACGCGTGTGGCGGAAGCCCCGCAACGAACCGCTGGTAGATGTTGACCGCACTGTTGTCGTCACGGTCCATCACCAAACCACAGTTCTCACAACGATACGTTCTCTTCCACAGTGGCATGGCTTGTTTCTGCTTGCACACATGACACGTCTTAGAGGTATCGCGTTCACTTATGAGATATAGTTCTTTCCCATACAGCAGACACTTGTAGGTCAGCATCTGCACAAAGCTGTAAAGGCCCCAATCATTATACACCATGCGGTTCCGAATGTGTCGTTTTCTCCGCTCTTTCGGGGTCTCGTTCTCGTGTTTGTGCATGACCATCTGCTGTTGGGAAAGATCACCGATGACCACGGCTCTTTCAGCCAGTGTGCCCGCGATGAGATGCGATGCTTTGTGCAGACAGTCGTGTTGTTTATTGCGTTTCTGCTCGGAAACGCGTTTGTAGACGCGAGAGAGATGAATGTAGCGACGCGACTTTTTCTTGCAGCGGTCTCGCTTGGAACGTATCTTGTCTAGTTGTTTATTGTACCAGCGATAGCCCTTGAAGCCACCAATATGGTAGAACCTGCCCTGGTCCGTGTAACCAGTTGCTAAGGTCTTGATGCCCAGGTCAAAGGTGACGATACCATCGTGGGCAACCTGCTGTTCTTGTTGCTCATAGACAAACGAACAGAAGTAGTTGCCTCGCGCATCGCGTGACACCGCGACCTCTCGGAACTGCTCAGGTGGTTCTTCGGTCAGATGAGCGACGATATTGGAGTATCGTTTGGGTCCCCAACTGCCGCCTCCACCCGTGGGAAGGATGAGGGTGTTGCCCTGTACTTCCAGATACATCGCGGGGTAGCACAAGGTAAAGAAGAGGAAAGCAAACATATTTTCCTTGAATACGGAAACAGCCTTCTTTACCATGAATACACATCGTCCTTGTTCAGTGCTGTAAATCGTGTAGCCTCGGTAGACTTCGTAGAAGAGAGCGTATAGCAAGTCCTCACAACCCGTAATCGGGTCATAGGAGTGCAACGTCAATCGGACTCTCTCTAAGGAATGCTCCACCTTCGTTCCATCCGCTCTTTTCTTGAGCGTCTTGTTTCTTCTTCGCTGATTATCGTGCTTACTGCGTCGCATTGCTATCACTCCTTCGCGTGGCTAGAAAGTCCCTTGCGGTAGGCTTTCTCACATGTGCGGCTTTCGCCAGCATCGCACACGTGATTGTTTCTCCCTGTCGCTGTAACTGTGTCCATGCCTGCTCTAGTCGTTGTAAGCGTTGCTGTGCCCTGGATTCTGTAGATGACAGATTCATGTGAATACGCAAGAATGCAGAGGCTTGTGCTGTACTGACCTTTGCTGCTTTAGCTAGCGCACGTCCTGTAATCGGCTGTTGCTGTTCGCTCAGGTGTGTATATACCTGCTGCAGCATGACTTCTTTCTCTGGAGTGAGCGTGACGGAAGTCGATGTCTTGGGGTGGCTAATACATGCTCGTCCCTTTCTTGTACTTATCGTAGCTTCTCCTTCTGCAAAGGCACGTAGTCGCTTGAGCGCATCGCGTTCTGTAGAGACTACCACTGATCGCTTAATTCCTAGAAGACTAGCAGTCTCCTGGTAGGTATGTGCGTGTTCATTGTCTTCGTCTAAACCGTACCGCAAACGCAAGATGGCTTGAGCGCGTGGAGAAAGATACGAAATGTACATCTCAATTTGATCGCGTTGCTGAGCGTCGCGTAGAGGTGCTTCCTCTGTCGGCAAAATGGGTGTTGCTTTCGGTTCTTCCACGTCATCAGTGTTATACCACTCCATCTCTTTATCAAGGCTTATCACATGATCGAGATTCTGAAGAAAGGAGGTGTCAGGTCCTTCTTGCTCTCGTGCCCGTTTCCGCGCTTTGCTACTCACCTTGATGATGCCATCGTTCGCAACGGCCTGATAGATACCACCTCGTATGCTTCTGTCCATTAATGTTTTTGAGGTAGCTGCTAGTGAACAGACAAGACGAAGAGGATTTTATGACTTCCGAAGAGGCATGTAACCGTTTGAACGTGTCTCCTCGAACACTTGAGCGTTATGTAAAAGATGGTCTCTTAAGAAAATATCGACGTAGAATTGGTCGAGAGGTATTTTATAAACACTCCGAAGTCGAAGATTTATTGCGAATAAATCCGATAGAAGATGTAGATGATCAATAAAAACCTTTTGATCTAATGAAATTGCAACAAGATGTTCATTGCAAAACGAAAAGTAGGTAAGTTAAAAGTATCTTTAAGTAGTATACCAGGGATATAGGGCAAGAAATATCCCTGGTATACTACTTTATGCATTTATATTCGTTATCCCCAGTTTTGCCTCTAATGCGTTATTACTAAATCGGTTGGTGATTGTGTCAATATTTCAACACCATCTTCTTTGAGCAGAACGCAATTTTCTACGCGTGTTCCACTCCATCCTGGGATATACACACCTGGCTCGACTGTCACAACGGCTCCTACGGGAAGCAGAACATCTTCTGGCGCTCGTTCTGAAAGGCTAGGACTCTCGTGTACCTGTAAGCCAACACCGTGACCGGTACTATGTACATAATATTCCTGCAAGTTTGCCTTTTCCAATGCATTACGGGCTAGAGCGTCGGCGGCTTTTCCAGAGATACCAACTCGTAAACCTGCCTCACACGTCTTCATCGCATCCAGCACGGCCTCATAGACCTCGCGCATACGCGGCTCCGAGGGTTCACCAAGACAAATAGTGCGTGTCATATCAGCACAATAACCTTTGTACCGTGCACCCATATCAATGGTAATGAGTTCGCCACGCTGAATTTGTCGCTGTCCAGCATGCGCATGCGGCATTGAACCATTTGGGCCAGAGGCAACGATTGACTCAAACGCCGCATCATCAGCTCCCAATTCTACCATCTTTCGCAAGATTTCCATCTGCACCGCTTTCTCTGTCATTCCTGGCTGTATCCATTGACAGAGGTGCGCAAATGTCTCATCGGTGATAGCAATAGCCCGTTTGAGCAGTTCAATTTCACGGGGCAGTTTCACCTGTCGCATCGTTCCAACGATGTCCGCGTCAAAAGGCAGAAACTCGTACGCTCCTTCGCTAGCATCACGAAATTTCGCGTATTCTCCGTAGAGAAGGGCCATCGACTCAAAGCCAATTTTCTTCCAACCCTGTTTTTGTGCAAGTGTGGCAAGCGCAGGTGCATATTCACGGGCTTCAGGGACAACAACTTCCCATCCTGTAGCTTCGTTGGTGGCAGCTTCTTTATAAATGCCAGTTGTCATGAGTATTTGTTGCTCTTGACTTACAACCAGCACGCCAGCACCCTCTATATCATCATTGAGCCAACCGCTCAAATAGTAACGGTTTTGTGGCTGCGCGATCAGAAAGGCGTCTATAGCCTGCTCTCGTATCCACGCGCGAAGTTGTGGTATGCTCTCCTGGCTCATTGCATTCCTCTTTACTTATTACTATTGTTCGCGTACTATTGCTACCAGTGCTTCTAATGCAAGCAGATAGCCGCGCCAACCTAATCCTACAATATGTCCTTTACAAATCGCCGCCATAACAGAGTGGTGGCGAAATGCTTCACGAGCGTAAATGTTACTAAGGTGTACCTCTATTGTTGGAGCTTTTACTGCCGCAAGCGCATCACGCACAGCGATTGAATAATGCGTGAATGCTCCAGGGTTGATGATGATACCGTCAACATCCTCTGTATGCTGCTGAATGCAATCGATTAACGCCCCTTCATAGTTCGACTGGAAGCAGGTTATTGCCGCATTCAACTCTTTACCCCGTGCCTCCAACATGTCCTGTATCTGCGCAAGCGTAGTCGTGCCATAAACTGAGGGTTCGCGTGTTCCCAATGTATTCAGATTCGGCCCGTTCAACACGAGAATCCGAAGCGTTTCTGTCATCCTACGCCCTCTTCTCTCCGAAAAATGTTGTGATGACACGCTGTACTAACGCTTCCGGCATAGTCGTGACTGTCACCGCACCAATGCGCTGTGGCATGATCCAACGAACTTGCTTGCCAGCAACTTTCTTATCTACCTGCATAGCAGCGAGAATATCTTCTGCTTGCACCTGGCCGCCTGTATATTGTGTTGGCAAGCCAAGTGCAGCAAGAAGAGCATTTTGCCGTGCCATATCTTCGCTAGAGAACATGCCGGCTTCATGTGCAAGTGATGCAGCAGCAACCATTCCTAATGAAACTGCCTCACCATGCAGCCACTCACCATAACCAGCAACATTTTCGAGCGCGTGTGCAACAGTATGTCCATAGTTGAGAATAGCTCGCCGCCCTTGCTCACGCTCATCCTCTTCTATAATCATTACTTTCAGGTCGATACAGCGCGCGATTATCTGACAAAGAAGCATAATAGGAGGATGCGTAAAGGTTCGCAACGTCTCGGCGTGTGCCTCAAGTTGTGCGAACAATTCGGCGTCGAGTATGATACCATATTTTACTACTTCTGCCCATCCCTCAGTGCGTTCTCGTGTGGGCAATGTGAGCAATAGCGCAGGATCAACAAGCACTAGATGAGGATGATAAAATGCACCGATCAGATTCTTCCCGCGTGGATGATTGATACCCGTTTTACCGCCAATAGCAGCATCAACTTGCGCAAGGAGCGATGTGGGAAGTTGTATCAGTGGCACACCACGCAAATATGTTGCTGCAACATAGCCAATAAGGTCGCCAATAACACCTCCACCAAGAGCAATAACTGCCTCTCGTCGCTCCGCCCGTTGTTCTAGCAGCCAATCATATATAGCGTTGAGTTGCTCCCAGGATTTACTTTTCTCGCCAGCGGGAATGATGTAAAGTTGCGGATCAAAGCCAGCCTCTTTGAGGTTCTGGACCACGGATTGACCATATAGCTGAGAAATATTGCTATCAGTGAAAAGAAAGACGCGTGAGGACAGGGAACACTGTGTGAGATACTGTGCTAATCGTCCTATCCCTCCCCAATCGACGACGACATCGTAGCCATTGCCGATATGCACGTGTCGCACAATCGGTGAAAAGTTATTGTCAAGCACACTAGAATTTGTAAGCATAGCTATAATCTCCTGTGCGACCTGTTCTCCATTTTTTCCTGCCGTGTTACAGATTAGCTCCGCTTCTTCGTACAGTGATAAGCGTGCAGTAGCAAGTGTATGTAGTGCAGCTAGAGGGTCTGGACCAACGAGCAGAGGACGTGTTTCAGGCGCAATACCCTGTGCAAGAGCGGAGGCATGCTGCATACGAAGACGTTCCAGAGCAAAACCTGGCTCCGTCTGTAACCAAACTCGTATACCATGCTGTGCCATCACTATGCGGTTCTCTTTCCACAGCACAGCACCACCACCGGTTGCGATAACAGCTCCATTGTTGTATGTATGGATTGCATTGGCAAGCACGTGGCTTTCACAAGCGCGAAAATAAGCTTCGCCATGTTGAGCAAAAATAGTGGAAATGTGCTCCCCACACTCTGCTTCTATCAGAGTATCGCTATCGAGAAAGGGTACGCCTAGCTGTTGCGCTAGCAGACGACCTACTGTGCTTTTACCACTGCCCGAAAGCCCAATTAAAAATATGTGTCGCATACACGCTATTGTATCACGCTAGTGAACAAGAAACAGGATAGGACGCGACAGCGAGAGGAGCGTGCAGATGGAACAATGGATGTTCGGATATGTGGAACACGGGCTATGTCCTGGGATGGCTTGCAGCATTCTATGAACAAGAGGATGGACGTGTAGTCCTTCCAATGGGCAGAGGACGTGCTTCTCTGGTCTTGCCTCTCGCACTTCCTGAGAACAGTAGTGTTGTACACTCGTGTGGAACAATGGCTATGAACTGCATGCGTGTGGAGACACCTCAAGCAGAGTAGGAACTTCTCCCCTGTAGGGGAGCAGAGTGTCAGTAAAGCTCCTCGTCTCGAATATTTGTTGTGAGCGTGGTAAGCAGACTAAATGTGGTGGTATCAACCTGATTTAAACGCGTATCGTCCGCCGTGCCCTGTCGGATAAAGGCTTGTGAGCGATTGTCATACACCTGAAATTTTCGTCCAAAGGAGAAGACATACTGACCAATTTGCCCCGTCTGGCGATCAAGAACTAGAATATCATCGCCAGTAGAACAATTTCCATTGACGAGACAACGCCTCCGATCTAAGAAGGCTCCAATGAGAACCTGCCAGCGTTGCCCCCAGCTTTGTACTGTTGTCTGTTGCACAATTGCTAGTGATCTATCAAAAGCAAGGAATGTGCTATGACCGCCCTCCGAGTCGTAAAGCATGGCACTCACATTGTGCATTCCAAAGTGACCAATATATGGAATCATTCCCGTTCCCAACTTTGAGTAGGTTCTTTGCTTGGCAAGCGTAAGGTCAGGAGCAAAGGCTAGTATCTGTCCATCACCAGTGCCTGGATCGTACATAAACAGTTGAGCACGCCCAGCACCTGTAAAGTCACCGCTATACACCATCCAGTTTCCATCGAGATTATGGGACCCTTGATAGTGATTGATCAGCAGATTGGTATCGAAGTCCATAATGCGTCCCTCACCAACTTGACGATCATAGAGAAAGATACCATCCTGATTAGCAGAAACGAAATGGCCTACATATACTTCCCAGTTCGCATGCCAAAGTGTGTATTGTTGCTGGACATGAACACTAAAATCTTTATTGAAGTCAAGTACCAGGATATTCGCGGTGCGTCCCAACTTCTCCCAATCTTCAGGCGTACTTCCGCTAAGATCGCGCCCACCAGTTGTAGGAGTAGGAGATGTGGCAGCATACGCCAAGTTCGCGTTAAGAAGACTAGTTTCTGTGGGACTCGGTTTTAGCGCTGGTGTTCCCTTTTGCTTCGGCGTTGGCGTTACAGTGGGACTCAGTTTCGCTGTTGCGGTAACTGTGGGACTCGCCTTCGATGTTACAGTGGGACTCGGTTTCGCCGTTGGTGTAACCGTTGCGCTCGGTTTTACCGTCGGACTGACTGTCGGGCTTGGTTTTACTGTTGGACTTGGCTTCACCGTCGGACTGACTGTCGGGCTTGGTTTTACTGTTGGCTTCACCGTTGGACTAGCTTTCGGGCTTGCCGTTGGACTTGGCTTCACCGTCGGACTCGTTGTTGGTTTTGGCTTTGCGGTTGAACTCGGTTGCACAGTTGGACTCGGCACCGTCGTAGTTGTTGAAGTATCTGTAGGAGTAGGTTGAAGTCCATTCGATGTGGCCGTTGGAACTGCATAGAGATCAGATTGAGCGTAGCGCTTGTACATGAATAGGCCGCTGCGTTGCCCATCGAACCGACCCACATACAATTCCCAGTCAGGTCCCCAATTTGAGAGAACAACATGCTTCCGAATGGTCAGTTGAGGAGTCAGGCTAAGAATTTGTATTGTTCCAGCTTGCCGGTCATAGAGGAGAATTTCAGAGTGTCCAGAACCATCAAAGTCTCCAATATGTATATCAAGTGAGGAACCCCATTTATCAACTGGTGTCGTTGCATCAGTAAGACTTACAATCTGTGGTGAGACAGTATCATCTGTTGTCCATTTATTGGTAGCACGGGATACATATTGTGATTGCCCGGAATTTAGTTTGAGCACATCGAGGCGTCCTTGCTGGCGGTTATAAAGCAAGAGATTACTATAACCAGTGCCAGTAAAGTCCGCATTAAATTCCTGGTCAGAAGAGGTTGCTTGTGAACCAAGTGCGATACGATTGTTCGTCAACGTGGAGGCTGAGCGGGTAAACGTTTTATTCGCGCTCAAGACAAGTTGCGGCGCATCAGTGCCGATACCTGGAAGACGCTGAAAACGTTGCTGATCGATGAGTTTTGGAAAATAAATAAAGCGCATTTGACCATTTTGAAAACGCGCTTGATTGATAACAGGCGTACTATATGCTGTACCAACATACATTGGTGTTGGGTCGCCATAATTTTGATAAGTGACATTGAAGGTCAATCCATCGTCGCTTACTGAAGTAACAAAAGCAACATGACCTGGTGTGCCATAAGCCCAAACGCCATCCGCGCGCGGAAATGCAGCGATAGCACCGACACGAGGAGTTGTGCCTACTGGTAGCCCAGAGCGCTGAGCATCGACAATCCAATCGGCGGCATTACCCCAGTTCAATGGTAAATCATAGCCTAGCAGATGCCACTGCTCCCATGCCCACCAGACACAATTCCCACCACCAGGAAAGGGGCCTGGGCAGAGAGGAAAAGGGTTGCCATCAGGCGAGAAGCTGACATTCTTACACTGGTTATCTACTGTTGGACTCGTATGGCTGTGAGCATCCACCTGCGGAACTAACGAAACGAACTCAATACAGACTAGCGAGAGTAAAAGACACACACCGAATACGTGTATTACGTATCGTCGATGAGAATTTAGTTGCTTGAAGAACACTTTTCTTGCACTTGTGTGGCGGATAATGGTCGAAGGAGTCATAAAGACTGCACCTTCCTAAAGATATTTCTGTTTCTCTGAATTTACATACACACGTTTCATACAAAAAATAATCGGCAGAGTGTCCAATAAGATGATTGCAAGCGTTTCCTAACACACGTCAAAGTATAACATCAAAATTTGGTTAGACTCAAGGGAATCTGACTGATTTTGAGGAAGTTTACAAAAAATTAACACATTACACAATTCGCCGAAAAATAACTTGACAACAATAAGAGGCAATGGTATTATTACCCTTGTTCAAGGGCGATTAGCTCAGTTGGTTAGAGCGCTACGTTGACATCGTAGAGGTCACAGATTCGAGTTCTGTATCGCCCATTTTTTTATTTAAAGCTACTTTGATAAAGTAGCTTTTTTGTTTGTGTCTTGCAAAGAAAGCAAAAAAGAGTACTCCTGTCGCGACAGGAGTACTCTTTTTTGCTTTCTTACTTCCTCAGTATCGGCAAGTTCATACCCTCATCACGAGTACGATGCGAGCCAGCGGTCTCTTGAATACCACCTTCGGGATACACCAGCCTTGCCTCGGCTGCTGGTAGGAGACTAGCGACCTCTTTCAAGACAGCATCGAGGAACTGATCTTCTGGTACTGTCTTAACGACCTCGCCCTTGCGGAAGATGACGCCTTTTCCTTTACCGCCTGCAAGACCAACATCGGCATCGCGCGATTCGCCAGGACCATTGACGACACAGCCCATGACCGCAACCTGAATAGGAGTCTGCACCTTCGTAAGCCGCTTTTCAACCTCGTTCGCAACCTGAATCACGTCAATCTCAACACGACCACAGGATGGGCAGGAGACAAAGGTCACGCCTCGATTACGGAGTTCAAGCGCCTTCAAGATATCATAAGCAACTGGAATTTCTTCCTCTGGCTCTGCACTCAAGCTCACACGAATGGTATCACCAATACCCTCTGCAAGCAGAAGCCCCAAACCAACGGCGGACTTCACGGAACCACCAATTAGTGTACCTGCTTCTGTAATGCCAAGATGTAACGGATAGTCTGAACGCTGTGAGAACTTGCGGTAAGCTTCAACAGCGGTAAGCACTGTAGAGGATTTGAGCGAAACAATAATTTCGCGATAGTCCATTTCCTCACACCAGCTAACGTACTCTAAAGCCTTGACTACCATACGCTCGGAAAGATGCTCACGCTCCTTGCGTCGTGCTTCTACTGGGTCGGTTCGCTCCAATACTCCGTCGTCACGCAAGCGCACCTGAATACGCTGCATCTGAGCTTTCTGGTCAAGTGCGTCGATTGAGCCAGAATTTACGCCGATACGCATCGCAACGCCATGTTCTTTTGCCGCCGCAGCGATCTGCTCTAGAGACTTACGACCATTAAGCAAGTTACCAGGATTGATACGTACCTTGTCAATGCCCTGACGAATAACTTCTAATGCGAGAGCTGGATTATAGTGAATATCGGCAACGAGCGGAATAGATATTTGCTTTTTAATCTCGCTGATGACAACCGCGTCTTCCATCTCTGGCACAGCAACACGCACGATTTCACAGCCAACGTCCTCAAGACGATGTATCTGATCGACTGTGCTTTTCACATCACGTGTATAGGTTGTCGTCATAGACTGCACCGCTACAGGCGCATCTCCACCAATAGCTACATTACCGACATGTATCTGTCGGGTCTTTCTTCTCATAACAGAATTACTCCATATACAAGTTGTAGGAACCAATGATTGCTTATCATTGATAGAGTTCGTGTTATCTTCCACGAACTCGAATACTTGCGTTTAGCCGCCCCAATGGGTGACATCACTAATAGTAATAACAATCATTAGGGTCAGCAAAATTGCCATACCAACTAAGTTAATAATACCTTCGCGCTCAGGCTGCAGCCGCTTCCCACCACGTAAGAGTTCGATCAATATGAGTAGGATGCGTCCGCCATCTAAAGCGGGGAAAGGTAAAATGTTGATTATCGCAAGGTTAAGACTTAACACAGCGGTTAGACTGAGAATAGGCCACCAACCAAGATCAGGCACACTCTGCGCTACTTCACCTGTTATACGCACAATACCAACAGGGCCGGCCAATTGTGGATGAATAGCACCAGTAATCATTTGCCCAATAGCGCCAAGAAAGTCACGTGTCACCTCGTATGTATGCACGATGCCCTTAAATGGTGCCTGCCACAAGGGGGATTTGACAATAACTTCCTTAGCACCTATGCCCATCTTACCATGATTCGCTTGTGGATGTGCTCGTGCGTTTACTGTAACAGGAATATTTGTAGCATTATCCTTATGTTGAATCACAAGGTTCACTGGCACAATATCATGCTTATTGTTGTCGGCAACAACGACCTTGTTTACCTGGCGTACTACATCATCAAACGTTTTGACAGATGTGCCATTTACACTGATAATAGTATCATCAGAGCGTAGGCCAGCGATCTGTGCGGGTGAATTAGCCTCAACCTTGCCAACCATAGATGGAAAGGTCGGCTCTCCAAGACCATAGGCAACGGTAAAAAGCAGCATAGCAAGAAGCACATTCATAGTGACGCCTGCGACCAGCACAATGATACGCCTTCCTGCTGATTTTGCAGCAAAGCTTCCTGGATCATACTTGCCCTCGGCATCGTTGATATCGCCGTTCTCCCCAGGCATACGCACAAACCCGCCTATAGGCAAAAAATTCAGCGAGTACATTGTATGAGCTGAAACCCCAGGAGCACTCACGCCACCGCTTGTACCACTAAATGGTGTTTGCTTTCCATCAGTATAGGCATCTTCAGCATTACTGTTACCACCCAGCCAGATTACTTCCCAGCCTCCACTGTCCCGTTTGCGGATACCAACGAGGCGAGGAGGAAAGCCAAGACCAAATTCCTCGACGCGGATACCAGCCCACTTTGCCATGATAAAGTGTCCAAATTCATGAACAAGCACCAGCAATCCGAATACTGGAATGGCAGCAAGTAAATACCAGTTATTCATCCAATCATTCCTTTACGTTAAAAGTTTTAAAAGTCGAGCCTGGGCATACAGAGTAGAACTTCTCCCTACCACTACGACACATCACTTAACATATCTCTTTTTATTTTACCTTTGTTTGATAGAGTTCTTGCGTTGTTCTTCGCGCCCACGCACATGCTTCCAGCGTTTCTGCAACATCTGGATGTGCAATGGATGTGTGACGATCCAATACCGTTTCGATCAATTCTGCGATCTCTAGTAGTTTGATTCTTCCATGTAAAAACAGGTCTACTGCCTCTTCATCGGCACCAACAAGTACACCTGGATAGGTCCCGCCACGTTTCGCAGCCTCTAAGGCAAGCCGAAAGCAGGGGAAACGTACGACATCCAATGCTTCAAAGTTGAGTTTTGCCACATCCGCCCAACGCAACTCACGGATTAAGCCACTATCAGCAACTTGCAGGCGGTGCGGATAGGCTAGAGCATTCATAATTGGTAGATGCATACTTGGTAAACTGGCTTGCATTTTGATAGAACCATCAACAAATTCGACCATCGAATGGATGATGCTTTCAGGCTGGACAACCACCTCGATACGCTCATATGGCACATCAAAAAGCCAATGTGCCTCTATAACCTCTAAGCCCTTGTTCATCAATGTCGCAGAGTCAATCGTGATCTTCGGACCCATACGCCAGGTAGGGTGTGCCAATGCCTGCTCAACTGTCACCGTTTGCATCTGTTCGAGCATTGCATGACGAAACGGTCCACCAGAAGCAGTTATAATCAAATGGTGAATGTCTCCATGCTCTTCTCCACGCAGACATTGCCAGATTGCGCTATGTTCACTATCTACAGGAAAAATATTTACGTTGGCGCGTTTCGCTGACGCCATTACGAGATGCCCTGCCATTACTAACGTCTCTTTGTTGGCGACAGCAATAGTTTTTCCTGCTTCAATAGCTGCTAGTGTTGCTTCAAGGGCCATGAGACCAGAGGTTGCGGCAACAACAATACCTACGTCTGGTTGCGTTGCAGCAGCAGTAAGACCCTCTTTTCCTATGATGACACCAGGCAATGCAGCTTTTGCTGCACGTTCGAGTTCTGGTGTTTCAGCGAAGCAGGCCACAAGCTGCGGGTGAAATTCTTCTACCTGTTGTGCAAGTACGGCAATGTTGCTGCGTGCCGCAAGCGAGACGATACGAAAGTGTTCTGGAAAGCGTCGTACAACGTCTAATGTCTGTCGCCCAATTGAACCTGTACTCCCCAACAAGGCAATACGTTTAGGAAACGAAGTCATAGTTTCTTTATCACATCACAAATACTGATGTTTGCCTACTACTTTGGCAAACATTGTATTTTGTCCCTCTTCAGATTATAGCAGGGTTACACTAAAGTTCCAGGGCATTCACAAGGGAATACCCTTATTCCCTACCTACAAGAACAACATAGAAGCATTGCTACTTCCCAATAAGCTGTGCAAACACGTAGACAACTATCACAGCGAAGAGCAAGCTATCTATACGATCAAGCATTCCGCCGTGTCCAGGCATGAACTGACCACTATCTTTGACGCGTGTTTGCCGCTTAATCAACGACTCTGCAAGATCACCGAACACCGCGGCAATACCAAGGAGTATACCAAGCACAATCGCGAGATACCATGGAACACCTAATTGCTTTACCGTTAAAATCAGGCCAGCCACAATAGACAGGATAAAACCGCCAAGTACACCTTCCCATGTCTTCGCAGGACTAATTCTTGGAGCGAGTTTGTGGCGTCCAAAGTAGCGTCCTGCGAAGAAGGCCGCTGCATCGAAGCCCCACACGCCAAGCAATACCATCAAAAGCCACCATACCCCACGCGGAAGATACAACCATGATGGATTCGCCAGGATATGAAAAATATCAATACGACTTGAGTCAGGACCGCGCAGTAATAAAAAGAAGCTCATGGGCCAGCCCAAATAGATGGAGATAGCCAGCGTTAAGGCCCAATCCACCATCGCACCATCAAGCTTCTTACGCACAAAGAGCCAGGGAAACGATACCAGTAATCCTGCTCCTAAGCTCGTTTCGAGAATGAGCTGCCGTTGCTGAGGAAACATCGCGGCTATTAGGAAAAGGACGCTCAGGCCAAAGCTGATCCAAATTAACGGGTGGTAGCCTGCATTGAGCAACATATAATGCAGTTCCAGTGTACCTAGAATAACTACTAGTAATACAGCAGCGAACGCAATCCAGCCACCAAACCAGACGAAGGTGAGTACAACGGGAATAGCGACACCAGCAGTCAACCAGCGCTGACCGACCGATGATTTTTTCTTTTCGCTAGCCTGTACTACCTCGGCATGTAACTGCTCTTCACTTGCTCGTTGCACCCCATGACTCCTCTGTATAACCCTGATGAGGGTAGATTCCACCCTGGAAATAAAACAGCGTATAGTATCCTCTACGATGAGAGGCGGTTTCTTGTTACAGAAACAAAATAGGATGCACTGAAAAATGTATAAGGTTATCCTACCGCGTTTCCTCTCACCTTGCAAGCACCTGAGACCATCGGTTGTAACATGTAAAACAATAAGGATTAGCCCTCTTTTCGCAGTTTCCAGAGATGCTCCATAGGAAAACGTCTTGCCCATGCTGTTTCTGCTGCATTAAGATATGCGCTGGTGGCACCGATAGCTGGTTGCGTCTCAATCAAGTCCTCAACGATAAAGCCGGTGTGTCGGAAGAGACGAATCCACTCGCCATAGGGCAACTGAAAATCTACCTCGCTGTTCCACTCGATTCGATGCAGACTAAAGTAGTCATTGAGCAGTGTTTGCCCAATTTGACCAGTTTGCATATCCTGACAAAGTGCCGAAATGGGAGTTGCGGTCATAAACGCAAAAAGGCCACCCGTCCGTAGCAAACGTGCTGCTTCTGGCACTGTATGATAGGGATCACAAAACGTCATCGCACCCCAATCACAAAAGACGATATCAAAACTGGCATCAGGTAGGGGTAACGCTCGGCGCTGGCCTCAATAAGTGGAAAGGATACGCCCGCATCGCTCATCAGACGTTGTGCATGTTGTAGTTGCCGAGAGGAAACATCAAGGCCAATGGGGCGTGCACAACGTTGTGCTAGAGCAATAGACCAACGAGCCGCGCCACAGCCAAATTCCAGGATGTCTTTATCTGCTACCTCACCAAGAACATGCAGTTCCGCCTCGGGAGTACGCCAGTTCCCCCACGCCATTGCATGTTCTCCTGACAGCATATATGCTTTGTGTCGCTCGTATTCATCACTACTCGCGTTCCACATATCCCTATTTTTACTCACATGCTCTGGAAGCTGAGAAATGTCTAAGTTATTGTTGTTATCGCTCATATACTGTTATCTCCACCAAAGGTATGCACGCAACGTTTCGTCCGTATGCTATGCTATCAGTTTATTTGATGATAAAATCATAACAGATACAAGGACACTCAACTGGTAACAGCATTCACGCTATAAAACAGAACAAAAAAAGAGGTACAATAATGTTAAATAAAGCAAAGTAGAACGGTTGTATCAACCGTTCTACTCGTGTACGTACTTGCCCTACTTCGCTTGTTCTGCAGGCAAACCGCCGAACTTGCGTTGCCTTCTTTGCAACGTATCCAGGGCTTGGCGCAGGTCTTCACATCCAAAATCGGGCCAGAGCGTCGGCGTCGCATAGTATTCACTATACGCTGATTGCCAGAGCAGGAAGTTGCTGACACGCATCTCGCCGGCGGTACGAATGACCATATCGGGGTCGGGCAGGTCTCGTGTGTATAAATAGGAACCAATGAGTTCCTCGGTAATGCTGTCGGGATGTTTGTCGTCAGCGATAATCTGACGGATGGCATCCACAAGTTCGGCACGCCCGCCGTAGTTGAAACAGACATTCAGGCCAATGCGAGTATTATTACGCGTCAGTTCCTCAGAGTCTCGCACGGCTTTTTGAATATCTGGTGAGAGATCTTGGAGACGACCAAGATGGCGCAGACGTACTCCATCGCGGTGCAATTTTTCCAGGTCCGAGCGAATGGTTTCCCAAAAGAGACGCATGAGACCATCTACCTCAGCACGTGGTCGCCCCCAGTTTTCGGTTGAAAAGGCGTACACACTGAGCATCTCAATATTCTCATCGGCTGCGCACTCTACGACACGACGTAACGCATTGACTCCCGCCTTGTGTCCTGCAAGGCGAGGCAAATGACGTTTTGTCGCCCAACGTCCATTGCCATCCATGATGATGGCAAGGTGGCGCACTGGCTGAATGTGTTGCTCTGTTGCGACAGGTTGTGACTGCGACGCAACGTTCTCTTTTCGCGATGAAAAGAGATTGTTTATCTTAGTCAAGTGTTAGACCTCCATAAGTTCCTGTTCCTTACTCTTGCCAACCTTATCCATCTCATCAATGAAACGGTCGGTGAGCTTTTGTAACCGATCAGCGCTACGTTTCAGCTCATCTTCAGAAACTTCTTTCTTCTTTTCACGGTCACGGAGTTTATCCTGAACATCACGACGAATGTTGCGAACCGCGACTTTGTGCTCATCCAACTTCTTGTGAAGCGTCTTCGCCATATCGCGTCTGCGCTCTTCGCTCATGGGTGGAACGTTCAGACGAATGACCTGTCCATCATTGTTCGGATTAATGCCCAGGTCAGATTTTTGTATTGCCTTTTCAATATCAGATATCATCTTGCGGTCATAGGGTTGAATGACCACCTGACGTGCATCTGGAACTGATACTGATGCAACCTGAATTATCGGTGTTGGTGTACCGTAATAATCAACCTGTATGCGGTCAACCAGCGACGAACTGGCACGCCCAGTGCGAATAGCCGTGAGGTCCTGTTTCAGGGCTTCAATGGCCTTCTGCATGCGCCGTTCGGCATCGCTAAATAAATCATCTGTCGGCATACTTACAAACTCCCTTTTTCTACGAGTACGCTACTTCTCTTCTGCAGCACTCTAAAAACGGGACGCGATCACACAGGTGGTGTACCTTATTTTCTTGACACCACTAATCAGGCTCTTTCACGTCCGAAACGAGTGTACCACACTTTTCGCCACGCATGATGGTTTCCAATGCACCATCCTGATGCAGATTGAACACAATGATTGGCATATGATTGTCTTTACACAGAGAAAGCGCGGTACTATCCATAACACGGAGTCCCATGTTCAAAGCTTGCATGTAACTGATTTCTTCAAACTTTTTCGCATTCGGGTTACATTTGGGATCGTCGTCGTAGATACCATCTACATTTGTTGCCTTAAGCAATACCTGCGTATTTAACTCAACCGAACGTAGTGCAGCGGCGGTATCAGTAGTAAAGAATGGGTTGCCACTACCAGCCGCAAGAATAACAACACGTCCTTTTTCCAGGTGACGTATTGCTCGGCGGCGAATAAACGGTTCCGCGACAGGTGGCATTTCAATAGCAGTCTGGACGCGAGTCGCGATCCCCAATTTTTCTAGTGCGTCTTGCATAACCAACGAATTCATGACGGTAGCAAGCATTCCCACATAATCAGCGGTGGAACGATCAATGCCGGTGGCGGCAGCATCGGCTCCACGCCACATGTTGCCACCACCGATGACCATCGCGATCTCAATCCCCAGGTCATAGACACGCTTGACCTCGTCAGCGATGCGGCGTACAGTCTCAGCATCTATCCCATAGCCATGAGGACCAAGAGCTTCACCACTCAACTTGAGCAGGATACGTTTATACGTAAGCGCCATATTACTCGCCCAATTTGAAGCGACTAAAGCGGCGCAACACAATATTCTCTCCGGTCTCGGCAATAGCCTTGCGTACAAGTTCGCCAACCGTTACAGACTCATCCTTCACCCACGGCTGCATCATCAGGACATCTGAACCCAGTTCCTTTTTAAGCTTACCATTGAGGAACTCTTCACGTCGGGCCTCCGGCACACGCTCAATCGCTGGGTCTTCTAGAATCTTCTTACGAGCCTCTTCCTGGGTCTCGGCGGGCACATCTTCGTAGTTGACGTACTTAGGAGCGACACCAGCTATTTGAAGTGCAAGTTCGCTCGCAAGCTTGTGGAAGCCTTCGCTACGCGCCACGAAGTCTGTGCTACAATTCAATTCGAGCAATACACCAACACTATGGTTGTGATGCACGTAGGAGAATACTCCCCCCTCTTTTGTCTCACGACCAGCCGTGACCATCTTCTCAGCCTTCTTGTCTCTGCGTGCATCAAGGTACTTCACTGCCTCTACACGGTTGTTCGACTGAGCTAAGGCATTTTTGCAATCTGCAAATGTCGCGCCAGTCTCTTCGCGCAAGCTTTTTACATCCGCCGCGGTATATTCCATGACGTTATCTCTCCTCGTTCTTGTTGTATCATACTCAGAGTATGAGAACAGTACAACGACCTCTGTCCATCACTTTTGGTTTCTGAGTGCTTGACAAATGTATTTATTCGTGTTTTTGCGGTATGTTTGTTTACAGTAAGAAGCGGGAGGCTGGAGGCAAGTGCCTCTTAACCTCCCGCCAAACAAGTATTGTATCTTAGAGAGCCTCTTTTGCGACCAATGCTGGTTCCGTTGAAGCTTCTGGTGTGTTCGTAACAGGAGCGTCTGAAGCGCTAGCCTCAGGAGCAGTAGCACTTACTACTGGTATTGGCTCTGTTGGTGCGTTACTCGTAACTACAGCTTCTTCAGTCGTGTTATTTATAGGCGCGACTTCGTGTACCATAGTATTTGTAGGAGCGACTTCGTGTACCGTAGTGTTTGTAGGCGCAACCTCTTGTGTCTCAGACGATGGAGTTGTGGTAATCTCAATTGAGATTGGCTCCTCACCATCCTTCTCACTCGCCTCGCTATCCTTGTTGCGAGCATCGAGTTCGCGGCGTCCCTCAACGGCTGCGTCAGCAATCTTTGCACAGAGCAGGCGTACTGCACGAATTGCATCATCGTTTGCGGGAATAGGGTAATCCATCTCATCGGGATCACAGTTTGTATCTGCAAGCGCGACGATAGGAATTTCCAGGCGGCGTGCCTCCATAACAGCGGTACGCTCCTTGCGTGTGTCGATGATAAAAAGTGCAGTCGGCAGACGGCGCATATCCTTGATCCCACCAAGAATACGCTCCAAGCGGTTCATGTCATCTGTTAAACGCTGAACTTCTTTTTTGGGCAGTCGCTCGAAGTCGCCTCGATCACGGCGGACCTCAAGGTCGCGCAGATAGCGAATACGTGATTGAATGGTCTGGAAATTGGTTAACATACCACCCAGCCAGCGCTGATTGACATAGTACATACCGCAGCGCTTGGCCTCTTCCGCCACCGCTTCTTGTGCTTGCTTCTTTGTACCAACAAAGAGAATGCTACCACCCTCTGCCGCGGTCTGCTCGACAAATTTGTACGCATCATTGAGACGCGTTACGGTCTGCTGGAGATCAATGATATGGATACCATTACGATCCATGAAGATGAATGGTGCCATTTTGGGGTTCCAGCGACGGGTCTGATGTCCAAAGTGAACACCAGCCTCCAAAAGTTGTTTCATTGAAATGACGTTTGCCAAAGACGGATCCTCCCTTGAATCCTCCGCCCTCTCCATTGTGAAGCGTCAGGGTCCGCCAGGGTTTCACTGTTTTTCATTCTTGCTGTGCAATTCAAAGGACCCCAGGGTTGGCGCATGCGAGAGAGCGTGTGTACTTAATGGTGTAAACTGCATTACACGAGTGCGGAAGAATGCTCCCGCTAAGTCGCAAGTATAGCATAGAGCAGGCAAAGACGCAACAAAATATTCTTTTGAATCTTCCATGGATACAAACAAATATAGCACGTCTCCTATTCCTTAATACGATATATCAAAATGTAAAGATATTACTTGTACCTACTTCCGCTCTTGTCGCAAATCAAGTATACTTCGTTCAGAAATATTGGGTGGGGTGGGGAGAAAAACACTATGCAAGGAAGAATTCGTCACTACCGTGTGCGTTTGATCGCATACGATGCACTTCTTTTGCGTCAATACTGTTTGCCTAACCGCATACCTAGTCCCAGCCCTACTCCTCTTGCTCCATTAGTACCATCACGACCATCCGCTTATTCTCTTCCATATTTCCCGCAACGTCGTTTGCTGCGTAAAGTACGTCTTACGTCTGAACATAGGAAAATAGCCGATGTATAAGCTGCTCGCTTGTAGTATGACACAGAAGTACAATCGACACATACAGAAATATCGCTGATCGCTTCTTGCATAGAGGAGTATATGTGTAGTATGTACGGTAGGGCTAGACGTGCCTCTTGAGTCCTGTCTTCGCTGGTCTCGTTTCGCTTGTAGCCTTGCGTCTGTGTTTGCCATTGTTCGTGACTGTACGCTATTGTCTTTTGTGTCTGCTGTCAATTCTGCTGTCAAAGAAAGCTAATGAAATACTTTGGTTCAAGCGGCTTAAATGCTTGTGCCAAAGTGTTTTGTCTTAATGGCTTGCTATTTCTTATTGGGTACTAGAAGACAGCACAGCACTTTTAGTTTTTCGGCTTCTGGTAGTTTTGTTATTTGCTTGCTGGCCTTCTTTCCATTTTCTAAGGGCTTCTTTGTATTCTGTTAATAGCTTCGCTTCTGCTATCTCTACGTCCAGTTCAAAAGTAAATCTTCCTGTTCCCACGCCAATTTCTTTTAAGGTGTTAAATCCTGCGTGTTTGAGTATTCTGATACCTGGGGCGGTATTGCTGGCAGCATACACCTTTGTTATTTCTATGCCTTTTTCACCCCACTCGGTTAGGGTCCTTGCAAAGCCTTCTAAGAGCATTTGTGCATAAGTTCCCTTTCTTGCTGGCGGTACTGTTGGTGTTGTCGCCATGTCGATTATGATACATTCGAGTGGCTTTCCTAGTGTAAATTGTTCGATGTTTTCTGTACCAAGTAGCCATCCTCTTTTACCTTCTTTAAATTCCTCTATAGCATTATGATTAAATGGGATAAGATTGATATATGCTACCAGATGATCGCCTTCGTAAAGATGATAAGTAGTGTCTGGATTTGTTTCTAAGAATGCTCGGCGTAAAGTCACGGCTTCGGGTAAATTCGCTCTTGCTCCGAATACGAGGCTTGCTAGTTCGACCTCTTGGTCTATGTCATTAATGGTAGCCTTACGATATTCTAGTCCAGACGCCTTTTCTGCAAGTATAGTCGTTTCTATTTTGCTTGCAATTTTATTAATTTCCTTCCTTGAATATACAGCTTGCTTTCTCCCTGGAAGGTATGTGCGTGTGATGCGTCCAATTCTCCCCCAATATTGGAACGCTTCTTCGTCTATTCCTAGTATTTTTCTGGCCTCTGCCGCATTATAGTAGAGTTCTGTTAATTCCTTGCTCAGTTTCATTTTCTTATTCCCCTTCCTAATGGTATTTCACTTTTTAATTATAGTCCATATACTTAACTTTGTACAGTGCTATAGGTTTGTTCAATTTTTCAGATTTGTACGGTTTTTGTTGACATTCCCCTTCTCCTATGTTATTATATTAATAAGTTCAGATTTGTACGGTTTGTCAGATTTTTATGGACGGCTAGCAAGCCATTAGAAAAGGAGAACGCTTATGAGTTGGAACAGACAGCAATTTCACAAAGAGCACAAAGTTTCTCGCCGTAATCGGGTTCGTCTGTGCGCGGTTCAGTGCGCCGAATGTGGGCGCGAACTTGCGAACCGTCACCTGGTCCACCGATTTGGTGAGCGGTGTCGCGCCTGCTGGCAACGGGTCGTGGGAAGTCCTGCGGACATGGCAAGCCATGTAGAGAGTGCTGTACTAGAGTCTGCAACACACTAGTACAGCGTTTGAGGTAGCTGGTAGCTAGACCTTCCTTCTAAGTATGCATACGAAGGTCTAGCTTGTCAATCACAAGGAGGCCGCTTATGAAACCTATACATGACCCAAATGAACGGTACGTCTCATTGATGGCAAAAGATCAGTACATGCGTGAGATACGGGATGTGGTGCGGTTGACAGGGGAAGAGGAAGCGGTATTGGTCGAGCGTTTACGTCGGGGCAAGGCCGAGCAAGTGAAAGCAGTCCCTAATCAATGGATACTGATGCTTGCAAGAAATGCCCGTGAGCAACTGGCACTGGATTATCAGGGATTTGTGGTTGCTGTTGCAGCTCGCTATGCACACAACCGTGAAGGTTTAGAGTTTCTTGACCTTATTCAAGAGGGCAATCTTGGTTTGTTCCGCGCGCTTGATGGGGAGGTAGAGAACGCCGCGCATTTGTGCGCGATGGTCAAGATTTGTGTACGTGGTGAGATTGTCAATGCGCTGCGTCGTGATCGTCTCAAACTGAGGGTTTCGCGTGATGTGTCAGATACCTTTTACGCGATGTTCTCGGCAAAACGGCGTCTGCGTCTTGCATTAGGTCGTGTGCCAACGGTTCAAGAGGTTGCTGAGCATATGGGGATTGCTGAGCAAAAACTTGAACGGGTGGTCCGAGAGATGCATCAGGCTGAGCAAGTGCAGAGTATTCAAGCTCTCTCAACATGGGATGATGGGATAGACCATGAGGATAAGCTTGATTTTGTAAGCATGTATCAGGGTGTGTATGCTCACGAAACGGAACGCTTGCAGGAACTTGAACAGGCTGTACAAGATGCACTTGAACAAGAGTTATCAGGGCGTCAGCGCGAAGTGATGGCAATGCGCTATGGGGTAGGTGGCGGTGTGGGTGGTGGATGTACTCAAATGGAAGTTGCGCGAGTGTTCAGCATGACAGATAGAGGTATTGGGTATATTGAGCGCACGGCGAAAGAGAAACTACGAAAAGCACTTTCGCCACTGGTGGAAACGTCGGATGAGGCATGTAGTGCTTAATGGCTTGCCGTTGCTGTGTAGCGATGCATGGGAACGGCTTTTCTCGCTGATCGGGTGTGAAAGCGTGACAGGTGATCGGTCACGAAATAGGTAGAAAGAGGTGATGCATATGCTGAGTGAACACAAAACATTGTCGATTTCGTTCGTTGTGGCTTTGGTGGTCTGCTTGTTGCCCGTAGTTGGGTTCGTGCTCTATGCGCTCTGGCCTGTACTGGTGGCGGTTCCCTGGATGATGATTGGTATCAGTGCGGCAGCGTTTCTGGTGTCTGTTCTTGCGCTGGTCGTTGCTCTACGTGTTGGGCGGGGGACTCGTCGAAATCCTGAAACACCTGGACAAGTGCAAGAAGCAAGCTCCTATCAACCGATGGTACAACAACCGTACCAGCAGTATCAACAGAGCTATGAGCAACCGAACGCCTCCTACTCTGATGATACGTCATCCCATTACTGGTAGAAACGATGGAAAAAGCGGTGTCAAGGCGTCAATGGCAAGCCGTAAGCGGTGGTGGGGCGTTCCTCGTCTGTTTCGGGGCTGCTCCATCAACGCTCTCCTCTATTATACACTCATCTCTCGCCCGTTCCTGGCGGCGGGTGGGTGGTCCTCGTTCGTCCCCTGGGCGGTGGCGGTTGTACGCGCTTGCATGGCGTGGTGGGCGCGTGCGTCCCGCCCTGCCATGCAAGACGACGTACAACCGCAGGTCCTTCCCTTGACACTGCAAAGAACATATCACACACATAGCACGGCATTATTCATGGTGTAGAGCGGTTTGGAGGTGGGTTATGCAAGCACAAAAAGGCATACAGGGCGTACATATTCCGTCAGTTGATGAACGGGTCGCAAGGGCTGAGAAAAGCAATGTCGGGGAATTGTTCTACTGTAAGGACATATGGGCGGTGCGCCACTACTGGATAAACACGACAACGGGGGAAAAGCAACGGGCGCGGTGCAATCGGTGGGAATGTTTGTACTGTGGTCCTCGTAAGGTCAATCTGTGGCGTCAGTTGGTCAAAGAAGCTAACCCAACGTTATTCCTGACACTGACAAAAGCAGGGAACACGGTTGAGGCTGCGGCAAGAGCATTAACCACGTTTATGCAAGCCTTACGGCGTGGGTCAAGGGGCAAGGGTCCCAACCGCATAGGAGCGCGTGGTGCCTATCCTGTGGAATACTTTGTGGTGCTGGAACGACATAAGGACTTCGAGCGCAATGGCTTCCACTGGCACATTTTGCTAAAGGGTGTTGAGCGTGTTCCGTACAAAGAGGTGATACAACCGTTGTGGGCGTCTGCCACCCATTATGATGAGGCAACGGGTGAGGGTGCCAATATTGGGCATATTGAGCGCATCCGTAACGCCAAAGCAATTGGGTATGTGACCAAGTACCTCACCAAAGCTTTATCAGTGGGTGAGCGTGGGAAACGGGATGTCGAGCGTGAACGGGTCGCCGTGATACGAGATGCCGAAGGTCATGCACACCTGCATAAAGAAGTGACAATAGAGCAAGTGACCAGTAAAGCGCATCGGGTTCGCTACTCGCGTGAGTTCTTTCCTGAGCGGGTTGCCGATTTACGGGCGCGGTTGTTTGCAGGGGTCGAGCATGAAACAGAGGGTCAAGAGGACAATGGCAAGCCGTTAGAGAACACAGAGCAAGAGGAGGGGTCAAAATGGATACTCTGCCAGCATACATCAGAGGAAACGACAGAGATAACGGATTTCAAACAACAACGTTATGGAGAACTTGCCGAAGGGCTAGAAGATTTGCGGGACAATGACCCAATAGCCTGCGAGCAACACAAAAAAACGGTGTCGGCGCAAATATGGGAAGAGTCTCGCGGGTTGGCACTCGAAGAGTATCACCAGTTGCGGCGGAAAGCGTTACGGGAGGCGATAGAGGATAACAAGCCTTTATCACGGCGGGTTATCAGCATGTGGGATTATCAGCGTCGAGAGATGGCGCGGCGATGAGTGGAGGTGGGCGTATGGACAATCAAGAGGACTTTTTACAGCATATAGAGGCGGCTGATCGGCTGGTAGCTCCTGGCGTGGTTGAGGCACGTACACAGTGGCAAGGGAACCAGATATGGTTCTTGATGCCCTGGGGACAATGGCGGCGTGGGATTGTGGACCATATCGAAAATGATGGATTTGTTGCGGTGGTGGTCTATCAAAAGGGAACAAGTGGGATAGGCGTAGGCTGTTCCCTCGCTCGTATTCCTGTGGTGTTGAAGTTGGCTGAGTAGTAGGGGAGGTGGCACATGGAAGAACGCAAGATTGAAGCATTGCTTCTCAATATCACTGAGGTCTCCAAAGCGTTGCGGTTGAGTCGCACGAAGGTGTATCAGTTGATTGCGTCTGATGGCTTGCCAATCATTCGGTTTGGGAAGTCGGTGCGGGTGTCGGTCTGGTCCTTACAGGATTGGATTAAGCAGAGAGAGGGGGTGGCCTAATGCGTGGACATGGTGAAGGAACGATAACACATCGTAAGGATGGACGCTGGCAATGTCAAATCTCGATAGGTGGTGGCGAGCGGAAAACGCTCTATGGCAAGACGAAAAAGGAAGTGCAGGAAAAGCTACGGCTAGCCATCAATGAGCAAAAACAAGGAATGCTGTCTACTGGTCCAGACCAAAAATTGTCTGCTTACCTAGTTTATTGGCTTGAAACGGTGCATAAGCCATTGATAAGGGTTCGCTCTTATGAGCAGTACCTTTCGTCAATTAATCATCACATTATACCTAGTCTTGGTAAAATCACGTTGCGTAAATTGACCGTCCAGCATATACGGGATTTTTTTGCTGGCAAGCTGGATGAGGGGCTAGCTCCTAGAACGGTGATACAGATGCGTATGATTTTACATAAGGCGTTAGATGATGCAATGCATGATGGCCTCATTCAGCGCAATGTGATTTCTCTGGTGAAACGTCCTGCTGCTGCGAAGTATGAGGCACAAACGCTGACAGTGGAACAAGCTCGTAAGTTATTGGATTTCACTAAGGGCCATCGTATAGAGGCGGTGCTTGTTCTTGCTCTTACTACAGGAGTGCGGCGAGGTGAGTTATTAGGGTTACATTGGGATGACGTTGATTTTGAGCATAAGATTATGTATATTCGTCGCTCTCTTAGTCGTGCTAAAGGGCGAGGGGCTTTTGAGGGTGAGACAAAAAGTAAGACAAGTCGCCGTAGGGTTATGCTTTCTGGCGTTGCTGTAGATGCTTTGAAAGAGCATAAGTTGAGACAGGAAATTGCACGTTTAGAGGCTGGTGAGAAGTGGAAAGAACAAGGCTTAGTGTTTTGTGGTTCCTCTGGTCAATTTCTTGGTCCTGAGACAGCATCAAAATTGTTTCATGGTATTCTGAGCGATTTAGGCTTTCCGTATATGCGGTTTCATGACCTTCGTCACAGTGCTGCAACCATTCTTTTGACAAGGGGGGTGCATCCAAAGGTGGTACAAGAGATATTGGGTCATAGCTCTATCGCTGTGACGATGGATACATACTCGCATGTGTTACCGTCCATACATGGGGATGCTGCTGACGGAATGGATGATGCTTTTAAGAGACTGTAGAAATTGTTTGAAAAAGTGGGCATCAAATTTGGTGCTCACTTTTTTGATAAACTTAAAATGTTAAGGCAAAATTGCAGGAAAAGAGCGAAAAGAGATAACGAAAATTCTTTCTACTAAGTAGTTTCAGTACTATTTTTACTGGTGTCCGATGATTGCTCTAATTGTTGCTGACGTTTCCTTTGCTCATTGATGAGTCTTTCTACCTCTTCCGCTAACTTCGTGTATGCATCTTCCTCTGATAATTTCTTGTAACCATAAATACCCTTAATGGCGCAAGAGATTTCATATTGTAGAGCATCAGCTGTTTGCTGTTGATTATGACTTCGTTCTCGAAATCTGAACAACGTAATCATTGCTGTTAAAAAAGTAACAGTGAAACTAATTGCAGGTGTGATCCAGGGTATGCTAAAGAACTTTACTAAGGTGTTAAGTCCGCTTGTTAAACCCGTTACCAGCAAAGAGCAGAAAATGATAAACATTTGAAGGGAATAGTATAGCCTTCTATTACGATTTGCCTTGCTCGTATATTGTTGTATGATTTGCGATACTTCATCAGCAACTTTGTGTTTGGGTGGACGATGAGCGGTTTTATACTCGTCTATTAATCGTTGCTGTATTTGGAGTTTTTCAATTTCCTCTTTTGAAGATAATATGTTTTTAATACGGAATATTCCGTCGAATCCCACTCCTCCCCAATAATCAGGATCAAGGAAGAAAAAGATAACCATGCCTATGAAGATGATTGCTAATATGATTGTGATAAATGTAGCCCATCCTCCATAATATGTGTTATCACCTAAGATACCCACTATGCCAATGCCTAGAAGGATGAGTATTAGAGCAGTGATTATAATATTTCTATACCAAATAACAGGGCGGCGTTCTATTTTGTACTCAAATTGCTTTCCTGCTATGTCCAGCACTAAATTTAGATACTGATCCTCTCGATCTAAATTCTTATCCTTTGTGTCTTCTTTTCCTATTTGATCTTTCATGATTCCAGTTTCCTTCCAGCATCTATCTCTTCATAATGAATAACGTTTGTGAATGGAAATTCTCCAATCATGGGATTCAGCTTATTCTTATCATTCTGAGGAAAGTTAGGTAAGAGGCATTAGTACATTTAACCGTAGATGTGTAAACTGCTAGATACCTTAAAATGAAGTTGGTTAATACTGCTGTCAATTCTGCTGTCATAGGAATTATGTAGTAGTAGTACTTTCTTCTAAAGCTAGGTCTGTGGCTGGTTTAGAGGTAATATCGCTGATCGCTTCTTGCATAGAGGAGTATATGTGTAGTATATACACATTTATAGTTAGCGTAGCAGCTAATCTCATTTAGGGGTTGCAGACGTAGAAAGGGTTACACATATGGTAAGTATTATGATTGTTGACGACCATGCACTCATGCGCCGTGTGGTACGCGAAGTCATCGAAAAAGAGAACGACTTAGAGGTTGTCGCGGAGGCATGTAATGGGTTAGAAGCGGAGGAGCAGGCAGCGCATGTGAAGCCTGAGGTTGTTTTGATGGACCTCGACATGCCTGAGTGTGATGGGTTTGAAGGAACAGAGCGCGTGCTAGCAAGTTCTCCACAATCCAACGTAGTCATCTTTACCGCCTCACATCACGAACGCCACCTGTTTCAAGCGTTACAACGGGGAGCGACAGGCTATATCACAAAAGATATCGAGCCAGATGCGCTCGTCCACGCTATTCGTTGCGCAGCACGAAATGAACTTTGTCTTCCTGGCTCTTTCGCTAGCCAAGTCGTTGCACATCTACGCACATTGGGAAAAGAACATGAGTCACGCCTCTGGAACGAACTTGTGGAAGACGAGGTACAAACTGAGGGAGAAGCCAGAGAAACCTACCACACGAGTACTGTTGCATACAGTATTCCACGCCGCCCTTCGATGCATCGAGTCCTTGCCCTGCCGAAGACAGCACAGCATACGATTTTAGAGCATCCGACTTCAACAGCTACTCTGGCAAGACCACTTACAGACCGCGAACAGGAGATTCTTGATCTGATGCGTAAGGGTCAGAAGAACCGCGAGATTGCCACTACATTGTGTATTGCCGAATCGACGGTTCATAAGCATGTACAGAACATCTTCGAGAAACTTCACGCACGCAACCGCACCGAGGCAATTTACCTCACAAGCGCAAGCAAATAAGCAAAGGTGGCGATTCATCACAAGCATATATGTTCGTGATGAAGCGCCACTTCTTTCTGTGCTGTTGTGGTACAATAGGCTCTATTCTTACAGAAGCAACTAAAGGATTTAGTGGATTAGCAGCGTGTCCGAGCAACAAAACCAGCAACCACAACAAGCACATACAAACCAATCATCCAGCACAAAGGCAGAAGATAAAGCAACTTTTCTGGCGCGCAATGCTATCTTTCGTCAACTTGCTGTAACTGAGCTACACGAAATAGAGCGCATCACAACGTTAGCTACCTATGCACCAGGACGTATTCTTTATCGACCAGGAGAAAAGGGGGACAACACTCTTTTTACTGGTCTCAGGCACTGTTCACCTCTACCACCTTTCAACCGATGGACGAAAACTGATTACCGCAACACCTGAAATAGACACTTGCTTTGGTGAGATAGCGTTGCTTGGCAATGGCACATACAGTAGTTTTGCTGAAGTCATTAAAGAGGCGCGTATCTGTGTGATTGGTAAACATGATGTCGAGCAACTCATCATGCATAAACCATTCATCACAAACACGCTTCTAAAAAGTGCAGGACAACACTTTGCACAGGTTGAAGCACAGCTTATAAACACGACGTTTAAGAGTGTTAATGCACGGCTAGCAACACTTTTGCTACAATTAGCACAGAAGACCTCTATGGTTGATGGACTCAGCCATGAGGAATTGGCAGAGCATCTAGGTGTCTACCGGGAAACGGTGAGTGTCGCGCTACGTGACCTGAAAGAGGCCGGGGCTATCGAGTTGGGGCGTAAGCATGTCACCATTTGTAACAGACCGTTGCTAGAAGAAATAGCAGGCGCATAAAAAGCATTTTAAGACTGGGAAGCAAACATCTCTTATGACAGCAATACAAACGCAAACACTGATTATCCAAGCCAAGAATGTTAGGAAGATTTATCGAAATGGGCACTTACGCGTTGAGGCACTTGCGGGAATCAACATGGCGATTGCGCCAGGGGAGATGGTTGCAATCATGGGGCAGAGCGGTTGTGGCAAGACAACACTGCTCAACTGTCTCTCTGGTCTGGATAGTATCGACGAGGGCGATGTCTTCATTCGTGGTGATAATCTGCGTGACTTAAGTGATAACGAACGCACATCTTACCGGGCAAGACATATGGGCTTTGTCTTTCAAGATTTCAATTTGCTGCCTGTGCTTACAGCAGTCGAAAATGTGGAATTGCCCATGCTCGTTTCTAAAGTTCCCAGCCGTAAGGCTCGTAAACGAGCACTAGAGGTACTTGATCTTGTGGGACTCTCCGCACGTGCAAGACACCGACCCGCCGAACTTTCTGGTGGTCAGCGTCAACGAGTCACCATTGCCAGAGCGTTAACCAATAACCCTGCCATCGTCTGGGCCGACGAACCAACAGGCAACCTCGATAGCGAAACTGCTTTAGAGATCATGGACCTGCTAGTCACGCTGAATAAAGAGAATGGGCAGACCTTTGTGATTGTCACGCACGCGCTAGTGGTTGGACATAGGGCGGACAGGATTATCACCATGCGCGATGGGCGTATTGTAGAGTGAGATAACAAAGCAACCTATACAAATCCCATTTCTTGAGTGGTCTTTTTATGGATTGGCTCTGGTAATGCTTTCAGGTCTCTCTTGCCTAAAAACATTCGATCTCCCACAAATATGTTACGTCGCTTAAATGCTGCCGGTGTAGTCGCTAACAGATTTGCTCTTCTGCTCCATTCTGCATCATAAAACCAAGGCTTTGATAGAATATAACATTCCTTCTTTGTCCATACAGGGCAAGACACATTATCCTGTTCACAAAGCCATTCTACTGTTGATGCACAGAAAGCTGCCCAGAAGTACAAATCAGGCGTAGAAGCAGGAGGAATTGGAGTCTCTATTAATTCGCGTCGGTTGTCAACAGAAAAGTACCACCAATCATTCAAGAAATTGCCTAGAGCAACCCATAGTTGCTCTTTACTATTGGTGCAAATTTTTTCAAAAGTCTCTGCTATTGTCTGTCCTTTGTAACGAGAGATAGCCATATATCTTACGTTCCTTTCAAATCACGCTTCAAACAAAAAGTTGATCTCATCCAACACTTCTATACTTATATCTTCATACGCAACATATTTTGTTATAAGAGTTAGAACATCTTTCCGTCGAACAATTTTTAGTTTTGCTGCCAATGCTCTGATATCTTGACGATCTTTATAACGACTAGCCATAATCTTTGTGGCAAATAAGTAGTCTAATGAGACAACGTAGACATCCAACCCAGGAAAACTTTTCCACAAGTTCTTCTCTGGTTGTTTTTTGAAGTTATACGTAAAACCAGCCGCAGCACTATTTAACCATCCATCAGGCAAGTTTTCGCGGGCGGCAACTACCGCTGATGCTTTCACAAGAGCAGCAAAGTCAGATACGAAAAAGGTATCTACATCATGAGTGCTTTCTCTATTTCCTATTTCGATAAGCATAGCAGCACCACCAAGCAAAACAATCTCTAAGCTCTTTCCCGTCCCGGCTAGTTCATACCCAACCATCTGCAAATACTTAGTAATATCGTCTTTATTCATTCTGTTCAGACTTTGTGCTTTACTTTTAACGACTTAAGGGCCCGTTTCATACTATGTCTCATTTCAAGTGTTAACAATTTAGTAGGGATATACTCTTCCACACAAGATAATGCATCCCGCATATTTGTAAGGTGCAGTTTCTGAGCTAGCGCCCGAATGCCCTCAAGATCTTGAGGGCAAGTAGCAGTTGCAACCTGCATAGCAAATAGATGAGAAGGCGACGCAAGGTAAACACGCAGACAAGGGTATTCTCTCCATCCTTTATCCGCACTGTCTGCACATAAAGTTTTTTTAATTGCCTCATCTAACCAATCATTGAATATGTTTTCACTTTCAGCAATCTGTGCAATTATATCTCGCAGGATTATGCTTTGTCTTCCAAAGTACGCGTCAATATCATTTGGTATGTAAATAGCTGTCTCGTCACCTGCCAAATATGCATCAATATCTTTACGGACCTCTGGTTTTTTAATGCCAAGCAGTACTTTGATATCTTCATGCACCAATATCTCGCCCATTATTCCCTGTTTCTGCAACTCTTGTCCAAGCAAGCGCAGATATTTTTCGGCATCTTCTTTGATCATACGTGGCGTTTCCTATAATCTCTGTAACATTATGTTGATGGTAGTATAGGCCATCAATGTATGAGTAGCAAGATATTTTTATTAGCCCCTAGAGAAAAAGCGTCTCCGTGAAAACTCACGGAGACGCTTTTTCTCTAGGGGCTAACTATGCTAGTGTATGTTCCTCGGAGCCGAGAAGTTGATGTGCGACTTCTTTGATATGTGCAGACGAAATGCCATATAGCTCTTTTAGCAGCGTTACAGCTCCATGCTCGACGAATTTGTCGGGCAAGCCGATGACTCTTACATCAATATCACGCAGTTCGTAACGCTCTAGTAGTTCTAGCACAGCACTACCGAAACCACCCGCGGCAAGATGGTCTTCGATGGTAATGAGACGACCAGTCCCCCTTGCCAGGCGCAGAATCATCTCTTCGTCGAGTGGCTTTGCCCAACGTGCATTTACAACCGCGACACGCATCCCCTCTTGCGCCAGTTCTTGCGCCGCAATTTCGGCCTGAGCAACGGTTGTGCCATAGGCGAGGATCGCGCATTCGGCACGCTCCGCCTCCTCAAGTGTGGTGGGACTTAGAAGTTCTGCCTTACCAACCTCTAGCTTATGAAGTTCGTTGGTAAGCGGAGTACCAACACCTTTCCCACGTGGGTAGCGCAGACTTACAGGACCATCCATGTAAACAGCGGTGTAGAGCATGTGGCGCAGTTCTTCCTCGTCCTTAGGAGCCATGACTTTCATGTTAGGAATACTACGCATGAACGCGATATCGAAGACGCCATGCTGTGTCGGACCGTCTTCACCAACAATGCCAGCACGATCCATCGCAAACACAACGTGCAGGTTTTGCACACAAATGTCATGAATAATTTGATCGTAGGCACGTTGCATGAAGGTGGAATAGATCGCGACTACTGGACAGATACCCTCTACGGCCATACCACCAGCAAAGGTTACAGCGTGCTGTTCCGCAATACCAACATCAAAGTAGCGTTCGGGAAAACGTTGACGTAACTTCTTGAGGCTCGTTCCCTCTGCCATAGCTGCTGTTATGCCAACAATACTTTTGTCGTTCTCGGCAAGAGAGACAAGCGTGTTGCCAAACACATCTTGATAGGCTGGGGGATCGTTCGGGTTCTTTTTGATTTCGCCTGTCTCGTAGTCAAATGCGCCGGGACCATGCCACTTGGTTGAGTCACCCTCAGCAAGCTCCCAACCTTTCCCTTTCTTGGTGATAACTTGCACCATAACAGGGCCTTCAATCTTTTTTACATTCTCGAAGACATCCAGCATCTGTTCCATATTATGACCATCGAAGGGACCAAAGAATTTGAAACCAAGTTCTTCAAAAATGGCGCCCGTCTTGCTATGCATGACGACATGTTTCATGCCGATCTCAACACGTCCCGCCGTCTCACGTGCTTTATCGCCAACAACCGGAAGCTTCTCTATCGACTCCTTTGCCATCTCACGCAGGCGACGATAGCTTGGTGAGGTCTGCATCTGTCGTGCTTTCAAAAGGTAAGAATGCAACGCTCCTACATTATCTGAGATAGATTTATCGTTATCATTAATAATGATAATAAGATTTTTCTTCAAGCTGCCAGCGTTATTAATAGCCTCAAGCGCCATACCACCAGTTAAAGCACCATCGCCAATAATCGCCACCACTTTGAAGTCTTTGCCTTGCAGATCGCGTGCGGCTGCAATACCGAGTGCAGCAGAGATAGACGTGCTTGCGTGACTCGCGCCAAACGCATCATACTCGCTCTCTTCACGGCGCAGATAGCCAGAAAGACCGCCAAACTGACGAAGCGTCTTAAACCGTTCGCGCCTTCCAGTCAGCAATTTGTGTACATATGCTTGATGACCAATGTCCCACACAAGCTGGTCTTCAGGAGTATTAAATGCATAGTGTAGAGCCATCGTTAGCTCGACTACGCCAAGGTTAGGGGCCAGGTGTCCACCTTTCACCGACACTTTTTCGATGATCTCGCGTCGAATCTCTGCTGCTAGCTGTTCCATCTGTGGAATTGTCAGGCTTCGTAACTGCTCTGGACTGTCAATACTATCGAGAATCCTCGTCAAAGGTTTCCTCCCATACTCATTCTGGTGTCCCTTAGCACATCTTGCCTGATAGCAACACGAGACACGGTAAACGTCAATCAACATTTCTTTCTCTTATGAAGATGCACAAGCATGAGAGAAAGGGTGTATTTTATTGTGCTTTCATTGTATTATAGAGGGGTTCGCACAACCTCGCAAACGCCTTGCTTAAGAAAATTCATGCACTCAAGGGCTTGACACCCCTTCGCACCGCTTCCAGAGCCAGTTAGGAAGAAAATATAGTCTCTTGACAGGAGCGCCGTTTCTTTCTATCATAACGAGTAGGATGAAATGTTGTGTCCATGTCTTAAAAAACGATAGAAACTTCTCTTATATCGTAGAGACATACAGTGTGTTCGCAGACAAAAAGGAAGGTAGGATGGCATCCCATATATGGGAGAGATGATGGAAGCCAAAACCGTGCATTGTATCATCTGCCAAACGACATATGACAAGAAAAGACAGTGAGAAAGACTCGGAACGCCCTCATTATTATTCGCAGTTCTGGCTAGATATTGCAGCTGGACGCCGAACTATTGGCGGCCCTAAGCCAGACGAAGAGGGAGAACTTCTCGAAGACGCACAAGTGCCTATTGCATTGCGTCGGCCATTTAGAAATGAGCCAGAAGAGGATTTAGATGAGTTTAATGGAAGCATAGAACACGGAGAGCGTAGCAATGAGCGTCCAGCCGCTCTTGCGCGTCCAGTTGCTGATGCTATCGCACCATCATCCGATGAGGATGTAGAGCCTGAGCCTGATGAAGTTCCTCTAGCGGCCGATGACATGGACAGCCTTGTCCTGAACGATACCGTCGAAGATGCCGATATTCCAGACATGGACTTTGCGGCGGACGAGGACGAAGCCGAGGACGACGATGAGGAAGAACTCTTCGAGGATGAGGACGAAGACGAAGAGGATGAAGGTTGGGTTGCAGGACGCGGACGTAAGAAAGTTACACCTAAGCGTGCAACAAAACAACCACCACCAAAGCGTGCGAAACGCGAACCACGCAGAGGGTTTTAGGGAGATTGAGTCAAAACGATGGTGTCTGGCAATGCCAGACACCATCGTTTTGACTCAATACAATAATAGGCTATGGGTAAATGCCGCGAATTTGTGTGGCTTCCGCAACACGCGAGATTGCTAGCATATTGGCTGCAAGACGCATATCACAGTGATACTGGTCGGCCTTCTCTGCGACAGAGGTAAAAGCACGCTTCATAATAATCTCTAACTTTTGTATAATCTCTTCAACACCCCAAAAGAAGCTTTGTAGGTCTTGTACCCACTCGAAGTAGCTTACAGTAACGCCACCGGCATTCGCCAGGATATCGGGAATGACAAGACAGTTCTGTTCAAAAAGTATGCGATCTGCTTCTGGTGTTGTCGGGCCATTTGCAGCCTCGACAATAATACGAGCCTGAACGCGCTCCGCATTCTGAGCAGTGATTACGCCTTCAGTGGCCGCTGGAATCAGAATATCACAAGGAACCTCTAATACATCTTGTACTCGTAGGCTTTGCGATTGTGGAAATCCTACCACTGTGCCACGCTCTTGTTTATAACGGAGAACAGCGGCCGGATCAAGACCCGACTCGTTGTAGATACCGCCTCGTGTATCGCTTACCGCAACAATTTTACAGCCCTCGCTGGAGAAGAGACGTGCAGCAATAGCTCCTGCATTTCCATAGCCCTGAATACTCACCCGTGCGCCCTTAAGTGGCATCCCTATACGCTTAGCAGCTTGCCTTGTCACAAAGAGTACGCCTGTTGCAGTAGCATCGTTACGACCCTCACTACCACCAATCGAGAGTGGTTTTCCAGTGACGACAGCAGGCACAGAGAAGCCCGCATGCATTGAGAAGGTATCCATCATCCAAGCCATTACTTGAGAGTTAGTGTTAACATCGGGAGCGGGGATATCGCTATGAGGCCCAATAATAATAGAAATTTCAGTCGTATAACGGCGGGTCATACGCTCAAGTTCGGCGGGAGTCATACTCTTAGGATCACAGATGACTCCACCTTTCGCACCGCCGTAGGGAATACCCACAACAGCACACTTCCACGTCATCCACATTGCTAATGCTTTAACTTCATCGAGCGTTACTTCGGGGCTATAACGAATGCCACCTTTGGCAGGTCCTCGGTTCATGTTGTGCTGAACACGGTAGCCAGTGAAGGTTTTAATACGTCCACTATCAAGACGTACCGGAAAATTGACTGCGAGTTCGCGTTTCGGCTGACGTAAAATCTCGCGCATATCTTCGGAGAGATGCAATTTCTCAGCCGCTAGTTCAAACTGCTGAACCGCCATGTGGTAGGGGTTCAAAGCAGCAGACGACACGTCGTTGTGCATAGCCTGCAACTGCCTTTCATATTCTTTTTTGCTGTAAACAAGAAAGAGGAACACAATAGCAGCGTTCCTCTTTCCATTATACCACGGTACTTATTACGATGATTGCGTCTCATCGAGTTGCTTACGCAACAATGTCTGCACCATGTCCGCTTTCGCTTGCCCGCGTGTTTGCTTCATAACTTGACCAACCAATGATTGAAGTGCATTCGTTTTGCCACTGCGATAATCGGTTGCAGCCTTCGCATTATTTGCAATCACCTCTCCAACAATGCGTTCAAGCGTCGCCGTGTCGTTGATCGGAGGCTTAATACCCTTACGTGTCACGATAGCTTCTGGCATCTCACCAGAGGTAAAGGCCTCGTCCAACACTTCCTTTGCTTGCTTGCCAGTGATACGCTCTTTATCGAGCAGGTCCAACAGATCTACGAATGCTTCCGGTGACACACGACACTCTTGTATAGTCAGGTTGTTTACTTTGAGCAAACGTACCAGGTCGCTCAGGAGCCAGTTGCTAGCAGCTTTGGCCCGTGTCTTGATATCCTTTACGTTTGAGACTGCCAGGACCTGTTCAAGATAATCACCAAGCGGCTTGTCCTCCGTCAGTACATTCGCATCTTGCTCTGAGAGTCCAAAGCTTGTCATATACCGTGTGCGACGTGCATCTGGTAGTTCTGGTAGATGGTAGCGTATCTCCTCTACTTGTTCGCTACGAATCAGCAAGGGCGGCAAATCCGGCTCTGGAAAGTAGCGGTAGTCGTGCGCCTGCTCTTTGCTGCGTTGCGAAACGGTTATACCCCTGTTTTCGACCCAGCCACGTGTCTCTTGCACAATGGTTCCACCAGAGCGTAGGAGCTCGATTTGGCGTTGTGCCTCGTACTCGATGGCGCGCTCTACAGCGCGAAAGCTGTTCATGTTTTTGATCTCGGTCTTCACACCAAGCTTTTGTTGTCCACGTGGACGAATCGAGACATTTGCATCACAACGCAGACTGCCCTCTTCCAAGCGACCAGATGCAACGCCAAGATAGACTAGAATTTCGCGCAACTTTTGCATATAAAGTCGCGCCTCTTCCGCACTGCGCATGTCCGGCTCACTGACGATCTCCATCAAAGGTGTGCCAGCCCGGTTCACATCGATCAAGCTATAGCCATCGTGATGAGTTAGGCGTGCGGTATCTTCCTCAAGGTGTACACGCGTGATACCGATGCGCCGTATCCGTCCATGAAGTTCAACATTGAGGTAGCCATTCTGACTGAGCGGAACATCATATTGCGAGATTTGGTAGCCCTTCATCAGGTCGGGATAGGGATAGTTTTTACGGTCAAACTTAGAATATTCTGGAATTGTACAGTTGAGTGCAAGCGCCGTCATAACTGTATAGCGTACAGCTTCCTCATTAATGACAGGCATCACTCCAGGCATGCCCATACATACAGGGCATACGTGTGTGTTTGGAGCTTCATTCGCGTAGCCTGTGCTGCACGAACAAAACATTTTGCTCTTCGTCAAAAGTTGAGAGTGGACCTCAAGACCAATTACCAGTTCATAGTCAGTATCTATAGGTGTATGTGTTGTCGTCGTCATGCTACCTCGCCTCTCGCAAATTGGTGTGTGCTATGTATTTGTTCGTCACTAGTCTAGCCTTTTTCGGCTCATTCGTCAATGGGAAACTTTGCTTGGCTCTCCATCCTTCGGGGGGAAACTGGGAGACCGCAAGGGTCTCCCAGTTTCCCCCCGAAGGATGGAGAGCCCTTTGCTTTTGCCATGGCAGAGGCTTGCCCGTTTTGTATGATGTCCGAAATTCACTTGCTCTACGGTTCATTTAAAATGAGTAAAGTGGAGGCAATAGTAAGGTCGTGTCTGAATGTCTTACACAATTGGCATTATTGACAAAATAGGTTATACTGTGCCAAACGAAGGAACAATCAGTCACCTCGCTACCGGACAACCACCAGGCAGGCAGGATGTGGCGCTTATGCATGTTGTACTACTCAATGTATACAGGTAAGCGCAGGAGAGAAGCAAGATATGTCCCTAATAAATATGGCGAAACGCGAAATTAACTGTAAAATTGTCTATTACGGCATTGGTTTGTGTGGCAAAACCACTAACCTGCATTATATACATCAGGCAGTCAACCCACAAGATGTTGGAGATATGGTTTCTATCGACACAGAAACCGAGCGAACTCTGTACTTTGACCTGCTTCCTCTCGAACTCGGCAAAGTTCACGGCTTCCAGATTCGTTTCCAGCTCTACACTGTCCCTGGTCAGATTCTGTATCAACAGACGCGTATTTCGGTACTCAAGGGTGCTGACTGTGTTATTTTTGTAGCAGACTCACAGGCCAGCAAGTTGCAAGAGAACATCGAGTGCTGGAATGAACTACAAGAACAACTACGACGCATGAACAAAGATATCACAGACTTTCCACTCGTCATGCAGTGGAACAAGCGCGATCTCCCCGACGTCTTGCCAACCTCCGTACTGGAAAAATATCTCAACCCAAATCATGTCCCCAGTTTCGACGGTATTGCGGTAAGCGGTAAGGGCGTAGTTGAGTCGTTGCGTGTCGGCATTAACTCCACCCTTCAGAGATTGGAACGTATCTAGCATCTTGTACCAGGGACATGATAGGGGCAAGGCCGCACGACAGGGGCAAGCCCAGTGAGTCCAACAAACTTCTACGAGAGCCTGGAAAGCGGGGTGGGGGCATGACAGGGACAAGCCCTGTCATGTCGCCCCCAGAGTCATTTCATGGGTGAGTTGGACTCAATGGGGCAAGCCCTGTCATGCTCCCGGCGCCCTGGTTTTTGCTCATAATAATCTCAACACTTCTTCTCCTGATACGTATGGGCTTGCCCCCTATCATGCGGCCCATAATGCACATTTCAACAACGTTTAAAAACCCTGATCTTCTCAGTGGCACAATTGTTGACTACCCATAAAACATGTATAATGGACAAACACAAGGCAGAAGATATCCCCTGATCGCCTACAGTTATATTTTTCAATGTGTCAGTATACTAGATCAAGAGCAGGTACTCTAGCGAACGCATTCCGCACTTCCTGCTCTTCAGAAGGAATTACATGGAAACGATTCGTGTCATCGTTATTGACGAGCAGCCGCTCTTCCGAGCAGGAATTCGTGCTACCCTTGAGAGTACGGGTGACTGCCAGATTGTTGGAGAGTCTACCGATACCTTTGATGTACTCGAACTGGCTCGTATACACAACCCTGATGTAGCCCTAATCGACACTGGCCTCATCGCCTCTGATCCACTTGAGATTGCTCGCCAAGCACGCCATCTTGTGCCACGCATGGCAATCATTATGCTCACTCCATCTGAGGATGAGGAGCGCTTATTTCAATCAATCAAAGTAGGAGCAGCCGCATACTATACACGCAATATCACAGCTAATGACCTGATAGAAGCTGTCCACAAGGTTAGTAATGGTGAGTATTTGATCCAGGATGATGTACTCTCCAAGCCACAACTCGCTAGCCGTGTTCTAAAATCGTTTCGCGAGTTGACAGTAGAGGAAGAAGAGGGCGAGGCAAAGGACCTATACTCACCACTTTCTAGTCGTGAAGTCGAGATACTTGACTATATCGCACGTGGCAACAGCAACAAAGAGATTGCAAAATCACTCAAAATAAGTGATCAAACAGTGAAAAATCATATCACGTCAATCCTCAAAAAGCTTTCGGTTAATGACCGTACTGCCGCTGTTGTACACGCGCTACGTCATGGTTGGATCAAAATGGGCGACAATTAGAGTCTACTATAGCCCATTAGTACCAATTTTAATTTCGTGAAAAGACCCAAAAATCATGATAGACATGACAGGCAAGCCCTGTCATGTCCACATCTGCATTCTATCAAAGCCAAACCGAAAGAACTTCTTTTCCACTATTCGCATCGACAAAGACATAGAGATCGTGGGAAGAGCGTGTAGAAGGCATGGGGTCTACAGAAGCATTATTTGGGTCAATCGGGATACGTTGGTATAGCACCATCCAAACAGGTACGTTGTTTACAGTTGCATGCGTTGAAGTTCCAGTGGCAACGTAGTTAAGTAAGACGTATTTTGCACTACTACTCTTTGCATTCGTTGCAGCCTCTGGCTCAAGCTGATTTGCAATCATCATAGCTTGTTGCTGACTAAGCGTTGGAGTTTGACCAGCATGACTAAGACTGATACCCTTAGCCACAAGTTGCGGCACTTGTACATCAGAAGAGGTCGTGTTCGCACCTATTAGAGGCCAGACAAAGGAAGCGGATGTATTATTGTGTTGTCCAAGCAACAGCCATCCTAGCCAAAGACAACCAAGACCGAGCAGAAGCGCTCCCACGATTCCGCTAATACGCTTTGATTGTGAGCGGCGCCTTCTCTTCACATACATGCCCGTTCCCTATCTCTTAAGCAAATCTTCATTTTACTACTGGCTAATTATAGTCTAAAGCACAGAGTGTGGCAAATTTGTTGACCACGTTTTCGTCAGCGCTATATACTAGTATAAAGAGGTAAAATAGTATTTTTTTTGCTTCTCGTATGAATGAAAGGAACTTTATCCCTGTGAAAGTTTACGGTCGCATGACGGTTTTTCCAGTAATGCCCCCTCGCATTAACCGTCTTTATGAGCTTGCCTATAACCTTTGGTGGAGTTGGCGTCCCGAAGCACGGCTTCTTTATAGTACTCTTGATCCAGCACTATGGGAACAGATTGGGCATAATCCTGTGCGCTTTCTTAGCGAAGTGAATCCTGGCATTCTTGAAAAAGCGGCGGCTAATCCTGAATATTTGCAGCAGTTCGATAGCGTTCTTAACGACTTCGATTACTATATGCATTCACGCGCCGATGACACGTGGTTCTCCAGCACCTATCCCGAGTTGACCGATAAAACTATTGCATATTTCTCTGCAGAGTTTGGCCTTACCGAAGCGTTGCCAATTTATTCTGGTGGTTTGGGTATTCTCTCTGGTGATCATTGTAAAGAGGCCAGCGATCTTGGCTTGCCCTTTGTCGGCGTTGGCTTCCTCTATCCACAAGGCTACTTCCATCAGCGCGTCACACGCGAGGGTAGGCAAGAAGCCACATATGATAAGCTGCACTTCTCCGAGGCTCCCGCTACACCTGCTACTGGCCCTGATGCTAGTGAGATCATGATAAACGTCGATCTGCCCGGACGCCGCATCTATGCAAAGGTCTGGAAGTTACAAGTTGGACGCATCCCCTTGTATCTGATGGACACTGACGTAGCCCCAAATGCTCCTCATGATCGTGAGCTTTCCGCACGTCTCTATTCCGGCGATCACGAAATGCGTATCTCGCAGGAAATTGTGCTTGGTATCGGTGGTGTACGCACACTTCGCGCCCTCGGCATCACGCCTTCTGCCTGGCATCTTAATGAAGGACATGCTGCATTCTTAAATCTGGAACGGTGCCGTGAATTAGTTGCATCAGGTCTTAGTTTCAATGAAGCACGCGAGGCGGTTGCCGCAAACTCACTCTTCACAACACATACTCCTGTACCAGCAGGCAATGACACATTTAGCTATGAACTCATCGACAAGTACTTTGGTGGCTACTGGGGACAACTAGGACTGAACCGCGACCAGTTTATGGAGGTTGCACGTGAAGACCACGGGCGGGGTCCAACCTATAGTATGACAGTGCTAGCACTGAAGTTGACCGGACAGCATAACGGTGTAAGTGCCTTGCACGGTGATGTCTCGCGTAAAATGTGGCAGTTCCTCTGGCCTGGTGCCGAGGTTGACGAGGTGCCGATAGGCTCCATCACGAACGGTATTCATACCTTCTCCTGGATTGCTCCACAGACCAACGAACTGTTCAGTCGCTATCTCAACAAGGATTGGGGGCGCTATGTTGACGATCAGAAGTTCTGGGATAGTAATATCGACAATATCCCCGATGCCGATTTGTGGAAGACACACGCACAATGCAAAGACGCACTCATTATCTATGCACGGCAGCGCTTGAAGCAACAGCATCTACGTCTCGGCGAGGGGTCGCTACAAATAGCTGAAATTGACCGTTTGCTAGACCCAAACGCTTTGACGCTCGGTTTTGCACGCCGCTTTGCTACCTACAAGCGTGCCACGTTGCTCTTCCGTGACATCGAACGTCTCAAGCGTATCCTGAACAATCCAGAGCGCCCTGTACAGATTATCTATGCAGGAAAGGCGCATCCTGCTGATGAGCCGGGCAAAGCACTGATTGAGCAGGTATACAAGCTATCACGTACGAGCGAGTTCAAGGGTAAGGTTATCTTTCTTGAAAACTACGATATCGACATGGCGCGCTACCTCGTCTCCGGTACGGATGTATGGTTGAACAATCCTATTCGTCCGTACGAGGCAAGCGGCACGAGCGGCCAGAAAGCAGCCCTCAACGGTCAGCCAAATTGCAGCATTCTTGACGGCTGGTGGGTCGAGGGCTACAACGGCAAAAATGGTTGGGCCATTGGTGAGGAGCGCGAATATCGCGATGCAGATATCCAGGCCGAGGCTGATAGCGTCTCGCTCTATCGCCTACTCGAAGAGGAGATTGTGCCAACATTCTTTGAGCGTGATGCCAGTGGTACACCACATCGCTGGATAGGCTATATGAAAGAAGCTATTCGGACCTGTGCGCCACAGTTCAGCATGCGCCGTATGGTTAAGGACTACACTACACACTACTACGTTCCTGAAATTCAGCAGAGCCAGCACGTCGAGCAAAATCACTATGAGCAGGCTTGCACACTTGCCGCCTGGAAAGAACGTGTTCGCAGCGGTTGGAGTCATCTGGAATTGTACATCGATGGACAGCGTGATGGACAACTCAGTCTCGGCGAAGGTATCAACGTGAAGGCCTGGGTACGCGCCGAAGGATTGACACCCGAAGACCTGAGTGTCGAACTCGTCTACGGCGAGGCCAACGACGACAGTGTTCTCGCACAGTATAGCATTCCTATGAGCTACACAAAGCGTGAATTGGATGGCTCCTATCGCTATAACGCAAAGCTCAAACCTGATGAAAGTGGCAGCATCGCCTATAACGTTCGCGTTGTGCCAACACATAGCGGCTTAACTGAGAAGTACGAGATGGGTCTAATTCGCTGGGCATAGAGTACTGAGTTTCGTAGGGCAACATAAAGAGCATGACAGACTGTTGATTTGTCATGCTCTTTATGTTGCCCTACGAAAAAAATGTAACACTAGCACCGACACATGCTGATATCCTATAATCTATAGATACATTATATTATACGCGTTTTTTAGGTCTTCCAAGAATTGCTTTCACAGGGTCTCAAGCGGTTTAAGACTATTTTCTTGTGTAGTGTTGAGCATGTTTGTGCAATGCTGTTGAGCGGTTTCGCTGTCAATTTCGCTGTCAGAAAAATCTCATAGAATACTCTAGCTCAGGTAGCTTAAACGCTTGAAATAGAGTATTTTTGCTTTAATGGCAAAGCTGTTTCGATAATGGCGTAATTGTTCTCTTTTGTCGACATAAAACGAGTTACAATAGAACTGTACTCGTGCAAAAATAGCCCTCTTCACGCCTGTCTTCGCTCGGTTTCGAGCGCGGAGAGGCTTTTTCTTGTGTATATTTGTGCATAGTTGTTCATATGTGTTTATCGGTTTGGATGTCAATTTGGCTGTCAGAAAAAGACAGTAAAATCTCTGACTTGAGCATCCATTATACTCCTGTGAGGGGGTTTTTGTTTTAATGGCTTGTCAGTATACGTGAGATTTACTACACATTGATGTCCCATCGTTCAGTAGGACCTTCTAGTGCATCACTTAGCTCCATTTCGGCTTTACTGAACCTTAAAGATTGTTGGTGAAGATATCGCTTCATGCCATATATACGTTCTAGGCGTCGGTGGTGCCCTTGCGTTCGGGCCTGTGTAGCCGCTTCGATAGCAAGTGGCTTGCTGTATCAAGTTGGCATTTATAGAACTTACTAAAGTTTTCTAATGGATGGGAAACTAAGTAGCCAAGTAGCTAAATCATCAGAAATCGTTTCTTTGTATCTATTTCCAATTTGATCGTGAACATAAACTTCCTTTGGAAACATGTTTTCTCCAAGTCTTTTCAATTGTATACTCAACTCAGGAGCAGAGAATGGATAATTGCGTTTCTGTCCAGGTTCTAACGGCTTCTCATGTTCTGGATTTGGCAGAGGTACTAGCGGATTAATGAAATCGTAAAACGTACCTTCGCATATTTTTCCATCAATGATGACTCCAATTCCAATAGAATTGATGTACGAGGGAACGGTTCCTGTATTGAGTATTGAGATGATAAACACAGTATTTTTTACCTGGGGTGCGGTATGTCCATAAGGACTTGGAACATTTACTTGGTCAAGCTCGATTTTAAGATTAAAGCGATTAGGATTAGAGATAGCAGAAATCTTGCTCTGGTGAATTTCTTCGTTATTTGCTGGTTGTGTCATTAGTTCCGCTATGTTACATTTAATAAGGTCTGCAACCTTCTCAAGATAGTGCCTGGGAAATGGAACTTTTCCAGAGACATAACTTGTTAGTGTTCGACGAGAGATACCTATTTCTTCAGCAACTTCTTGAAGTTTATATCCATTTCTTTTTATGCACTCCTTGATGTTATTCTGATACCGATTTGTTGATCCTACCTTTCTTGGTTGTTGCATGGTGTTATCTTTCGTTTTTAGGGAAAACTGTTGTCTGGGTATTAATTGTTTCACTGTTTCTTATTATTACTTTAGCAGCTATTTCTCTAAATCCATACTTAGGTACGTCTCATAGATTAAATCTTTTAACTCCCCCACTTTTTGTTCACTTTTTAGTGGGCTGGCTTCTAGTTTCCTTAACAGTTTGCGTACTCGGTTCATCTGCCGAGGAGAGTTGGCTTTATTGGCAAGTAAGAAACCTTGACTTGCTAAATCTATACCTGTTGTGAGGTCGCCAGCATCACAATATGCTTGACCTTTGCTAATATCAAGCAAGGCATGCCACCGTGTTGTAGCTACATCTTTGAGAGATTTCTCAGCAAATGTTAGATGCTTTAGGGCTTCAAGTGGTTTTCCTAGATCACGACTAGCTTTACCACGAATTTCGTAAATCTCGAAGGGAATAAACTCTTTATTTGCTGAGTCTTTGCCTTCTCCTGTAAAAGCAAGAAGGTCTGTTGCTTCTTTAATGGTACGCTCATAAGAAGCTTCGTTTCCTGTATCTGCATAGGTGTAAGCAAGTAGTTGTAGTACGTGGCCTCGTGTTGCTTGCGATGCATTGATAGATTGATCTCTGGCATTTTCCATATAGTCGATTGCTTGCTGTTTCTCATTTTGACGACGAAGAACGTCTCCCATGAGTGCTATATATGTGGTTGTCTGGTTTACATCATGAATTTCTGTTGCTATTTGATGGGCATGAGTATAGTGGAAAAAGGCGGTGTCGTTCTGTAAAGAGTCAAGAGATATTACACCGAGTAGTCCATGACAACGGATGAGAAGTTCTTGTAAGCGTAGCTTTTGTGTGGAGAGAATGGGCATGTGAAGCATCTGTTGAAGCTTAGGTAGTAGCCTATTCAATTCTCGTCCCGCTTGTTTTGGTTTTGATGCAAACCATGCATCCCATGAGAAGTTAATCATGCTTTCTGCATTGTCTAATCGCTCGTTAATGGTCTGATCGGGCAAGATAGGCAATGTTACTTGTGAAGCGAGAATGATTGACGAAGGTGCATGTTCTAATTCTGGTTTTTGAGAATCAGTTATCAATGACAATGGTTTTTGTATTCTATAGTTTGATGAATGTGTTACTAACTCTTCTACATCACATGCTATGGTAAAAGCAATCTTCTCAAGATAGTTCCTGGGAATGGGGGCATTTCCAGAAACATAGCTTGTTAGTGTTCGACGAGAGATACCTATTTCATTAGCGACTTCTTGAAGTGTATACCCTTGTCTCTTAATGCACTCCTTTACGTTGTTTGGGTACAGCTTTGCCGTTTTCATCTCCTTTGGTTCCTGCATTGTGGTCTCCTTCACCTTTAGGAATGCTCTGCGTCTGCTTGCTACTCGTTCTTCCAGACTTTGGTCCAGGTTTTCGTGGTTGAGAGAGATAGTTGCGTAATGCCACTTCATCAATAATCCAGTCTCGCCCAAACTTACGCGCTCGAATTATATGTGTTCGAGCAAGCCGCGCAACGTAGCTTGGTGTCATACTATATTTCTCGGCTGCTGCTACAGTCGAGATTTCTTCGATGAAGTATTCGGGTGTCTTTGTCGTCATAAATTGTACCTCAAACTGTACTAAATCATCATTATTATACCATAAAATACTGCTCTTGTAGCTTTTCTAAGCAACAAAAATCACATAAAAACAAGGTACAAAATGGCTTGCAATTAGTACAGCTAGATGTATAATACATCTAGCTGTACTAACTATTAACGGTTTGTATTGCTCAAAATGTTCTCAAATCTTGCTCAAAATGTGCTTAAAGGCTTCCTGTTTTTAGGCGGTTTTTTGGGCATGATGAACTAAAATTAGCTTAGGACCAAGAGATACAAAAATCTACTGGGTCAAGGAAAAATTAAGATTATAGGCAAAGCCATTAGTGGCGTTGAAGTTCATTAACAACCGAATAGCGCGTGTGTCCTGGAAGGAATGGCGTGAGAAGGGACACGAAACGGGCAACCGTGCGCGTACCAGTAGCTTGGGAAGCTACAAGGGTAGATCGTCTGTGCATGTCATGACCAATGTATAGACCGCTTTGAAGCAATTAGTCAGCGATTTAGGACTATCGGAAGCCATTAGGGATGCTGGCTAGCGTGTTGGCGCACACTAGTCAGCGATTGAGAACTATTGGCAAGCCATTTGCTGTAGGGATGCTAGGTTCTCGATGTAAGTATGCATGCATCGAGCCTAGCTTGTCAATGAGACTTCAAAAGGAGTTAGGCTCGTGGTAGCACGCTATGACCAGGATACCCAAGACCTTTCATTACTAGCATATGACCAGTATATGCGCTTCATCCATTGGACACCACGTTTGACGACTCACGACATGGGTGTTTTGTTACAGCGTATTCGTGCTGGAAAAGCAGAGCAGTCAAAACAAGTTCAAGATCGGCAGGTTGTGGACGATGCCAAACAAGCGCGTGACCAGTTAGTCACAGGATTACAGCGTGTGGTGCTTCACATGGCTCGTCGTTGTTTGTCCCGTTCATCGGGGATGGAGTTGCTTGATTTGGTTCAAGAGGGCAACATAGGTCTGCTCAAGGCGATTGAATTGCATCAAGCAGACAGAGATAATGAGTTCCTCGGCTTTGCTAGCATTTATATTCGCTACGCGCTCTGGCAAGCTCTGGTAGACAAAAATCAGTTGATCCGCCTTCCTGAGAACATTGTGAGGCCGTTGAAGCAACTCCATCGGGCTGAAAATCGGCTCCTTTCAGTTCTTGGGCGTGAGCCGTCCCTTGAGGAAGTCGCGGAAGAAGCGGGATTGTCTGCGGCGGTGGTTGCTGAGGTTCTGACTTCAGAGTCTCGGTGTTCGACGGTGGAAAGTCTTCAAGGACTCTTGTTTGAGGAAGATGCGGAAGATCGACACGACTTTGTGAGTCTGTTCACCGAAGTAAGTGCGGTTGACCAAGCTCGTCAAGCGACTCTCGAACAAGCTGTACAACAGGCAATTGCAACGTTGCCACGTCGTCAACAGCGAGTAATTTCTCTGCGCTATGGGTTGGATGGGCAAGAGTTGAACAATCCCGATACGGCTACGGCATTGGGAACAACACTCAAAGCGGTTGAGGCGGTCGGGTGTCGAGCAAGAGGGAGGCTTCGTGGGTTACTTGCTCCCCTTTACGAGAGCAGACACGATGAGGAGGTGGCCTAATGGCAAGCCGTTTTCTGGCTCGGCAGCGTCGTCGCAGCAAAGTGAGGTACTACTACGTCGTTGAGTTCTCCAATGGGTTACACCTTCGTAGCTCTCGCCTCAAGTTGCTCAAGTGGGTATTGTTGTCGGTGCCTGTCGGGCAGTTAGAGATGATTGTCGCCTGCTACTGTACCTGGGAACCAGTCGCCTAATGGTAAGCCGTGTACCTGTTCTACTTGCGTTGCACCTCGTCGGCGAGTACGGCGGGGTGCGTCTGGCGGCATGGGTAGGGAACATACCCGGCCTTCTCCCACATACAATACTCTCCCATTCACGTAGGAATTTCCACAATTGGGGTGGTGTGGGTGTGGCTCGTGGTCGGAGGGGTGCGGTTAGTACGCGCTGGCGGCGGGGTTCCCTTTAGGGGTGCCGACAGACGACGTACTAACCGCCGGGTCCCCTTCCTCTTCTTGACTTTATAAAGGACAACTCACACAAGTAGGACGAATAAGTAGGTTACTATCAAAAAGTAAGTATATAGGTGTTTGGGATGGTTTGAGAAAGAGGGTGCATGACACAACGCATACAACATTTGTCCTTTGATGAGAAGGTTCGGACGATTGAGCAGCATCACTTAGAGACGCTGTTCTTCTGTCCTGACCCCTGGGCGTTGCGGCATAGGTTTGTCAATGAGGCAACGGGGGAAACGATACGAGCGCGATGTGATCGCTGGACCTGCTTGTATTGTGGACCTCGCAAGGTAGACTTGTGGCGGCGTCTCGTTGCAGAGGCACAACCAACGTTACATGTGGTGTTAACTCGCGTTGGCTGGACGGTGCAAGATGCATCACGGGTCTTGACAACAGTATCGCAATACCTGCGACGTGGCTCGAAGGGTCTAGGGCGCAATCGCATTGGGGCGCGTCAAGCCTACCCGTTTGAATACTTTGCGGTGCTTGAGGAACACAAGAATTTTCACAAGGTCGGCTTTCACTGGCATTTACTTGTGAATGGAGTGGACAACTTACCCTATCAGGTGGTGCGAGAAGCTCTCTGGTCGTCGATGAAAGTGCGCTATGAGGAACAGGACCGTTCGCATGTGGCACACGTCAAGGCAGTCAAGAGTGCGAGGTCGATTGGGTATGTCACGAAGTACCTGACCAAAGAGATTGCTGTCGAGCGGCGTGGTGTACGTCAGGTTGAAGAGCAACGAATGGTGTATCGACGTGATGAGCGAGGCAAAATCATGCAAGCAACAACAACACGCATGGTTGAGGTGATGAGTCATGCAAGGCGTATTCGTTACACACAACACTTCTTCCCTGAGTCAACGGCTACGCTCCGTGCAAGGGTGTTTGCTGACCTGGGCGATGGGGAAATGGCGTTAAGTGCTGGCGGTACGGTTCCTGACGTTGAAACGGTGTCAGAAGAAGAGGAACAAGAGACGGTGAAAGCTGCGTGGGTGTTGTTTGAAGAAGCTCCTTACAGTGATGACACCGATGACTACTATGATCGGCGACATAGAGCGTTACGAGAGTCGTTACAGCGTCAAGAGGATGGTGAGAAGTTGTATTCACCCCGGACTCTTGGCATGTGGGCGGCTCAGAGACGACTCCAACGGGAAGGATGGGCGTCAATGGCAAGCCATTGGGGAAGTGGGGTCGGATAGATGCTCCCGTTATCAGTGTGGCAAACGCGAGAAGATGCGTTTGTGTTGCATCTTGAGGTGATGCAAGCGCGATTGTATTGGCTTGGTCGGTGCGTGCAGTTCACTGACCCGTTTGATAGGCAAGAGCGCATAGGACTCATTGCAGAGGTCACGGATGAGGGCTTTCTGGCCTTAGAGTTTCAGCGGGTGCCTGGAACCGATGGGGAATGTGAGGTGCTTATCATTCCTGTAGGCTTTGAGTCTGAGTTATTCATAGTGGTTGAAGAGGTGGACAATGGCACGGAAGAAGAAACACTCAACGGCACAACCAGTGTTACTCACTATTCCTGATGTAGCAATCACATTGGGCGTGTGTCGTCGGACGGTATATAACTTGATGTACGCGAATGGCTTGCCATACCTTGAACTAGGAGGTGTACGGCGCGTTTCGTCGGACTCACTGTATGCCTGGCTCAAGCTGAAAGAGCAACAAAGCGCGTAACAAGACAACAAAGTGAGAGTTTTATGCCTCGTTATCAGGAGTTGGTAGCGAGGCATTTTTTGCCTTAAAGAGGTGTAACGATGGTACGAGGACATGGTGAAGGTTCAGTCTATCAGCGGAAAGATGGTCGGTGGGTTGCAGAGATTACTCTGGAAGATCATAGCCGGAAGCAGTTCTATGCGAGGACGAAAAAGGAAGCGATAGAATTGCGGCGGGTGGCAATCAATGATTTGAAAAAAGGTACACTTCCTATTGGTCCAGATCAAACACTGGAAGCATTTCTTAACCATTGGGTAGAAAATGTGTATAAGCCTTCTGTAAGGCCAGCTACATATGTTCAATTTCGCTATGTTATCAACAAGCATTTGATACCTGCCTTTGGAAGAATAATCTTACGAAAACTCACTCCCGAGCAAATAGAGAAATTTTACGCAAAAAAACTTGTTGAAGGCTTGGCACCAAGAACGATTAATATTATACATTCAGCACTTCGTAAGTCTTTAGATCATGCAGTAATACGTAACCTCGTGTCTCGCAATGTTGCAAAGCTAGTTACACCGCCTCGTGTTGTGCGGCATGAAATACAACCGTTGACTGAGGAGCAAGCGAGGCATCTTATAGAGGTTGCTCGTGGACACCGACTAGAAGCTATGATAATGGTAGCTGTGGTAACGGGTATGCGACGTGGTGAGTTAATGGCCTTACGCTGGTCAGATGTGGACCTCACGAGAGGTTTTATTCAAGTAAAACGTTCTGTTGGTCGTCTGGGTGGCTATGGGCATGTTGAGAACGAGCCGAAGACGAAATCAAGTCGGCGTAGTATTATGCTACCAGATGTGATCGTAAATGTGTTGAGAGAGCATAAGGTAAAGCAGAATGAGATAAGGGTGGTGGCTGGCGATAAGTGGCATGAACAAGGGCTAGTTTTTCCTAATATTCTTGGCGGCTTTTTAGAGGGGTCCAATATATTCGTTTGGCTTCGTGCGCTTGCAAAAGACGCTGACCTGCCTCCTATGAGGTTTCACGATTTACGTCATAGTGCGGCAACAATTTTGTTGGTAAAAGGTGTGCATCCGAAGGTTGTACAAGAGTTGTTAGGACATAGCAAGATAGCTACGACAATGGATGTGTACTCGCATGTGATGCCTTCAATGCAAAGAGATGCTATGGATAAGATGAACGACGTTTTCAAGGAACAATAATCCTGGTTTTCCCGAGCTAGTTTGTGGATATTAATGGAGCCTTTGAAGATAAGTGGCGAATGTGAACTCACTTTATCAAAGGTTCCATTAATTTTTCGTGATTGTGTTTGTATTGCTGTTTTGGTAAAAACGGGATATGATAAAGGACACTATCGCTGTCAATTCTGCTGTCAAAGCGTTTTCTATTTCTTATGAAGTGGCTTGTGAAGCTCTCTGAGAGAGTACAAATTGACAGTCTATACTTTGTAGATACAACAGATCATTGGAGACTGTTGCTCATTGGAGACGACGCCTATGCAGCAAAGTATGCTCTTTCAGCCACTTTCGTTGGGGCCACGCGAGGCTCGTAACCGCATTATTTTTGGTAGCCACACAACAAACTTCGCACGCAATAATCTCTTGAGCCAACAACACGCGGACTACTACGCGGCTCGTGCCGAAGGTGGTGCGGGCCTCGTCGTAGTCGAAGAGCACATTGTACATCCCTCTGACGTTCCATACGAGCGAGCCGTGCTTGGCTATTTGCCAGGAACTTCACAGGCAATTGCCACAGTTGTGGAGCGCATTCATGCTTCCAACTCGTTAGCACTCGTTCAGCTCAATCACAATGGTCAGCAGTCTACAAGTGATCACACACAGCGCGAGTTGTGGGCTCCATCACCTATTCCCAACGTTTCCTCGCGTGAAGTTCCTAAAGCAATGGAGCAGGCCGACATAGACGCTGTTATTGCGGGCTTCACTCTGGTTGCAGGCACTGCGCTGCAAGGCGGAGCCGATGGTGTTGAACTACAGGTCAGTGATACATCTTTGTTGCGCCAATTCCTCTCGCCCCTGACAAATCAACGTAGTGATAGGTATGGGGGTTCACTCGAAAATCGGCTGCGCTTTCTGCAAGAGACAATTGAAGCAGTCACGTTGTCCCTCGGCCCAAACTCTATCTTAGGATTGCGCTTTTGTAGCGATGAGCTAGCGCCATGGGCCGGGCTGACACCTGAGCAGGCGATAGAGATTGCACGTCTGCTCGTTGCCACACAGCGTATAAACTATATGACGGTCACAATGGGAAGTATTCTCAGTGCACACATGTTTCCCTTCAATGCAACAATGCACGTAGCCCCCAACTATGCCGTTCATCTAGCAGCAGCAATGAAAACGGCGGTCAACATTCCTATTTTTACGGCTGGACGCATTATGAGCGCGATCCAAGCTGAACACGTTCTGAGAGAGGGGCAAGCCGATGGCGTCGAGATGATTCGAGCGTTAATCGCAGACCCAGTCCTTCCTCGCCTCTCACAAGCAGGGCAAGCGGAGCGTGTGAGACCATGCATTGCCTGTAATCAAGGATGTCAGGTTCGCAGCGTGATGAATGTTACTCTCGGTTGCAATGTCAATCCAGATGTCATTCACCCACAACCTATACCAGCTACAGCATCTACTACAACAAGAACAGCAAAACCATCTCTTTGCATTATTGGTGGTGGACCAGCAGGGTTAGAGGCCGCACGCACCGCCGCCTTACGTGGACGCTCAGTTGTTCTTTATGAACGTTCACAGACGCTTGGTGGAACGGTAGCGCTGGCCGCAAAGGGGCCAGGACGCGAAGAACTGCGACATATCACTGAGTATCTACAAGCAGAGATCGAAAAGCTAGGAGTCGAGATACGTACAGGTGTTGAAGTTACAGCAGACATGATTATAGCGCAGGGTTTCAAGACTATAATTGTCGCTACAGGCGCACATACGGGAACAGGTTTACTACCTATACAAGGGCATGATCTACCTCATGTGACAGATGTACGCCGCATCCTGGCGGGAGAGACAGTAGAGGGACAACGCGTTGTGCTCATCGACGAGATGTCTTCGCATGGTGTCCTTTCTGTCGTGGAAATGCTGGCTACAGCAGGAAAACATGTTGACGTAGTGACCGAGGATTGGTATGTAGGACGTGATCTTGCCGCGACTCACGACATTGTACAATGGATGCAGCGCACGATCGGGCAAGACGTTACACATATACCACACACAACAGTTGTACGTATCGAGCCAGGACAGGTTGTTGTTACAGATCGTTTCATAGAAGGCGAACGTGCTATCGTTACCGATGCTGTCATATTGGGAACGTATGAACGTCCATCACAAGAATTGTACTATACACTTAAAGGCAAAGTACAGCGTCTCTTCCGCATTGGGGATTGTGTCGCCCCACGTCGTATTGAACAAGCCATTATGGAAGGCCGACACGTCGGGGAGCAGGTATAACATATCTTGGATGTATTCCATCCAGCCAGGAGGATTTTTCATGGCAGGCCAGTACCAGTATTTGTTTACGCCCATTCACATCGGTCAGACAGTTATTCCCAATCGTGTTGTGTTTGCCGCGCATCTCACTAATCTCGCGGAAGAAAATCTTCCAGGTCCTCGACTGACAGCATATTATGCAGAGCGTGCAAAAGGGGGATGCGGCCTTATCATCACAGAAGAACAATCGGTGCATCCTAGCGATTGGGCCTATCAGAAACTTATTCACGGTTTTGACCCACGTGTTGTTCCTGGCTACAAACGGATGACGCGTGCGGTTCATGAACATGGGACACGTATATTCGCGCAAATCAATCATAATGGCATGCAATGTAGTAGTATCTACTCACGTCGTCCTGTACTTGGACCGTCACCACTACCCGACCCCATTCACCGTGAGGTGTGCAAAGAGCTTGAGCAAGAAGAAATTACCGAGATTGTACGTGGCTATGCGCTTGTCGCGCGTCATGTGCGTGAAGGTGGCTTTGACGGTGCTGAACTACAATCTTCGCATAGCTCGCTCATGCGTCAGTTCTTCTCGCCGTACTACAATCGACGTACTGACAACTATGGGAGCTCATTAGAGAACCGTATGCGCTTTACCCTTGAAGTTATCCAAGCTGTCCGAGCCGAGGTTGGACGCGACTTTACAGTGGGCATCCGACTGTGTGGCGATGAATTGATTCCGGCTGGTCTCACACTGGACGATGTAAAAGAGATTGCGAAACGTCTTGAGGCAACAGGACAGCTCGACTTCATCAATACAAGTATCGGTGAATTTCACAATCTTTATATGGTTGAGGGCTCGATGCACACGCCACCCGGATATCAGCTTTTCGTCTCGGCTGGTATTCGTGAGTCGGTAAAGCTGCCTGTCTTCTGTACAGGACGCATCAAAGACCCGGTACAGGCTGAGCGTATTCTGCGCGAGGGGCTTGCAGATATGGTTGACGTGGTACGTGCTCAAATCTGCGATCCCGCCTTTACACGCAAAGCTCACGAAGGTCATACAGAGTCAATCCACCTCTGTATCTCCTGTAACCAATACTGTATAGGACGCATGGGTTTAAACTTGAGTCTTGGCTGTATTCAGACACCAGCAACAGGAAACGAACAAGCATTTCCAACAATTCCAGTTCCTACAAGGCATGGAAGTCAGCAGAGCAAGAAACCTACTGTCATGATTGTTGGTGGTGGTCCGGCAGGAATGCAGGCAGCAAAGGTCGCTGCTCAACGTGGCTTTCAGGTGAAGCTCTATGAAAAATCGCATGAACTTGGCGGTCAGATCAACATGCTTGTGCGTGTCCCCAGTCGTGTCGAGTTTGGCGATGTGTCACGCAATCTGCAGCGCGAAATAGGCGAGGCAGGTGTAGAGGTACAGTTAAACACAGAGGTAACAGCAGAGAGCATCGAGCACGAGAAACCAGGCGCTGTTATTGTTGCAACTGGTTCATCACCTGTGTTACCCCAGGTACCTGGGGCTGACCTGCCCCATGTGGCTACCGTTTGGCAAATACTACAAGGCGAGAAACAGGTTCGACCAGGAGATACTGTGCTTGTCTTTGACCAGGTAGGATTTCATCAAGCAACAAGTACAGCAGAATTACTTGCTGAAAAGGGATGTGTTGTTGAGATCGTAACGCCACAATTCTATGTTGGTGGCGACCTCAGCATTACACTTGACATCGAGCTATGGTATCGCCGCGCCCTTGCCAGGAGTATTCGCCTGACACCTAATCACTTCCTGGCGAGTCTTGGCCCAAATAGTGCAACTATCATGAATAACTATACGGGTCAGACACGCCAAATAGAGAATATTGCGCTTGCGGTTATGGCAACGCCACAGAGCGCAAATGACTCACTCTATCAGCAACTTGTCAACAAGGTCCAGCAATTATATCGCGTTGGAGACTGTATGGCCCCACGCCGTGTTGAGAACGCCATTCTTGATGGTGAGCGTGCAGCACGTGCCTTGAGTTTGACACCTGCTATGACAAATGTAGTTGTCGGAGCACGTGCCTCGTAAGGGGACATGACAGGGGCAAGCACAGTGAGTCCAACTAAAGCCGTATCCGTGTCACAATCTGTTCTTCTTGCATCGATAGTTCTACAGGTGGCTGCCAAATGCCACATTAAACAGACACCGGAAAGCCGGGAGTGCCTTTCCCCGTCTCCAGGTAGGACTTCAGGCTGTCCAGGAAGTATTCCCAGTTCGCTTGTGTCTGTTTATATACCTCATCAGCCTGGGCAAACCCATCATGAGTGAAGACCACCTTTGTCCCGTTCTGGACAGGCTCAAGTTGCCAGGTAACACTGGTCCTTGCCCATTGCGGAGGGCCTTGCCTGGAAATCCAGTGAACTTTCTTGTCCTGGTCCAGTTCGGCGACCTCAAACTGAAGGTCACCAGCAGGCGGCCTAAAGCGAAATTTACCAAGAGAGCCCACCTCTGGTTTGACTCGCGCTTCGTTGGCCCACCAGCGAGCGATTTCGTCCTGTTGAGTCAGGGCATTGAAGACCCTCTCCGGGGCTGCGGCAATGGTACGTTCTGTGACAATGGCTGTCATCGTCGTTCCTTTCCTCTGAACGGTGCATCCTCGGTGCATGACGCTTCTCTTGAACGTCGCTGTACAAATACACTTAACCTACGAGTTAAGTATAGCAGACCAGGGGAACGCTGTCAAGGGATGCCTCGCCGCCAGACCGATCTCGTCTGCCTGGATTTCGCGCTTTGGAGTGAGCGCGCGCACAGCGCAGCACGTCAGAAGTCGAGATGGGAGGAGGAGAGCATCTCTGCCAGCGCATTGAGCAGGGATGGCCAACCACCTTCAAAGAGCGCACGCAGTTCTGGAGTGCTCAGCCGTTCGTGGGTCAGCACGACTTCCGTCGCCGCACCCTGGTCGAGAAAGTCCAGCGTGACGATGGTTTCTCTGTCCTGTATTGCTTCTCCTGACCAGGTAAAGACCAGTTTTTCGGGGGGGACGATGTGCAGGTAGGTGCCGAAGATGGAACTACCATTCTCTAACTCGAAACGGAAGGACCCGCCCACACACGCTTCGAGAGACCGCACGGTCACGGCCATTCCCCTGGGTCTCAACCAGGACTCCAAGACCACAGGCGTGATCCAGGCGCGGAACACCCGAAGTCGCGGGGCCGTGAACACACGTCGCAGCACAAGGGTGGTGCTGTTATGAGGGGCTGGAGGGATCATTAGCGTCTTGCTCCTTTTCCGATGTCGCCAGCAGGTAGGTTTGAAGTTCATCGAATTGTGCTTCCCAGAAGTGCCGATAGTGTTCAAGCCAGGCGGCTGCCTCTCCCATGGGACGGGCAGCGAGGCGAAACCAGTGCGTTCGTCCGTCTTTGCGGTGCAGAATCAGCTCGGCGTGTTCCAGCACGCGTAAATGTTTGGAGATCGCTGGCACGGAGATCGAGAATGGCCGCGCCAGTTCCGTTCCAGAAGCCTCTCCATGGGTCAGGCGTTCTAAGATGGCCCGGCGTGTGGGGTCAGCAAGCGCCAAAAAGATGATTGTGAGTCGCTCTGATGTATCATTAACCATGCCGTTAAGTATACGAAGATCGTGAAGCGTTGTCAATGGCCCACTTTCCGCGCCGGTTGAATGGATTGGCTGCAGACGTTACGCGTAGGCTGTTCCTTCGCTGCGCAACGGATCGTTCTCATCGACAATTACCGCTGCTGAAGGCAGACTCTTTAAGCTCTGTACTCGTAGGGCTCAGTGTCTTATATGTTTTCTGACAATCGTCTACATCTCTTACTTATGCAGCGGTACCAATCCTGTGTTCCAGAAATAGCGAACGGGCTTCTGGTGATGGCTCCAACAAAGAAAAGATGTTTCCGTAAGGATCCGCGAATACTGCCTCTACACCGTACAGTTGCTTTGTTGGAGTGGTAATAAATGTTACACCACGGGCAAGCAGTGTTTCGTAGCTCTGACAGCAATTGTCAGTATCAAACATCCAGGCTATACTGTGACCAATGCGTTCCGTTAATTCTTTGACGTGCGACGCATTATGTAACGTTATGTCTGGCTTTGCCAGGGCAATTTCTGGCTTAAGTTGGCCCTTTGGAGCAACCGTGACCCAACGCATTCCTGGCCCATAGGTCACATCTATACGTTTTTCAAGGCCAAGCTTCTCTGTGTAAAATTGGAGTGCCTCGTCTTGATCGTTGACGAGAACCGAAACCATCGCTAGCGGCGTCTTCTTTTTCACGGTATTCACATCTCTCTATGTATCATTGCCGACACTATTTGCTTGATACAGAATACTGTTAGGACATAATAAATTCAGTACCTACACGACACACTCTTACATACTATTTCTTTTTCATGCTCCCTTATTATATAAAACATTTGTTCTAAATGCAAGTTAAAAAGCCCTATTTTCCTATCAAACCTTATATTGAGCAGTCAAGATATGATGCAGCCAAAGTATGTGCATGTGATATGATTATTGCGACAGGCAAGTAAAGAGTAGTCAAATGACAGCGATGCTTTGTGCGGTATTGCTTTCTTCTTATCTTGTAGATGGAGTGAGATGTCATGGGCGAAATCTGGGCGCTGCTAGAGTATGAGCAAAATATGCTAGATGAGCAGAGTGGCGAGTTATTGAGTGAGGCCATAGATATCGCTCGTCGGCAGCAAGAGCCAACGACGGTACATGCAGTGTTACTCACTGCTCCATATGTTGAAGTACCTGGGCTAGCCGTGCTTTCTTCTGTCGGCATAGATACACTCGACGTTTTGGAACATGCTCAACTCGCACACTATACAACCGAAGGGTACGTAGGTGCGCTGGCCTGGTTTATACATGAACGCTCACCGCTTCTCATACTTGCTAATGCAACACCAAATGGACGCGACTGTATGCCTCGACTTGCAACACAACTGCGTCTGCCCTTTATTTCTAGTTGCCTGGGACTTGACCTGCATGATGAGGCACTCTTCGCACTGCGTTCAATTTACGAGGGACGTGCCTATGTTCAGACACGTACAGAACTACATGGGCATACCGCGCTTGCAACGCTTATTCCCGGCGTGCGCGGCACACCCGCAAAGCAGGCAAACAATAATTCCTCGGCATTGAAGGTTCATCGCTACACACCACAGCTTGTACAAGCACAAGAGCGTATACGCCGTATCGTGCTAGAGGCCCCATCACTAGAAGAGGTGGAGCTAGACGCGGCGGAACGCATTGTGGCAGGTGGACGTGGCATTGGGCAAAGTGGCTTTACCAGTATCGCGACATTTGCACGTTCCGTGGGTGCGGCAGTTGGTGCTACGCGTGTAGCAACCGACTTAGGCTGGATTGAGCACACACGGCAGATCGGCGCGACTGGAAAGATTGTGCGTCCTAAGCTGTATATTGCGTGTGGCATTTCCGGTGCCGCGCAGCATGCAAGCGGCATGAGCGAATCACAAACAGTAGTCGCGATTAATCCTGATCGTAGTGCACCTATCTTTGCACTTGCTGACCTTGGGCTATTGGGTGATGCCAATCAGATACTGCCGCTAGCGGCAGCGCTATTAGAAGAAATGAAGCATGCAGAATCCAAATAAAGGAGAGAAACATGAAAGCTGTACAGTTTTCTCACTATGGCGACCACGATGTGCTACAGGTCCAAGAGGCGGCCGACCCCACTCCCGGCCCAGGCGATGTATTGATCGAGGTCAAAGCGACAACAGTTAACCGCCTCGATCTCTTCCAACGCAGCGGCAGTAGACCTGTTGCGAACTTCCCCTTCACACCAGGCTTAGAGGCAGCAGGGGTTGTTATCAGCGATGCAAACGGATTTCACGCGGGAGAGCACGTTCTAACTGCTCATGCGCCATTAGCTAAAGGCGGTGGTGGCTATGCAAGCAAGATAGCCGCGCCTGCGTCCGATCTCTCACGCATCCCTGGCGGTGTAAGCTTTGAGCAAGCTGCAGCTATCGGTCTTGCTGGCTCAACTGCATGGTCAAGTTTATTTGATCAAGGACACTTGCAAAAAGGCGAAAAGGTCTTGATTTGGGCAGGTTCTAGTGGCGTTGGATCACTTGCTATTCAACTTGCCAAACATACAGGAGCATGGGTTGCAACAACTGCTAGCAGTGATACGCGCGCCGAAACACTCCGCACATTAGGTGCTGATCTTGTTATTGATCATCACAAGCAAGATGTAGGCAAAGTTTTACAAGAGCAAGGTGGCGTCAACCTCGTGATTGAGCTAGTCAGTTCAACACTGCAAGCCAGCTTAAACGCTTGCGCCTCTGATGCACGTATCGTCTTAATTGGTAATCTAGGTGGACAGCAGGCAACCGTTGATACGCAGGCATGGCGACTGAAACGTGTTTCGGTCATTGGCGGTGGTATTGCCCGAACTACTACTGAAAATGAGCAAAAGATGTTACAACTTGTCGCCGATAAAGCACTTAGCCCGCTTATTGCTAAGACATTACCAGTTGAGCAAGCAGCACAAGCTCACCAAATACTAGCATCAGGTGAGCCACAAGGCAAAATCGTCTTGACCCATGCTTCGTAGAAAAGAGAGAAACTATGCAAAGTCCGAGTAAGGTAAGTACAGAACAAATTTTGTTGACAAGAGGCGTTCCTGCCGTTGAAGCCCTGCCAACACAACTTCTCAGCGAGTGTTTTCAGAGCGTATTAGAGGCACCTGACGGTTGGTCGGTGCTTCAATATGGACATAATGGAGGCTATCTTCCATTGCGGCGCTTGTTGGCCGAGCAATACAACGTCTCGCCCGATCAAATTATTGTAGGCAATGGTTCGCTTCATTTACAGGACCTCATTTCCGCACTCACCATTCAGCAGGGCGATGTCGTCTTTGTTGAGCAGCCTAGCTATGACCGTGCGATTAAGACATTCCGTCGTCGTGGCGCTAAGGTTATCGGTATCCCCTTAGAGCATGATGGCGTCAACATCGAGGCATTGGAGAAAGCCATAGCAAAACAGGTCCCAACCTTCATGTACGTGATTCCTGACTTCCAAAATCCCGCGGGCGTCACAACATCAGCAGCAAAGCGGCAAGTGCTGGTAGATCTAGCTGAGCGTCACGGCTTCTGGCTTGTAGAGGATGTTCCCTATCGCACGCTTCGCTACAAAGGTGAGTCTGCGCCTTTATTGCGAGAACTGAATGCGGAACGGGTACTCACAATCAGTTCGTACAGCAAGCTCATCAGCCCAGCATTACGTGTTGGCTATCTCGTTGGACCAGTTGACCTTGTTAAGAAGCTCACCAAGCTCGCTGAAGATACCATTCTCGCTCCTGTCTTGCCGACGCAGGCGGCAGTTGTCGAGTTCCACAAACGCGGCTACTTTGCCTCAAACCTGGAAAATCTCAAGCAACTGTATACACCACGTCTGAATAGTATTGTTGCGGCACTAAAAAAGCATTTGCCGAATGTGCCATTTGCGCAGCCAGAAGGTGGTTTTTTTGTAAGTATCTACCTGCCTGAGCAGACAGACAGTGATACGTTGTTGGAACGGGCACAGACGGCTGGATTAGCTTTGACAAATGGACGTGACTTTTTCGCTGATACACTTGAAGGTGGAGAGGATAGCATGGGCAAACGCTTTGTGCGGCTTCCCTTCTGCGCTCTTACACCGGAGCAGATCGAAGAGGGTGTACGCCGCTTAGCTATGGTCGTGCTGTTTCCTGATGTGTTAGCTTGAGCAGCTCGATAAAGAGCCTATTTTGCTTTTATGCTCCCGCTTTGGTTACAATACAAAATAACAGTCTGGACACTGCGGTCCAAATAAGCAAAGGACAAAGGCTATCGTACATGCAACAGTTTGATGCAATCGTGGTTGGTGCTGGCCCAGCAGGAAGCAGTGCGGCTCTAGCAATGGCGCGCGCGGGGCTACAGGTAGCATTGATCGAACGCGGAGATTATCCAGGAGCAAAGAATGTTTCTGGTGCCGCTCTCTATGCCCCCAACATTCTCGCGGACCTGCTGCCTAACTATTGGGAAGAGGCTCCTGTAGAGCGTTATTTGACGCGCCGCGTCATCACATTTCTAGGCCATGAAGCGGCTACGTCGCTTGACTTCCGCACGAATGCGTTCAGCGAACCACCCTATAATGGTTTCACTATTTTACGACCAAAGTTTGATCGCTGGCTTGCCTCAAAAGCTGAAGCTGCTGGTGCGTTGCTCATCACCTCTACAGTTGTCGATGATCTGCTCTACAAAGGTAAGCAGGTCGTGGGTGTGTGCTGTCGCCGTGAGGACGGTGATCTCTATGCGCCTATCGTCATTGCGGCGGATGGCGCGAATTCGTTTCTTGCGAAGAAAGCAGGACTCCAACAGGAATTTCACGCCAACGAAATGACACTCGGCGTAAAAGAGGTGCTGCGCCTCGACGCTCATACCATTGAGGAACGCTTTAATCTTACTGGTGATGAGGGTATGAGCAACGAGTATGTTGGTGATGCATCGGGGGATGTGAAGGGTGGAGGCTTTCTCTACACGAACCGTGACACTCTCTCAATCGGCGTTGTGGCACAGATAGCCTCGCTTGCCGAAAAGAAACAACGAGCCTATGCGTTGCTTGACCAGTTCAAAAAGCATCCAGCCGTTGCACCACTTGTACGCGATGCTGTTACCCTCGAATATTCGGCGCATATGATTCCCGAAGGTGGCTGGGCCATGCTGCCGAAGTTGTCACGTGCAGGACTGTTGGTGATTGGTGACGCGGCGGGCTTTGTTTTCGCGGCGGGTCTCTTTTTAGAGGGTATGAATTTTGCTATCGCTTCTGGCTTATCAGCAGCAGCAACTGCGCAGCAGGCGCACGCGGATGCTGATTTTTCAGATGAAAGTATGACAGGCTATCGCAAACGACTTGAGGCAAATTTTGTGCTTAAGGACATGAAAAGTTTTCGCCATACACCTGCTTTTGTGAATAATGAGCGTTTACAGAATGTCTACCCTGATCTGATCTGTAAAACAGCAGAGAATGTTTTTCGCTCGAATGGTCAACCACGACGCAAAGTCGGGCACGTTGTCTATGACACAATGAAGGGAAAAGTTCCCTTGTTGACGCTGTTACGCGATGGCTGGGAAGCTGGACGTGCGTTCCTGTTTTAGCTTACAGGAGTCAAAGTTTATGCAATCAGTTGATGAACGTTTAGAGCTTGTATGCTTCAAAGTCGATAAGACACCGCACATCCGTCTTAACCGCGAAACCTGTGTTGGGTGTGAGACAAACGCATGTGTGTATGTATGTCCGGCCGGTCTCTTTGAGCTGCTGGGTGGTGAGATGCACTTCTCTTATGAGCATTGTCTTGAATGTGGAACATGTTATGTTGCGTGTGACCGCAAAGCTATTGAGTGGGAGTATCCTCGTGGTGGATGGGGTGTAAGTTTTCGCGCCTCGTAATGATATATATCCATGCCAATTTCTATAGAGGGTGCAATGATGCATATGATGCATATGTATGTTTGTGTAAAACAAACACCGGACGGTGCCTCGGTATATATTGATCCCATTACTGGGCAAGTGGACGTGGAACGCTTTGTGCAAGTGCTCAACCCTGCTGATGCCTGTGCGATTGAGGCGGCGGTACGGCTCAAAGAGCACATCGGAGGCACTGTTACTGTGCTTACCATCGGCCCACGCGATGCGGAAGGAGCGTTACGTGCGGGGCTTGCTCTTGACGCTGATACTGCTCTTCGCCTTTGGAATGATAATGCGGCAGCATGGGGACCCTTTACCGTCGCAGCAGCACTAGCCTCATTTGTTCGACACCTAGAGATTGAGCCTGATCTCATTTTATGTGGCGATGCATCCAGCGATTGGTCCTCTAGTAGCGTTGGTCCTGCACTTGCACAACATCTCGCTCTGTCACAAGTAACAGGCGTATCTCAACTTACAGTGGTACATGAGTCGGTACCGGTACGCCTACATGTAACACGGAAGCTTGAACGCGGCTATCGTGAGATACTAGAGGTTGAAACTCCACTTTTGATGACCGTCACTGCCGATCTCAACGAACCACGCTATCCCTCGCTGCCAGCACATCTCGCAGCATTAAAGGCAACTATTCCTGTTGTTGACCCAAACACTTTCATGATTTTTGGGGACGAAGATAGCGATGAGACAACGCTTCTCGAAATGCATATGCCACGCCCAAGACCACGATATGTAACGACTCCCAATAGTAAAGATAGTGCGTATCGACGCATCGGTGATATTGTTTCGGGGGGTGCGACAAGCCGAAAAGCACGTTTAATTGAAGGCACACCAGAAGAGCTTGCGGCTACCTTAGTAGACTTTCTAAAAGCGCGAGGATTTGTATAGGTTTTGCTAGAATAAGAAATATATGCGTTTCTTGCTTGAAACTTTTCTCTGCCTTAAACAGTGTACATTTTTGTTGGGTACTTATAACCCACAAAAGAGTAGTACAAGGTAAGTAAGAAGAAAGAGAGAAACTATGTTCTTTCACGTTCAAAAGCTGATCAACGAGATAATTCCTGATGAGCCGGATCCAGCGGCGGCGAACGCACTCCAAGAGGGCCTGGGTGGACAGTTCGGTGAGATGAGAACAATGATGCAGTACCTCTTCCAAAGCTTCAACTTTCGAGGGAAGGCCAAGCCATTTCTCGATTTGATACAAGGCATTGGCATTGAGGAAATCAGCCACGTCGAACTGATTGCTACAACGATTAACCATCTACTTGATGGTTCTCCACGCTATCAAGGCAAAGACATGGGCGATGGAAAAGCCTCTACACCGCTTAACATAGCGTTGAGTCATGGAAACATTCATCATTTTCTGGTTGGCGCACAAGGCGCAATGCCAGTTGATGCAGCAGGCAATCCGTGGTCTGGTTCTTATGTGTATAACAGTGGTAACTTGACGCTTGACTTGCTGTACAACCTGATGCTTGAAGCAACAGGTCGTCTACAGAAATGTCGCATTTATGAGATGACTAATAACAAGACAGCTCGTTCCACTATTGCATACTTGATCGCACGTGACGAAGCACACGAAAAAGCATATGCAAAAGCGCTAGAAACGCTAGGCGTGAAGTGGGGAGATGTGCTACCTATTCCTAAGTTCGACGCCTCCAAGTTTCCAGAGGTCAAAAAACTGATGGACATGGGTATCAATAATCAGCAACATCACTGGCGCCTGGATGGCTCAGAGATGTCGCAGATATTCAAGGGTTCCTCCCCTGGTAATGATGGTGAATTGGTGACAACAGATAAGCCACCTGTAGGTGTGCCAATCATGCCAAGTCCAGAGCGTCCTGAAGAGTACGCACCAGGACTTACACCAGAGATCATGGATCTCGCGGAAAAGATGCTCAAAATGTAAGGCTGGATATCATCATAATAGATGGAACGCTGGACACGTTGCGTGCAACGTGTCCAGCGTTCCATCTATTATGATGATATTTCGTTTAGGTCGCTACGGATAAATAGCCCCATGTCGTATGCACCATCGGGGCTGCCAATTGGTTTGCGGTTCCACCACCATTGCCAGATATTGCTAGTGGCACGTCCGGCATCGAATGTTGCTTTTGCAGGTGGATTATCCCCATAGCTTAACCAAAGACCAGGACCAACACCACCCCACGTCGGCTCTCCATCGCACGAGACGGTCTTGCTTGGTACGCACACAGGCGGCTTATAGCCCTCGTCCCACCAGGTACGCATGTGATATTTTTGGAAAGCGTAGTGTGTTCCTTTACTCATTGGTGAGCTATATTGTTCCTCAGCCGAAGCTAAGTCTTCCTGCCCCATGATAATGACCGGAATACTCTTAGCAATAGTAGAACAACCAGAAGGGAAGTTGAAACACACATTAGTATAATCGCGTAGATACCATGCGAAAGGCCAGGTTGCATAGTTCGTCAAACCTATGGGTAGTTGGTGGCGTCCTCCGTACAGTTTCTGGTCCAGTGTGTCAACTTTCGCCATCACCTTGTTTACGTCGGTTGTCGTCTGCACATACACCATCATCTCGTGTGGTCCATCAGCCGCATGCACATATGAAACCTCGTACATATTATGTAGTGTAGGTACAAGCAACAAGAGTGCGAGCACAAGACTGATCGTTGCTGTAACGCCAGGCACAACAGTCACTTTTTTTGGGCGCGGCGTCGGCAAGTAAGGGATGGTATTTCCAGGAATGCTCGTAGCTATTTGTGTCTCAGGCTGTGCTTTGCGTTCCAGCAGCCTCTGCTTCACCCAATTGTACAATGTTACGACCACGGGTTCGAGACCGATGGCGGCAATCAGCATCAATGGCATGGTCATGTGTATCACCAGCCAGGGCATCTTTTCTGCTGCCCAGGAGTAAATCACGATGTTGCCAAGAAACCAGTAAACCAGGAAGAGGCGAAAACGTGTTGGCTGGACAAGACAACGAATAATGCCAACGATGCCAAAGACCACCCCTATTTGCTCATACAACGGAATGAGCATGAGGTAGTAGTACCACGGTTGGCCGCCACGCGCCACCTGCTGCTGTTCGAGCCAATAGTAGAGACCTTGCCAGATACCATCACCGATACCACCACGAATATTGGTGAAGAGCACGGTAAACAGAACCAGGAATACTGTCCATCCGCAGAGAAGGGCAAAGAACCAGTGTGTCCACGGCATGGTAAACATGGTATCAAACAAAGTCTGTTTTGTGGGATCAATGTGTCGTGCAAGAACATTACGCTTTCCAGGTAGGGGCATCTTCCCAAACATTTCTCGTGTAAGGATAATGAGCACAAAGATGCCCAGGATAATGCCAAGCCATGGTACGAGTGCCACAGTCTTGTCTTTAAGGCCCTGTACATAACTGTCTGCAAGGGGAGTATTCTTCGGGTTTGTGATGTAGATAGATAGATTTTTCATCCAGCCGAAAAAGAATTTTGCAATCGGTGCAAGAATGAGAAAGTATGCAAGCAGTGTTACAGGTGCCCATGTTCTTGGAAGATACGTTGCTAATGCAGTATTCGGTGAGACTCTTGCACGTAGTGACAGCTTCAATCCCAACTCCCATGCCAGCAACGCGCCAAAGAAGCTTCCAAAGACGGCAACAGTTAAGAATGTTGCCTCTTTTGTCGCGTAGGAAAGCGCAAAACCGACAGCAGCAAGAAGAAGCCAGCGCAATGTACGGTCTCGGAGGTAACGCGCGGTACCGACAACAAGAAGCAAGGTGAAGCAAGCCATGTAAATATCTTCGCGTGCAAAGCGCGAGAAATAGACCATGCTCGGGGATACAGCTAGCAAGAAACATGCGATCCACGCGCCGAACTTGCCAAGATAATCACGTAGGAAGTAGGGTAAACCTACAATTACCGTGCCTAGTGTTGCTGCTGCGATGCGTACAGTCGTTGTATTTACACCGTTGTCAGGTGCAACTAAGAGTTGGCTAATTTTATATACGAAAGCAATAGCGTGAAATTGAAACGGTCCATGCAAAAGAGGATTGTATTGATAGCAAGATATAGTTGGGCTGAAGCAGGTGGACCAATTCTCCACATTGTGCATGAGTTGCAGTGCGTAGTATGCATGCAAACTCTCATCGTGATGTAGTGGCTTATCACCTAGACCCCAAAAGCGCAGTATTGCACCAAAGAGAACAACACCCCAAAAAGGGAGCCAGAGGAGTAGTTGCTCACGCGTTGGAGGCGCGAAGCCTTTACGTTGTGGATGTTCTACCTGCTCTTCCTCGTATTCTACATGCCCCACCTCAGTAGTATCTACCTGTGCTGGTGAGTCAACATCTGTCACACTCTGTTCATCAACGACACTCACTTGCATAGCAGATGCAGTATCGTCATTAAGATGCTCAACGTCTGAAACTGATACTGATATATGTTTATGCTCGGCATTGTTTTCGTCTGCCGATTGATTTTCTTTGTGTTCTATTTCGTAACTCTTCAAAGAACTTTCCCCCTTGCTTAGACAATCCTATACCTTGAGGGTACTCTCTTACAATCTAGCATTCTCCCTACCTCATCTCATTTTATAGATAGTTACACCATCTGCATTATAAACCACTTGCATATATGTACTAAAGCGACGCAGGTTTACCGCATGATACTTCATATATTCTAATGGTCCAACATAGAGGTACTGGGCATGATAGTAGTTCATGACAGATAGAACCGCGTCGGAACGTGGATTGGTATAGATCGTGTCCACGTCTGCCCCTCTACGCTGAAACTCAGCATAACTTGTTGGCCTGTTAATCCAATTCGCACGCCACTGGTATTCATGCCCAACCCAACCCATAAGTGTGGGTAGGCCAGTGAAGACCGAGATGCGTCCCCAATTGCTGTAGTCGTTTCCTACAGATTCTATGATAACAGGATCGCCCTGTACATTTGTATTTAGCCAACGAATAGCCGTATAGTCCCCTGGATTAGCAGGGTCTGTTTGCAGATAGCTAAGACCATCAAGACTATTTGAACGTTGCAGATACGGTTGTCCTGTCTTTGAATTGCTCCGTGCAAGACGCTCCGAGGGAGCAGTGAGCGGATAGATACAGCCAACTAGTACCAATAACAACAGTCCAACACTCCAAAGAGTTTGCACGCTGCGTCGTGCAATGCGACGATGCGAAGGCGTAATGGCCAGCAAAGGCTTGAAGCTCTCCAAAATAAAGTAGAGTCCTGCACCGGACGCTATCGATAGAAGTGCCCACGCTTGAAAGTACATTTTAAATACGGTGTTCATGCGTGGATAGCTGTCCGCGAAAACATCCTTCAAAAAGAGTACCTCACAAAAGGCTACCAAAGCGAACGCAACAGCTCCGAGCAGCAGAGTAAACGCATGTGAACGGTCTCCGATATTGACGAAGACGAGAACGGCCCCAAGGAGTGTAATACTCGCGGCAAGCACAAACGTTATGCTATTCTGCATAAACACAAGTATTATAAGTTCCACAACCGCGATAATGCCTATCGCGACAAAAGGCCACCAATTACGGCGTGTATTTGGACTTGGTGATGGGCTAGTATTTCCCTTTAGTAGAGAAAACGCGATCAATGGGCGTTTGGATGCGCTCGCGAAGAGGAGTGAGAGAAACACAAAGGCAAAGAGGCCATAAATCAATAGTTCATCACTCAATTGTGAGCGATCTGCTGCCGCTACAATCCCTATACCTTGCGCAGGTGAATTAAAGCTAAGATAAAAAGGTATGTACAGGAGGAATGAAAGCGCGATCAGGCTTCCGCCTGCCGTAAAAATATCCAGAAATAGCGCTGGACGAATGCGTGCATCATAAGATAGCCATTGCTGTAGAGCAATACAAACAAGGGTAAGGGCAAGGTATGTTGGGAAGTCCCAACCATTCATCGTATAAAGACCGCCAAGGATAAGCGCGGTTGATCCTAGTGTTAAAGGGAGACGCCAGCCTCGTCCAAAGACGTTGAGCCCTCTTCCATCTGGCTCTAAAAAGAGATTAAAAGCAAGTCCAATAGCTACGATGGTGAATGCCAATGTCAGCACATGTGCATGGAAACAGGAGAGCAGAAAGCTAAATGCGGGAAACTCATCAATTGTTTTGGTAATTACACGGCTAGCATTAAACCAATAATACGGGTCCTGCGACACATCACCATGCATCTTCCACCATGTTTGTGTTGATGCTAGATTGCCAAGCACGAGACCAAGTCCCATCGTTAGTAGGCCGTATGGAGCAGCACGCAGGAGCGGAGGGTGGATGGTATCTGGCCGTTCGATTTCGGTATCGGATGAGGAACGTACATGCGTTCGTAGATACCGTGCCCAGGCAACAATGTTGCTGGTGACACCGAACAGATTGGCAGCGGTTAGCCCAAAGAACATGCAAATGCCTGTATTGAAAGCGATGGATGGTGCTTGCCCCAGAAGTTTTGCTAACATAGCAATGGTAAAGTGGGCATAATAGTAGTAATTGATTGAAAAACCAGCAAACCACATATCGTTCGGTGGGAAGTGGGTACTGCGCATAATCGCGCTGATAAAGCCCTCATCCATATACATTTCATATGAGCGGATATCTGGCAAATATGAGCGCATATAGCCCAGGAGAAATACCATACCCAGGAAGAGAAACTCAGTAAGAATGATATAGGGAATGTTGAGCCGTACAAACTTTACGATTGCATGGCGCATCCGTACATATCCAATAAGCTGTAGAGCAAGGAGCATGAGGACTATACCCGCGATAAACAACTGTGTAAATGGCAAGAAATGCAGCACCATGAGCGGTAACCAGACACAAAAGGCGAGCAGAGCTACACCAATAGCTTTACTAAAAGCCCAGCCACGATCTGGTAGATTGTGAAAAACTGTCATAGTGAGCGGAAGGCAGAGAAGCCCTAATGCTTCGACAAGCGCCCACATCTGGAATAATTCGAGCATATACACTCTCTAGAAAAATATGTCTCACTAAAAAAACACGTAGCAAACATACTATATTTACATATCACCCTAGTATACATACTAACGTAGTTTAGAGCGAATGGTTCCTCTTTCCTCCATCAGTCCTATTATAGCGCTTTTATGCATACACTATGGCAGAATTGACATGCATGTTACAACAAGAGAGAAAATGGTAAACAGCACAGTTTGTGGAGAAACAAGACGTTGAAATGGCTTCGGCTACGTATTGTACGTGAGACATTACTTTTACTCCTCCTCAGTATACTGCTTATACTTGGCGATGAGGTATGTTATGCTGTTACGCTTCCTGTAGAGATCACTATACAACATACAGTTGCCACGTTGCGTGTAGGAACGACACAGCTTGCGTTGGGAAACATAGGCACACCTACCGCGCTGCAATTTGTAGCACATGATCCAGTTGTGCATGAGTATCAGATTGATGGTACTGATAGTACCAATAATTTCACGCTCGACACCGAGTATTTTCACGCGTTCGCGTCTTCGCCCTACTACCGCTTTCAGGCGTGGATGCGCAATCAGGATGACATGAGCCGCTGGCGTAATCTAGGCGTCTGGGCTGACAGCAAACAACAAGTGCAGCAGGATTGGCCTATGGAGAGTACACCTATTGCGCTTCCTCTCTCCTCTTCATTGCATATACAAGTGCAGGTTCAACGGCCAGAAACACCCCTAACACTCAATCTTCTTCTGAAAAATGGTTCAACACTACATATCACGCTTGATCGTAACAATCGCCATATCACTGTCACACTAGATACGGCGACTCAAGAGCCGACAATAAACGTAGCCAATGCCTTTTTTCCAACAGATATGGCACCTTTCGCCGCGATGGTTCTTGATACTCTGCTACGAACATTGCTCTGGGCTGTGCTCTTGCTTCTCGTCGTACTGCTGGGTGAAGCTGCACTTGGCATTCTCGCTTCTGGTTGGAAAAGGAACACAGGAGAGACACCTTCTCTTATATTAAACAACGAGGGGACCGCGATTAAGACGATACATAGCCAGGCATCTCACACTCCTCTCAAAAGTATTTTTGCCATCGTGCAGAGGAGATGGCAAGCTGTTACAACAGCACTTCATCCATCGGCACTTGTAGCATTGGGCGTATCTTTCCTTTTTGTAGCATGGACGGCAGCGGTGCAATATCATGGTGAGCCACATATTTTTGATGCCAGTGCATACTTTTTTGCCGCGAAAATGTATGCGCTCGGACATCTTTCTGTTCCTCTACCACCAGCAATTGATCGCTTCCCGGGCCCGTTTATGCTTCAGTTTAACGGTCGCTGGTTTGGGCAGTACGCACCCGGAACGGCACTGACGCTGGTACCAGGGATATGGCTGGGCGTTCCGTGGCTCGTCGAACCATTGCTAGGGACATTTGCTTTGTTTGGCATAGGACTTATCGCGGCTCGACTCTACAACAGAAACGTTGCAACACTTGCTGTCATACTGGGAACGCTTTCACCATTTTATACCTATCTTGCGGCCAGCTATCTCAGTCATACAATCGCACTCTTTTATTTTGTGTGGGGATTATGGGCGTTGCTACGTTTTGCACAAGGGAAAGCAGCCTGGAATATGGCTCTCGCGGCAGTATTTTTCGGAATAGCGAGTCTTACACGCGACCTCGTAGCACTACTTTTTGTCGCTGTTATGCTGCCAGGTGTCCTCCTGCTTTCATGGCACTCCGTACGAAAAGAGTGGAAGCGTTGGTTTGTCGGGAGTGCTTTTTTTCTTGTTATAGCACTCTTTTTTCTCGTCATAAGCCTGGGTTTCAACGCATTATTAACGGGCAACCTCTTTGTAACGCCACGTTCACTCTTTTTTGAAGGCGATCACTGGGGCTTTGGGCAAGGTGTTGGTTTTTATGGACAGCATACGCTTGCAGCAGGTTTTGTCAATCTGGATGAGTTACTAACTATTCTCGCTATTGATCTCTTTGGATGGCCTTTCTATCTTTCGTTCGCATTCCTGGTTATGCCTTTCCTTACACGCCGTACAGTGAGTGCTGATTGGCTGCTCTTAACTGGGATTGTAGTTATGACAGGTGCATATATAGGCTATTTTTATCACGGTATCTATCTTGGACCGCGCTATCTTTTTGAAACACTCCCATTCTTGCTTCTGCTTACTTCACGCGGGATACTGACACTGATTGAAGCCGGGGCAAGTGTTAGATCGGATGGAATGAAAGCGAAGAAAGAGTTCATACATACTGGTATGCAACGCCTTAGAACACCTCGAAGTGTTATAACAGTGTTCCTGCTGGCAATTTTGATCGCTTGTAATATCTTCTATTTTATGCCACGGCAGATTACGCTTTATCACAACTACACAGGGCTTCCAGCAGGAACGAGTATTAATCTGGATACAATCTATTCGCCGCCTTTTCATAATGCTATTGTTGTAACAGGTGATTATAGCCTGTACCAGTTTGTGCTGTTTCCGCTCAATGATCCATATCTTCATGGAAGTGTGATTTATGCATTAGCAAGTACTCCGTTAGAGTATGCAGAACTACGCATGGCCTATCCTGGGAGAGCACTTTATCAGGTTACAGTGGGTATTAATGGTGTTGTTACGTATACACCAATCAACTGATATCGCTTTATTACTGATTTGCTGAGAAGAAGGTTGACGGAAAGAATCAACTTTCTTATAGAAGAGCATACTCAAAAAGATTGGATAAATCAAGATAAATTAGGCTGACAACATATATCTTCCTAGCAAATAGAGTGAAGTTCCATGTAGTGAAAGGGCGAGTAGTGTTGCTAGAGAGAACGCAACCGCAACGCCCAGGGGAACCACGAGTGCCGCAATGACAAGAAAGAAGACAGCAAAGGAGAAGACGCCTGTAATGAGACCGCGTAGGAGCCGACGCGCCGATGCAGGACCCTGTGCATGATGTGTGAAGACAGCAAGAATAGTAGCGTAGATAGGGAAGGGAGCAAGCAGACCACTTAAACGTGGTCCGAGTAGGCTAGCAAATCCAGTCAGTGCAAGCACAAATGCGCTTGCGACAATCATGCGTAGGGGAGTGTCCCAACGGGCAGGCTTTATAGTTGCGAGGTGACTGCTGTTATCAGGCAGTAATTTTAGCGTGAACGCGAGACAGCAGAGTACGATAATAAAGGCAGCAAACAGAGGGATAACAATATTTTGTAAGACAAATGTTACAACGAAAAACACAGCCCAACTGAGTAATATACATCCCAACCAGTTTACACGAAATGAGAGCCAGCTATAGGTTAGACAAAAAGCTGCGAGCGAAATCAGTCCTGTAAGCGTTCCCTGTGCAGCGTTTGCAGCGAACGAGTTGCCTAATTCGAGTGCGAGAAAGAGCGCCACGGGACCAGATGTAAGAGGTAGGCCAACAAGCCAGCCACTTACAACAGGTCCCCAACGGCGTCCAGCGAGGCTCACTAAGCCGACCAGGAATGGTGTTAGGAGTAGCTTGAATACAAGCACAACACTTTTACCTTTTTGCTAGATATCCCAACAATCTTTACCTCGTTACCACCTTTAACCAGAAGGTATTAAATGCGTTGCCGTCAACTTCTACGACAACGGTAGTTGGTTTGCCTTCCGTTTTGACACGCTCATGAAGCCAGCCGTCTTGTATGTCGAAGGTGAGGGGCAAGATAGTCTTTTTGACGCCGTTCCATCCAAGTGCGACTGCACATGCGAGTGGGTCGTGTTGGAAGTTGAGGATATCGTTTGGCAATGCCTTGTACATCTCTCCCCATTTCTTCTCATTCTGCTCAGACGTTCCCTGGGCCTCTGCCTGTCGCGCAATGAGATTTCCTAATACACCTGCAGCTTGGAGTTCGGGAATATATGCTCTGCGGAGAGCCGTTTCGACTGTGACGATAAGAGGAATGAGAGTAGGGTTAGCATGTTCTAAGACATATTTTGCCGAAGCAATGTCGAGCTGAATATTGTAGTCCATACTGTTTTCCCATTGAGGAAAGCCTTTTCTTGGTGGGGAAAGGTATCCACCCATGAGATAGATGTTCGCATGGTGCAATATTCCTGGGTACTTCTGATCGAGCAAGGCAAGATTCGTCAATGGGCCAATAGCCACAATGGTGGCGTTTTGCTCAATGCTGCTTTTCAGAAGCTCTAATGCCACATCAAGCGAATTAGGGCTTGGAGGAATGAGTTCAGACCAGTACACTTGTTCATTGGGATATCCTGGTTTGAAACGGTAAAAACCACCTGACACATCCGCACCTGCGGCAACAGGAATATCGCTTCTCCCCGCAATTTTGAGGACATGACGTGTATAGCCTGCTCGTTTACCATTCTCTTCTGCAACTGTTGTGATACCCGTAATTTTAAGGTCTTCCCATTTCAGAAGCATAGCGAGGGCGCATACGTCGTCAATATCGCTCCCTAAATCAGTATCAAGATGAAGTTTTATCATGAGCTTTGGCTCCTAAAATATGTTTTTAAGATGTCAGACATGAGTATATCATCTCAAGACGTAGTGAAATACAATAAGCAGATAAGATACTTCTTACAAGTATACAAGGGAGAAGATTATGAACTCACGGACAGCTACTTTAAACGATGTAGAGGCTATTGCCTCTATCTACAATCAAGGCATTGAGGACCGTAGTGCAACGTTTGAGACACGTGTAAGACTTCCTGAAGAGATTCAGACGTGGTTCGATGGTATACATCCTATAATAGTCGTTGAAGACGAGCAAGGTGTGATTGCCTTTGCATCGACCTCTTCCTATCGTAACCGTGAGTGTTATGCTGGTATTGCAGAATGTTCGGTCTACGTCAAGCGGAATATGCGTGGACATGGAGCAGGTCGCTTAGCGGCGGAGGCAATCATTCATGCTGCCGAGAATACAGGTTTCTGGAAGTTGGTCTCACGCGTCTTCGTTGACAATACTGTTAGTCGAGCGCTTCTACAATCGCTCAACTTTCGTGAGGTGGGCGTTTATCATAAGCACGCAAAGCTTGATGGTGTTTGGCGAGATGTAGTTATTGTAGAGCAGCTCCTACCTGCAAATCTTGTATAAACGTATATGTTGTACGCTAGCTTACACCAGCTTATGCTAGTTGAACGCCAGCTAATAGTTTCCGCAAGAGCTGCTCGGATGTGTATGGGTACGGATTATCGCGTACAAAAATACGCGCTGTGGGATGGTCAAAAACAGAGTAACTTTCGTCCGCATTACTATCGTTCAGGGTAATGCCGAGCAAGTTTGGGTGATTCTCGAATTGTTTGGCAAGGTGGAAGCCAAGTTGCCCGCTAAAAAGTAGTTGATAATAGTGGATTGTCAAGGGATAACGGTCAGGGAGGCGTGGAATAGACTTATCAAGACGATCAGTAGGCATTGTAATTACATCAACTTTTGGTAAGAGCCGCGACAGCAGTTGCGCCTTTGCCGTTGTGTCATCACCATACAAGTCTAGTCCTGTGGTAGATTGCCCGTATGCATTCGTATACACGATTTGTGTGAATTCAGCGGGATCATGTTGATCGACAGCGATTGGTAAGGGGTCGTCCCATTGTTCGTATGTAAGTATCGCGTGCGCTTGAAGATGGCTGTACATCCAGCGTGAGGCTTGCACACGAGTGTTTGCTTGACTATATACATTAAGAAGAGCAAGTCCTTGAAACAGCGTGCCGCCAAGTACAAGTAGTATGGCACTCAGGCTTAGTGCTTTCAGTACAGCAGCTCTTCTTTGTGGCTTACTCGGTTTAGTGCTCTCCGTTATCGTTGGCGTATAGTTCCAAACGAGATGCGCAAATGATATAAGTACCGCAGCAGCAAGCAACGTAAAGAAAGGGTAAAGCGGCAGCATATAGCGCATGAATTTTACGTAGAAACTGCCAGTGATTGCTCCATACACAAGTATCCATGACAGGACAACGAGCCAGCCATCGAACGTTCCATCTCTCTGTCTCCACATTTGGAAACACGCCCACCCTATCCCTACGCAGCCAGCAAGTCCAAGAAATAAACCCATACCCCAAAGTAACATGTTCTGCGCTTCATAGAGATAAGGAGTTGTGCCTGCGAATTGGCGCACATAAGGAAGGTCGAGCATGCCACGAGCTAAGTTTCCCTGATCGGACACCTGTTGAATGAAGTTTGGCATATCGAGGAGAGCATAGGGTTCTGCTATAAGAAAGACGATAATTGTAAAAAAACTGGCAATGAGGAGAGAAGTTAGGGACGTGAAAAAGTCTTGTCTTCTCCAACGAAGTAACACAGCGACAAGCAGTGAAACAGCAAGTGGGGCTGCACTAGACTTTGTTGCGAGAGCAAGACCGTAGCCTAGACCTGCGAGTAGCGCCCAGCGTATTGGTGTTTCTGAGTCAATAAGATGCACACAGGCATAAACCGTAAGGATCACAAAGAAGAGCAAGATGGTGTCAACGGCATAAAAATGTGAGAGTTGTAGTTGTAGTGGTGTGAAGGCTATAAGTGTCGCTCCCAGGAGAGCGACATTCCAAGCATATCGTCTTCCTGGTGTTGTATCATTTGTCAGTTTTAGCCCAAGCAGACCTGTTAGGAGGATTGTTCCAGCATCGAAAAGAGCCGAGAGGACGCGTCCAACAAGTGTGAGATTTGTAAATGTCCCAAGTGAAGGAGATAGACGTACTAGAATATTTCCTAATGATGCTAACAAGTAGAGTGGAAACGAGCCATAGGCGAAAAAGTGTGGGTTAAGCGGTGAGTTTACAGGATCAAGAAATTGTGTCGTGCTTTTAGGCCATGTTAAAGTAGTGACGTGAAACATAATTTGCCGTTCATCAGGATGGAAGTTATTACCTGAGTCCCAATTAAGTCCATACAAGCGTAGTAGCAGACCAAGCAGCACGATACCGAACAATGCTAGTAGTCGCCAGCGAATAACGAATTTCACAACTATCCCTTTTTCTTTCCTGCAAATGGGAAAACACTCTTCGTCAAGAAACATGTCTAGCTAAATAATTCTGCCCTAGTATAGTGATTGTTTGCAGGCGGGTCAAGAGGAAAGAAGATAAAAGAGGCGAATATGAGAGATGGACGAGAAGATTGCTCTTCTCGTCCATCTCTCATATTCATATTTGCGATGTTACCCCAAAACCGTAGATAACACTACTCTTCCCCACACATTAGGCGAGTTCGTTAATGACTTCACGTGCGCGATTCAGTGCTTCACGCCGTACATAATAGTAGGCCCATAATCCTTTTTTACGACAATCAACGAGACCAGCATCGCGCAAGATACGTAAATGGTGCGAGATAGTAGGTTGCTCCAGTGTGAAGCTTTCTACAATCTCGAAGACGCAGACCTCGCCCTCATGACGGCTAAGTAGGCTCAAAATACGTAGACGTGTCGGGTCTGCTAATGCCTTGAGCAGACGTGACTGAGTGACTGCCTCATCTTCGTTCAATGTTGGTGCAAACTTTGGTGCAATGCTGACCATACCTGCTTGCCGACCCAGTACGCCTACCGCGCTTGCAGACGGCCCAACGGCTCCCATTGTTGATGATGTTCTTTGATTGTTGCCCTGATGTATCGATGTCATCTTCTTCTCCTTCCATCCTCCCAACCGGATGCTTAACCTACGATATATTTAGGGTTACTCTCGCTTTAGACTCCATTTTTCTCGCATATAATATATGATATAGTAGCAAGTTCTTTATGATGTAGTCTTACTTTCATTATACAAACGTATGCAAATGTAGGGCTTAAGGATAGGACTTCCATGCACATATACGATCATGAGGCTTTACCTCATGATCGTATATGTGCATGGAAGTCCTATCCTAACTATTTCTCTTCTGGCCGGATGCGTAAATGCAGTTCCTGTAACTGCTTCTCTTCCACAGGTGACGGAGCATTCATTAAGAGGTCCATTGCTGCCTGCGTTTTGGGGAACGCGATGACCTCACGAATGTTGTCTTCATCTGCCAGCAGCATGACCAAACGATCAATACCCAGAGCGATACCTCCGTGGGGTGGCGCACCATACTCAAAGGCTTCAAGCATATGTCCAAACTGCTCTTGAATCTGTTCATCTTCAAGCTTCATAAGCGAGAACACTTTGCGCTGTATATCCGCAACGTTAATACGCACACTACCACCGCCAACTTCATGGCCATTACAGATGATGTCGTATTGCTTAGCGCGAATGTGAAGTGGTTCAGTATCCAATCTGCTTATATGAGACTCGTCCATACCTGAGAAGGGGTTATGTTCTGCGTCAAAACGCTGCAAGTCTTCGTCAAAGTGGAAAAGAGGAAAGTCAACTACCCAGCAGAGAGCCATTTCATTAGGGTCAATCAAGTTTAGGCGCTCTCCGAGTTTGACGCGCAAACGGAACAGCACGTCATTACACACCTTCACACTATCTGCCACAAAGAGCAATAAGTCTCCATGTTGACCCTCAAGACGGTCAACAATTGCCTGAACCTCTTCGGGGGACATAAATTTGGTCAACGGCGATTTGATTTCTCCGGCTGCACCGATAGCAAGCGAGACGAGTCCCTTTGCGCCTAATGTGCGAGCAAATTCTGTCAGTTCGTCTACTTCTTTGCGCGTGTAACTTCCTGCGCCTGGAACACGAATACCCTTCACCATGCCCTGATTTGCTAACGCGCTCTTAAACACACCAAACGTTCCTACCACCCCGAGGTCTGATATCTCCACCAGAGGCAAGTCAAAACGTAAATCGGGATGATCTGTTCCATAGCGAGCCATTGCCTGCTCGTAGCTTATATGAGGAAAGGGGAGCTCTTTAATGCTCTTGCTTGTTGTCTTTTCAATCAGATGGATCAGTAGCCCTTCAATCAAAGACATCACATCCTGCTCTGATACAAAGGTCATTTCCAGGTCAAGTTGAGTAAATTCTGGTTGACGATCAGAACGCTGGTCTTCGTCGCGGAAGCAACGCGCGATCTGGAAGTAGCGATCCAGACCTGCCACCATTAACAACTGCTTGAGTTGTTGCGGAGATTGTGGCAACGCGTAAAACTTGCCAGGGTAGAGACGACTTGGCACAAGATAATCACGTGCGCCCTCTGGCGTGCTTTTCATGAGAATAGGAGTTTCTATCTCCAGAAAGTCCCGATCATCCAGGTAGTCGCGCATTTCTTTGACAACGCGGTGACGCCGTATGATATTGTCGCGCATTCGAGGTCGGCGCAAATCGAGATAGCGGTATTTCAATCGAAGCGCTTCATCGGGCTGAATGGCATCGCTATTGATGGGAAAGGGTGTGGTACGAGATGGATTTAGTATTGAAATTTGTTGTGCGGCAATCTCAATTGTACCAGTACTTAATTGAGCATTCTCTGTTCCTGGCAAGCGATGAACAACGGTTCCAGTGATCTGTACAACATATTCTGATCGCACCTCGGATGCAACCCTATGCGCCTCTGGCGAACGTTCTGGATCACAGATAACCTGGGTCATACCGTAGCGATCACGAACATCGAGAAATATTAGGCCGCCATGATCGCGGCGTCGATTAACCCAACCTGCAATAGTCACTTGCTGGCCCACAAAATTATCATTTAGCTCACCGCAGGTGTGTGTACGAAAATGTACCTCTAGACTCACTTACACTACTCCTCGTAAAAAAGCAAAAGCTGTATGTTTGAAAGATAGTCCTGCACGTACTCTAACATACATGTCTAGCTTTTACGGGGTACATGGAGCATTTTGTGTCATGTCAACTGTGATAAGGTTGCGAACTGAAGGGTTTGAGTCATTTTGTGCAATAAGGTAGACTACTGCAGCTTTCGGGTCTGAGACCATACCCTTTACGTTGCTCAAAAGCTGTGAGGAGGCATATTGCTGGTCCAGTTGCACCGTCACTGATGCTGTCGGGGTTCCAGAAGCATTTCTTGTAGCTGTCCCCACAGGAGTCGTTGTTGCTGCCACTACAACTCCTTTAGCAGTCTCAAGATTGAGAACACGATGGTAGGTGCTATCGTCCAGAACAAACAGATGAGGAACCGTGTCCACACTGGCAGCAACAAGAAACTTCGCGCCTGGAAGTTGCAGAAATTGCGATTGCTGTTGAGGTGGAGCAGTGATGCGTGTCGTCGGGTTAAAGTCTTTTGCATCGAAAGCAAGTGGTGGAGCGATAGCATGCTGCACGGAGACCGCTGTTGGAAGTGTTTGCGTCCCACCCGCAAACATCAGACTTTGCACGCTCCCATCTGTCGCAAGCAAGAACAGTTGGTGATTGGGGAAGGCGGCAGTACTGATGATCGCGTTTGAGGTTGAGAGAGTCGTGCTGTACTTTCCAGGAGCGCTTGCAAGTTTGCCGTTTTTATCCGCGGTGTAGGAAAGAATGGTTGACGAAGTTGGTGCTGTTTGTGCTGTTAAAACAACATAGACATCTGTTCCCCAGGCGGCCAGGAGTTTCGGTGTATTTCCATCTTTGGTAAACATGGCATCAATGGAAAGCGGTGCTTCTGCTTGCTTTAAGGCACCAGAACCATCGGGTGTCAGTAGCACTAAACCGTAAGGAGCTGATGCTGTCCCTTGTGTCATCGTACCTGTCAGAGCGAGAAGACGTGACCCATCACTTGCAATGTTAAGCACCTTTGTATTGCTGGGCGCTTGATACGAGTTTGAGAGAATTTTATTCTCACTGAGTTGATAGACGTTGTTATCTTCTCCAAGAACATAAGAAAATGGTTTCGGATTATTCCCGTTTTGAATGGTTGCAATACTGCTCGCTACCGCGTTTGTGCCTCCAGTATCTACCGGCGTTGCTTTTGTACTTTTACAAGGAAGTGTAGTAATTGCTGCTTGTGCGTTGTAACTGGCAACAGCAGATTTGACGGTGGTGGTAAAGCTTGTGCTCATCAATGAGTTTACTTGCTTTTTCTGAGTATCAGTAAGTGCACTGCCTTGTAACGAAAGGAGAATTGATTGTGCTTTAGAAAGTTTCTGTAGTGCTTGAGCAGAATTATTCGAATTGACGTCGCTTTGCCCTTGCATAATAAGCGTTTGAGCATTTTTAAATTGACCAGCAAAGTCTGCTGGACTATTGATATGCAGAAAATAATAAATACCGCTCCCTACGAGTGTGACCATCAATAGAATAAACAAAACAAGTGTTGGGTACAGCAAACGTCTGCGACCTGACGATGATTGTAGTGCAGGTTGGGGAGCCGTGACACTTTCCGAAGGATGTAGCAATCCAGTTCCCATAGTTAGAGGAGCACTCAGAGTACGCCCACTTCGTCCCTGTAGAGCAAAACCTGGCGTTTGAGCATCAGTTAATGTGGTTTCATTCGTGATATCACGTCTGCTAGCATGTCCATTGCGATGCGCTGTTGGTGGTTCCCAGCCAACTTCCTGAACGCGCACGACAATGGCAGTGATGTTATCAGGTCCACCATTCTCATTTGCACGTTCTACGAGATGATAGACACTCTCCTGCGGCATGTATTGATTCACAATTGCACGCAGGTCATCGTCGCTTATAAAACCGGAGAGGCCATCACTACATAGAATAAAACTATCGCCTTCCTCTAATTCTTCAGCGAATATGTCAACCTCAACATCTGCCTGTGTACCCAGACATCGTGTGATCACATTACGTTGTGCGTGTGAGCGCGCCTGTTCTTCAGTAAGCAGTCCAGCACGAACCTGTTCAGCAACCCATGAGTGATCTTGTGAGATTTGCCTTACCTGACCGTTGCGTACAAGGTATGTCCGGCTATCACCAACATTTGCAATATAGGCAGTACTTCCACGCAACACGCCAGCTACGCACGTCGTACCCATACCACTACGTAACATGTTTTCTGCTGCTCGCTGGTGTATAAGTGTGTTTGCGCGTTTGATCGCATGCAAGAGAGAAACAGCAATGTCATCATCGTCTTCCTGGTAATATGCGTAACTGACGGTATCGACAGCAATCTCGCTCGCTACCTCACCAGCGGCATGTCCACCCATGCCGTCGGCAACGATGAACAGCGCTCCCTTTTTTATCATCACTTGAGGATCTTTTGGGATGACGTAAGCCATATTATCTTCATTGTGAGGACGTTTGCGACCAACATCCGTTAGCTGTGCAACATCGAGCCGGAGTTGTTTGGACAACGCGCTTTCTCCCGTACTTTTGTTTGGTGTGCTATTGAAATTCAGCCAGAAATGCAACTCCCTTGCGTCTTCTTGCTATTTCACCTGAAACGGTACTTGACATCTACGCTTTCCGTCATTCGCGACAAGCATTGCACTTCGCTTATCTGACCGAAAGGTAGCTCATTAGGTAGTCACCAGAACTGCAAGCTATAATACACTGACGCAGAGAAAAACGCAACGTATCGGCTATTTCGTGCATTGACAGTTTTTCTCTCTTACAGTACCTCTACTGCTTGTCCATGAGTATACTCTTTCAATCACCAGCATGCAAGATACTTGCCTGTGGTACTAGAAAACAAGAGCAAAGGCAGAGAAATGATTCCTGAACTGTATACAAAATTTTGCGCAGCTATAGATGAACATGCACACTTCCTTACTAAGACATTGAACACGACTATAACGTACCTTGCTGAACAGGAAAAAGGAATGCTTTCTCCGTCCATTGCCTCCTTGCTGCAACAACACGCACTTACTCTTCAGTTGTTGGACAAAGAAAAGCTTCTCGTGTGTGGAAGCTATACGGCTATAGGAGAAACGAAGACACTGCTCCTCTTTAGTCATTGTCCACCACAGCACAGCGTACTAGCGCGCTGGGAAACGTTTGTAACGCACCTTCTAACATTCGCATTATACAGCAAAACTATAGGAAGTATTCCTCTCAACATTGTTTGGCTCATCGATACGGAAGAGCATACTGAGGACAACACCAGGATGTCCAGTTTTGTAGAAAGTAATCGTACTCTGTTCCGTGCAGATGGATGTTTGTATGCTTTGCCGCCTATGGGTTCTCTTCCTGCGCCATTTTTAGCGTTAGGAACAAAAGGCGTACTGAGCATCGAAGTAGGAGTATACACAAATTCTTCCGAACAGCACTCTCTGCATGGGGCAATTCTGCCCGATGCGGCCTGGCGTCTCACGTGGGCATTGAATAGTTTGAAAGATGCACGCGAGGACATACGTATTGAGGGTTTCTACGATACGCTGGTACCAATGGGGGATGAAGAGATAGCGCTGTTGCGCAACATGGCTGACAACGAACTGGCGCTTCAACAGCGTATGAACGTGGATGATTTTTTGCTCCATCTTCATGGCTTTCAACTTTACTACACACATCTCCTACTACCCACTTGTACAGTGACAAGCATCCATAGTGGGAAAGCATTGGAATTTCCACATACTATTCCGTCTTTTGCACAAGCATCTCTCGATATACATCTCGTGCCTAATCAGGAACCAGAAGATATTGCTCTAAAGTTACGCACCTATCTGGACACGCAAGGCTTTCAGGACATTTCCACTAGGATACGAACGACCCGAAGCCCTCAGTACACATCACTGCGTCATCCATTTACAAAAATTGTGTATAATAGTACACATGCACTCTATGGAGAGAATATTCCTACGTTTCCTCTGCTACCACAAAATATTGCGTACTACCCGTTCAGTTCACTCTTGCATATTCCTGTTGTATATACTCAATTAGGCTATTCCCAAGATCAGCTTTACGAACGTGATACAGTTATGGCAGGAGTTGATGAGGAGAGACAAAAACAATTTCTCGTGAAGAGTATGAAACAGCTAGCAATGATTATAGAGGGTATGATAGATGCAAGTGATTTCACTTAATGATCGAATGTGGGTCATTCAAGGCGATTTTGGATAAACACGGTATCCCCTTTTACACAGATGTTCAGGTAGGACTTATAAAACTTGATATGTTGAAAACACGCGTTGGGTCGTTTAAGCATATAGTGGCAGGGCACAATAATTAGCTTACATGGCGTTTGGCTGGTACTGAAGGTGGAAAGGTCTAAGTTCTGTTACCTCCTGAATTTCAGGGACGTTATGAGCATTGAGGAGTTGATGAGAGGTATGCACATAGGTATTAACGCTCAGTTGTTATCGTTCAGTCAAAG
>JAABUQ010000395.1_pt1 | contig 100718 bp, 73 predicted proteins | sample 5560001 | NCBI WGS metagenome assembly JAABUQ01 (sample SAMN10711888, study PRJNA513371) | rock metagenome | isolation source: Antarctica rocks | place: Antarctica: Victoria Land, Finger Mt nord | collected 2015-12-18
AAGGGGAAATGTGATTGGGAAGAAAGGAGAGGGTGGTGGGAGGAGAGGAGGGGAGGGTGGTGGGAGGAGACGGGTGGTAGCGGTAGAACATAGAGGTGATTTGGGACTCGACAGGTTAGAAGGGGAGGTTTTCGATTATGGGAGGCTGTTGGGGGTGAGTAGGGGGGAGGGGGTGGGTGGGGGAGGGGGGTTGGTATGGATGTGTGCTATCATGGGTCGTGTTGTGTAGAGTAAGGGGGAGGGATATTAGGCTGGAAGGATTGTAATTCAGTAGCGAGAAGCCCAGGGAAAAGGTGTGATTGTCGCATACATTGCTTCGTATGTAGTGACGTTTTTTGTGCCGGTTGCTAGAGCTGCGTGACTCGCCAATGGAAAGAGCATGCAGAGGATTGATTGAGGCTGATGCCATGGTAGGGTTCAATTATTATACTCGTAGTATGACTAGTCCTACGTTCGACGCGAGTGAAGATCATAGTTCCGATGGAGGTCGTTGGGCAAGAAAGCGGAAAAGATCTTGAAATGTAAGATGAGAGGGCAGAGAGCTGAAGTATATATGGGTACCCCACCACTTGGTCTCCGACAATAGAATATTATCGCGAAGATGGCACGACTGGCTTAGAAAGTATGGCGTATAATATGTCTCGGAGCAAGTCGGTGCACTCTGTCGGCCACGGCGCCTTCGCCGTACAACTTCCGTCTCCTGGCGAAGGTCGAATCGATTGCTTCGTCTTCAATCCATCATTCAGTCTTAGTGGGTATTCGTCAAGCTCTGTGTGAGGTCAGAATTCTTAGCTATTGTGTGCCCGGGGGCTTTGTCCCTTTTAGGGGTTCTTCGAGTCACGTACACGTTCAATGCCTTCCTCGAGCCCCTTTCCTTGGATGTTTGATCTCGGTGAAGCACATGCTTTTCGGTTGGCCTCTTCTGCTATGTGTCTTCACCGAACGTTAAGTCTATTGACATTCCGTCATTACGTTCTTGGCTGATCGTCAAAGAACGAGTTGACTTGTCTTGCTAGCGCAGGGAATACGTGGACTTGCCACACTCTCAAAAGGCATGCTGTTTGGGACCCAAGACTGTTGGTAGGGGACATGGCCTTCCTCTTGAGACCCCTTAAGACCTAGATCCTTCTTTCTACCTGGATACGGTTTGCACTTTCATTACGCTCCGTCACACCAACTCCCAAGCTGCAACACCGCCAAAACTCATTGCTTTCCGTCCTTTCATCTGCCGGTATTCATCGACGTCGAGGCCACGCCCACTGTTTCCAGACACCGTCTCAACAGTAAACGCAGAGATCGTCTGGCCCTTGCAGCCCAGTCGTCTCGGCTCGACATCCGCCCACCAGAAGCTCCCATTCGTCTCGAAAGGCACATAGTCGTCCTCGCGCCCATCAATGCCGTGGATCGCAAGGATCAAAACGTACGGTTTGCCAGCTCCGTTGCGTATAGGGTCCCAATGCGGACAGACTCTCGAGAACTGAAATCGGACAGTGGGACCGGTATGTGCAGAAGGGCTGGTTGGGATCTTCAGATGCTTGGGCATAAAGCTCGTTTCAGACAACCCTTCCTTCTCCACTACTCCGGAGAATATGCGTAGAGGTTCACCGCCAGGATCACCGACGATATACTCTTCCCATGATATCCTCTCTCGGCCATCATTGCGGTAGAACTGCGCTTTGTTGCCTGGAAAGTGACCAAGCCCGAACTCGTCATTCGGCATCGTGAAGAAACGAGGGGTAAAGTCTTTGTTGTACGGTTGGCCGGGGCCACCGATATTCCCGGCACCCCAACAGCAATCGATAAGCTTCCATTCGCCATTATCGATCTTGACGGCGTTCCATGCGTGGCCTTGTGATTCGGGTGGTAGCGGAGCACCGGGCTGCAAAGCAGCGAAACCGAAGCCTTTTCCATGGCCTCCAACGACTACAGATTCAAGCCCGACTTTGGTGGCGAGAGCTGTGAAGAGGGCGGCGTAGCCTTCGCAGACGGCAAGTCCTGTCGCGAGAGTGTTGGACGGCGTAGAGGGTTTGACGGCGTCGTTGAAAAAGGCGACGACGTCGTAGGAGATGTTGTGGTGAAGCCAGGTGAAGATAGCACGGGCTTTGTCCGTTAGGGATGGGAAAGGGGTTGTGAGCTGGGTAGCTAGCCAGTCGAGAGAAGGGACGGACTCGCGAGGGAACTTGGAAGCATGGGTATCTGGGCCGGAGAAGTCACGGCAACTCAGACAGGATGTTGCGGACTGCGTCGGTTGTGGGGCTGATGAGACGTGAACACGTGATGGTGATGCCTCGACCTTCGGTTTCGTGGCCAGAAGCTTTGAAATATCAGGCCGGGAGGAGAGAGGTATTGCTGGGGGAGCTCTACCAGCGAGCGTGGGGCCAGGACTCGGCGTTCTCAAATGATTCCCGTTTGTAGTTGGCTCTTCCAGCTTGTTCATCCCGAATGACAAGGCTGACCTCGCTGCTACTGGAGGTAGATCTCGAGGTGGCAGCTTTCTTGGTGGAGGTTCAGGTACCGTGGACTCCTGTCTCGCAGGCCTACGCGGGGGGAGCGATGGCATGACCGGTGGCGGCGAGAATTCTGCCGTCGTCACATTGGATGTAGACTTCGCCGACTTCAACGGCGTCCTCGCCTTTCCCAGCTCTTGAGTGGCGGTACGTTTCGGCGGCAGCGGTGGTAGCTTGGCCGGGTCATAAGCCGGCGCCATTGTCCTCCCAGCATCCGTTGATGGCGTTCTTGACGCCGAAGTTCTCGCTGTCCCGTTTGAGAGAGCCGATATCGACGAGATATTCGAGAAGGTGGAAGATATGGACTCATTGGAGTCACGCCTCATCAATTGCTGCTCTGAGGGTCTCCGAGGCGGCAACGCAGGAGACGGCTGTGATGAAAACTTTCTTGGAGGCAGTCGAGGAGGCGCTGTCGGCTTTGCTGGCTGTTGTGGGGTCTGACCGGTGCGAATTATTGTAGGTGGAGGAAGCACACCGTTGGTTCGAGGCCCAATGGGCTCGTTGCCAATGCCATTGCTTGCACTGAAAGTGTTCTGGACTTGGGTAGAGTAGCTCCTTCGATCGAGCGCAGGTCTGGCAGGATCAATGATATCGTCGTGTCTCTTTGTTGCTGTGATAGGTGCTCTGCCGACGTGTCCTACGTTGAGAGCCGCAATGCGTGCTTGAATAGACTGCGAATGAACCTGCTCTTGCGCCATGGTGAAGTGCGATTCTTGATATGAGCCTTGAGGAATGTGATCAAGCGGGTCCCGGTGCTCAGATTATCACATGCCTTCATAGCGAAAGTAAAGGGACTGGTGTGAAGTCACCTCTAGACGAGGTATAAGGCTGTGCAGCGCAACGAATTGGCGCATCCTTCGAAGAACTATCACTCGCGGGATTGAAGGGCTGCCTCGCGGCTCTACGCATTGACAGCGCATCAAGACGGCCTCTTGCAGTCGGCATTCTGGGTTGCATGTTCTCGACTGTGTGTCGACCTGGACAGGCGGGACGGAGATTCGATTATAAAATACGTAAGACGCTAATCCCACAGTTAACCAGGGATAGGTCTCACGCCTTGAAATCATTCATATCAGAAGATCTTATTAACAGTTAAAGAGCTATCTGCTTTTGCTATGTTCAAATATATTCTCATCGCTGTCCCATGTACCGCCCATGGCTGCCCTGAACCCCCCAAATGCCCGAGCATCAAAACCGCACATGAGTCTCGGTGGTGTCCGTAATTCGTAAGACGTTGGATCGAATGAACAAGATCGACACAATATCCTTCCTGTGCAAATATGTACATGAAGAAGGTGATCATAAACGTGACGAGGTGGGTGTGGGTAGGCGTCTCGACAGACATGAAGCGTGCTAGTTGTTGCTGTGTTGACGCTCTCGTCATGCGCATTGCAATTCCAGGCAAATGCAAGAGCGGAGTTGTTTATATACAAGGGTTGATCGACTGCTCCGCTCGCTCCTGAACGTGTGCTGCTTGCGTTTGAAGCGACTGTGCCATTTCAAGTGTGACTGTATCTGATCAGCAAACGGGCTTCATGTGTTCCCCGGATCTACGTACCCGGCCAAACGGCAGCCCTCTGAAGCATCCGCGCTGTGACAAGTAAGATCCTGCTACCATAGCTGGCCCCAGTCATGCATGTCACGCCGCTTGCTGGATTGCTGTTGATGGCCAGTTCCACTTCGGCGCTGCTGAGAATGTCGCGAATCTTCTCGAGGAGCTTACTGTCGTCATCCTCTAGAAGCATAATGGCAGGTACTTGCCCCAAATCAATGTCATCCTTGCCTAGGATACCGAGGTAGCGACCAACTCGCTGTTGGATCGTGGACACCCATTCGGCTAGAACTTGGGCGCAGTCGAAAGCGCACATTGCGGACGACATCGGCAGTTCTCGAGAATCGTAGTCGGCAAAGGTTACACCAAGCTTGTCCGCCATCGCTAGAGAATTGGCGGCGAAGAATGCGGCCTTTCGCAAATGGCGCTCTCGCTTTGTGGTATGCGCGGAGGCGGCGTCCGACTGCTGCGGATAAGCATCAGCGCAGGCGAGATCGGAATGCTCCACTTTGATGTAGGAGTCATCCATGGCTGGCGAATCTTCCGTTTCGCCGTAGGATTTGCTGGAGTGACTACGACTGTACGACGAACTTGAAGAATAATCTGGGTGCTGGATAATCTCAGGTTCATCTACCACGCCTTCGAAATCACGCCTGAAGAATGCCTCTTTCGAGCGAGTGACAAACAACCTCACATAGGCGAGGTCCAGCAGTGGAATACAGTCCGCAGCGAGCGACCCGGCTCCAGAGGGGTTGGGCCGGTCTAGACTGTGGTGCGGGTTACTCGCCCATGCTGCTTGCCATGCCCTGAGCGCAGGCTCGATATGAGCGTGCATTGCCTCAGTCTCTTGAGTCGTCCATTGCCGTCCAACGTGTCTTTGCCTCGTCTCCCACACGTAATTATGCAGTGCGTTGATGAGGATGAGGCAGCCAAAAGTGCTCGGGCTGATATCGCTATCTGGTATGGTCTCAAGCTTCACTCCCGAGCCAAAGGCCTGGTCAAATGACTGTGACGTCCAATGGTGTTGGGCTTCTCGTTGACTAGCAGTGAGCAAAGAGCTCAAAGCGGATGCGAAAGAGATAGGTCTCTGTTCCGCCACAGGAGTCTCGCATAGAAAGCGCCATGCTTCCGCAGAATCTGCAGCCCAGAGATCTTCGTCACATGGCAGCTCGAGTTTGATCTCCGAGTTCGTCAATGCTGGAGCATGGTTGTAAGCAGACACCAACAAGCTTGACAAAACAAATACAGCATAGAGCGTCCGTTTTCGCTCTTCGGCCGTTACCCATGCATGCCATTCGATTTGTACGTCTGGTGGCTCGTGAGGGTTACGACCCATACATGCGTCGAATGCCCCATCACCATTCACCATATCTATGTCTTCGCCTCCCAATCCGTAATTGAGGTTCTGTTTGCAAGGATGATGGACCGACGCTGATTGTCTCGCGGGCACAGCGAGTTCCGCAGCTCGAGCCAGACTAACGAGTGCTGCACAATGGGTGCTGGCAATGCCAGCAGAGGATTTATCGCCGTAATTGTGTTTCAGGACTTCCACTAATAGCATAGCTTGTCTGTTTTGGGAGTCAGCATTCGATTTTTCAGTCAATCAGGTGAGCCAAGAGGCACGTCACTAGAATAGATGCTGTTTGGGTCAAGTCTCAAAGCTTCGAATACGCTCCGAACAGGACAAGGGTGTTAGAAAATTCCAACTTACACAAGCCACAAGGGGGTATCTTGTGCTGCATTGTCACAGCTGCTATTTGCACCACCCATGGCTGCTGAAATGTCTGCTTTCCGCCTTTCGTCGAGGTAGATATGAATCATCTTTTTGGCCATTTCGAGCAAGTCCCTAGACACGCTGGTCTCGAATTCGTAGAAAGCACCGATAGCGGCCATTGCGAGAATAAGAGAACCGCCTCCACCAACGATGCTTGTCTGTCCCAAATTCACCTTTCCGTTTGATGCTCGAAGGCTACCGGCAAATACTGGGGAGTCGAACGAAAGCGATGGAATATGTAAGAAAGGAAGGTGTGGATGAAAGTAATGTATGTAGGCGGCAACATATCGCTGGAGATCGTATGTACTTGGTAGAGATACACTGCTCGTGCTTCGAGATTGAGAAACATAATTCGGTGGGAAAGGGGAGCTAATCTGAGTTTGAAAACTCTTTAACTGGTTGCCGTATCCAGATGTATGGGAAAGACTGTTGATTAAAGCTTGTCTTGTGGCGTCAGTAATGGAGTCTGTAGACGCAGATGTCACCGAGCTTTGGCGATTACTGCTACTTATTGATGCTGCTGAATTGCTTGGGGTTTCTAACTCCATCATGGGAGGGTGGACGACGGGATTGTTGATCCCCTGCATCATGGACATAGGCGTCTGGGAAGATAAAGGAGGCGGCGGAGAGAACAAATGTTCGCCTACGCCCACGTGACCCCGCATCGATTTTGGTGACACCTGACCGGGATTGAGTAGGTCTGAGAAGGTCGATGTGGACAGATCCATCGAATAGTCCGAAGAGATTGGGACCTGGGCTCCCATAGATGCCTGCCACATGGATGAAGTAGAAATCGGATGGTTGGAGCCATCGAGCATGACTTCACTCAAACCATCATGGCTGCCAGTGCTTATTGCGGAGGGCGAGGAACCATCAATCGCTTGTTCATTGGACGCATGGTTGAAAGACATCTGGCTCTCAAAACCATGCAACCAGGCGAAACTGCTGTCGTCTGCAAACGTGGTATGGGCGTGAGATAGAGGAGGATATCCTTGATGGTATGGCGAAGCTGGCGGATCAAAGGCGAGCGAATGGGGAGACCCGGAAAAGTGAAGTTGTGCTGGATTAACAGTGGAGCTGACAGGACCGTACCAAAAGGGTCGCATGTCGACTTCAGCGCCAGCACCAGCGTACGCAGGAGCTGTACGAAGGCTAGCGCCTACATCGATCCCCAGGCTATGGGTGTCGAGCTTCGGTAAGACATGGGTATTCCCGTGGTTTCCCATCGCTGTCGACATGCCGCGGAAAGTATAGCCACCAACCCCTGGAAGGCCGTGGTTCCCAAAGTTCATGCCCACATTCCTCCCGAGCGATGAATTAGCTGCAGCAATCATACCAATTGTGGCATTATCTACATGACTAATGGTGTTCGCCCTTGGCCGCATCGAGCCTGCCCCTGGGCCACCGGACGAACCGGTAGCATTGTTCGCAGCGGACGATTTGCGTACTCGTGTAGAACCAGTTGTCACAGCACTGCTTGAACTTTCTCGACGTCCGCCCTTTTGACGAGATGTTGGCATTGCGGTCATATGTAGTTTCTGCTGATGGCGAAGAAGCAGATCTCGCCGAGCGAAGCATCTTGTGCATTCAGGACATTCGAATGGCTTTTCTTTAGTATGAGACCGTTCATGGCGTTTGAGATGCTCCAGACGCGCAAAGGAGCGCCCGCAAGTCGCACAAACGTGAGGCCTTGGCTTGTCGGTTTTGGGCGGTGGGAAATTCGCGCCGCCATTAGAAGCTCCGTTCAGCGACTTTGCATGCGGTCGACCTGCTTCGGAATCATTCAGCGACCATGTTTCAACGCTCACTTGTTTGCGCAACGAGCCCTGCACATGTGCGAAGCAAAAGGGGCTGCGGGGGTTAAGGCAATGCTCACCATTGCTCGATGCATTGCCGACTGCAATTCCGCTCGTAGGCCCAGTAACGTTTCCACCACTATTCGTAGGTCCCTCCACAGCTGAAGCTGCCAATGCCCCCGTATCTGAAATCATACCCGGATCGCTCGATAAAGATGGAGTGCTTTCCTGGTATTGTATGCGTGTAGAGAAACTGGCGAAGATCGAGACAAGAAGGAGAAATTAGATTTGGCCGATTCCGCTCTCGGGTAGGAGTTGTTACGTTGCCGATTATGATAGGTGAAAAGACAATCACTCTATGTCTTCTGCTGGTGGAGCAAGCAATGCTTGCTGAACGTATGAACAGCTGGCAGCCAAGACTGCTGAAGTTCAAGCGCCGATAGTCGAATCCGATTCCACTTGGAGCATGAGACCCAACGCGGATATAGAGGTCATGCAGATGCAACCAGCCGCACTGCAATCCCGACTCAACCACTCAACAAAGACTGAGACCAAGCAATCTAGGACGCCCGAGAGTCCTGACTCGCCGCTGCTGAAGAGAATAGAGAGGGCGGTAGGCGAAACAATGGGACTAGGTCTGCAATGTCTCGCTCCAACTCTAGTAACGCTCTACAGGCGGAGCATTGAGCCCGCTGTTTAGAGTGTGGTAAGTGCACTGCGGAACCAGGAGTCGCCCAGATCAGCGAATGGATTTCTTGGGATGACACAAGGATCAATTCAATCGGTTAAAGACGAAAATCAGGTAGCCAGCGCTGATGGGCCGTTTCCTGCAGGCCTAGGTGAAACAGAACGTTGGAGAGATGCGGTAGCGGTGCCTCAGTGAAGAGGACGCTGGGGGGCAGGAGGAACACGAGGGCGGAGACTATGTCGTAACTGTCAGAGATGCGACAGCGACACAAGTTATGTGAAGATTGTACCTGGTCAATTGAATGCCTTTGAAGCTGGCCGGGCGAGAAAACGATGTTGCTCGCAGGCGGAAGGAGTCGAGAAGAATGTCAGAGCCAGAGCACCGAGGCCGTGGTTCTGCCGCGGCAGCGATGATTGGCCAAAGTCGACAATGCCTGCTCTTTCGCCTGCAGTCTTCTTGCCGAGCCACTACTTGTACTGACTTATCCTGCGACATGCACAGCGACGGATTGATTGGCGCCCAGCAGGGTGTTCGGAGGATGATGTGAAGCAGTTCGCACAAAACGGGTGTGCAGGCCACAAACATGGACCCGGTGCTCTCTCTTGTTCACTCCACAGCAGCCAGCTTATGCTTACTCTACACCCTGACCTCGCCTGCACGCTTAATCCCGTACCCAAAACCCTTTGCCATCTGCCAACCCCCTTGGTGGGCCGGCTGAGGACCCTCAAAGCACGGTACTCCTACTTTACACGGCATGGCATGCATCGCCCTTGTTGTTCGGGCGCTGCACGTTCGACCAAGCCTAACCCCGGACGATCCAAGATCACCTTCTGACCAGTGACCGCAGGCATCACCGCCAGTAGCCTGATGCACAGTGACCTCCCTAGCCCAGAGCCCTGGTCAAGGGCCCGGCAAAAGCAGCGGCAGAACCTTGGGCAAAAGCATTATCGCACACGGGACTGGAAAATGCCGCAGGTCATCTGATGCTCCATGGCTTCGCAAGTTCGGTGGCGGCAGCCGAACGGAAGAGGATGAACATGGAGATTTTTTCAAGAGGACAAAAATCTCCGAGTGTGTGCGTCTCTTGTTGTCATGCTTCCGCATTGATCCTTCTGCAGCCGGCAAGGCCGAAAGTGGCCAAAGTCACTGTTACGGTTGGAGCATCCTGGTCACTGTGAAGTACCGCGCGTATGCTAGTCTTCCACCCACGTCTACGCTCCGTACGGAGGTTGACACCAAAAGTCCTGGCAGACGCTAGTGGTGCCACTAGTGTAGTCAACTGGAGGTCACCGGAACGACCCCTAAAGGTCGTCACCGGGGCGACTGTATTAGCTGCCTACGGGTCACCCGTTACCTCAAAGCTCACCTGTAGCCCCTGGAAAGCCCCTGTCAGCCTGGTCTTGGCATTGCCAGGACTTTTGGTGTCAACCTCCGTACCACCGACTGAATCAGCTTTGCGCGATGCTCTCTGGATGACGCGCATAGATACCACTCTCCCGTGTTGATGAAAACATCGAATGGACTCCGGATGATTGGCAGAATCATCCAAACAGCACCCAGGTACTTCTAATGATGGCAATATCGTGTGCTCTTCTAGTGGTGCTAGATGCAGCGACAATAGCAATCCTCTGGTGAGGAACTTGACCATACTATTTTTGCAGACTTGTGACTTTGAAACAAGGTCGACACGGTCGAGGCCTGAGGCTATAGAAGGTCTTGCTGCTTGGAGAGTCTTCAGCAGACGGTCTAACCATTTCTAGGCCCGACCCGAAAACCTGGGGTCAAGTGGCTTTTTCTGGAGACTTCATGTCTCGCAGTCGCGCCGACGCCGTCGAAACCGGTCTGCTTCGCTTACGCCTTCCACGTCGTCCACTCCCTAGAGGTACTTTTACGTCCGCGTACTCGCAAACTCTATTGCTCATGGAAACCTCGACCCTCTTCTTCGCCGGACAATAGTAAATTGGACACCCTTGGACCTTCAGATCTTTGCCTAGTGAACCCACTTGTTTAGTGTACCACTCTTCGCGATGCTCCACGCAAGCAGCCACGCCACTTAGCAAAGGGGCAAATGGTTCAAAATCTTGGGCGTTACAACTGTGAGTACGTAGTAATGACGGGTCATCGAGATCCTCATCGTCCATGGCACTGCTATAGAGACCGAAAGTCACGGGCTGCAGTGGACGCATATACCATGAGAACAGCGCCGCTCTTACATCTTAGAAAACAGTGGACTACACTTCAGCGCCTTTTGTGATCTCTCACTTCAAGTAGGATAATTCGAAGAGTCTTGTACTACCCCTACAGGTTCTTGCAACCTTTCCTTTACCAGGGTCGACGACCCTATTGATGAGACTCGGCTATTGTTCAGTGCTTCATTCAACACATCGCACACTGTGTGCTTGTGCGGCGTCCTCGGCTTCCAACGGTTATTCCTACACAGATTTGCGCCTCAATTGAATAGGAACAAATGTTGATACCAAATGCTGGTTGCAGGTATTGATTACTTTATAACTCCTTTCATCGGTCCGCGGCATTCATCGGCGCTACGGTCTAATAAGCAATTAGCCTGGATGTCTGGATTAACACATACGGCTAACTCTCGAACTTGTGAACGGGAGCTCGAAGTGGATCTTGAAATCGCGCCATGCTGGCTAATCCGCCTCGTACCTCGCGATTAGAGTCCATCAAGTCAAGTAGAAGGTCCAAGCACGCGAATAGCTGATCTCTAGCAACATGAGAGGCCAGAGGCGAGCCAGACGATTTGCAAACGCTCGACAAGGAATCTTACGACTCCACGATCTGCTTGGATTGATTTGTCGTCGAATGTTAGAGCCAATTGCAAGTCCTTATTTTTTCCCGATCCTTGAGTGCGGCGTGAAGATTATGAACTGCGCATAGCTAACAGATCAACAAGAGATCGAATGTCGATATTGCAGAGCGACTACCGTTGAAGCGACGTTGGTACCATGTTCTCCAAAGCCTTGATCCACCTACCATCGGCAACTTTAGTTCGTAGAGCAACATGGACCAGGCGATGCATCTAGAAGCTCGGCATGACGATGGACGTCTGTAAGTACATCATACATCTACAGCTTCCACGACCATCTACGAGGTTTCTCTTTGGCTGTTTCCATGCACATGCGGGCGACGAAGGCACGTTAAGTACTGCTACAATGCAAGCTTGGGAGCAGCGCGGCGTTTGGCTGCACGATGATGCTCATAATGCGTTATCTCTTGCAGCACTCCCCCCACTTCGCGCAGACATCCCACTTCGCGCCCTTCTACCTATGCATGGCGATAGAAGAACAACAGCGGGCCGAGAGCCACTGCTTTCGGTGTACAATGTCCAGCACATTCCGTCCACCAGCTCCGCTTGGCTCTCCCGACCAATCAGGTCCAGCCGACCGTTGTACAGTGCATGCACGAGCCAGCTCTCGGCCCACCCATAGCCAGGCTCGGTGAGCATGGATTTGACGATAAACCCAGAATCTAGTGTTGCGACTCTTGTGAGGTCACCAATGCTGATAGCGATTCAACAGCTCCTTAACACAACGCAAGGATCCGTCGAGCTAGCAAAGAAAACTGCTTATGCTTCCTCGAAAACCCTGCCACCTCGAGATTCATGCGTGCACGATATCCATGCAGAGCTACCCACTAGGATTTCGTACTTTAGACATAATGGTAGGTTTCTACGGTAGGTCTAATGCCTCGGCCATACATCAAATCTCGATCGCATCCTTGCTTGGGCCAGAAACCTTCCAAAAGCCCGCCGTCTTGCAATGCTCTTGATGATAACGGCTTTTCGCCATCGATATTACCATCGACATCTTCGAATTCCATGGTGAATTCCAAGATCGCCGTCCTACCGTCTTCAATTCGGCAACCTAGCTGATCGACCAAGGCTACACCACGCTAATCATGCGCTTCTATGTCTCTTTCCCTACGAGGGACTGGCGATATCAACAACGACCCCTAGCAGAACGTTGATCGCTGCGAATTACGATCGCTCGATAGCAACGATCAACAGAAGAGTCTTAGGTAAGCCCCATGTTCTTCACACTGTATCGAATGTCTTTACAGGCGAAAACCTCAGTAGTATCTACGTTTGTTGAAGAGTGGTATAGGACCAATATTCCTGACATCTCTCTTGATCGCGGTAGCCACTCCACCTCCTATTCATACATTCCCACCAATTCTTACTCTAATTTCGACCTCTAAATGTAGTCATCTCCAGTAGCCCTTTGGAAAAACTGCGTCCTAGTCACCATTACCATACCGAGGTAGGGCCTCGAGGGCCTTATGAAGACGGATGGCTCAGTCCGCACATCATTTAAGCGGAGAGAGCATTACGTAAAGGGTGGTGTCTTTATAACGAGGGGTGGGCGAGCCTAGAGTGTTGATCAAAGGTAGCTTGATATCTCTACATTCTTGCGGACCGTGTTCCAATAATGTACGTTATGTGCATGTCCACAATGATGTGGTTACTCCGTACTTAGTATTACCCCAGCATGTTTCTTCGTATGTGACTTGAGTCCACGTCCGGTTTGACATCCAATGATCTACAGCACAAGCTTGGTTATCTAGGTGTACAACTTAGGAGTACGGAGTAGAGGGAGCCACGACCAGCCCCTCTCATCGTAGCGATATTGAGTACACTAATGTGCAGTGTAGAGAGGAAGCCTGGCTCGTGCGGTTGCCCTCGGAATGGGGAAACTTTTGGGGGCTGCGATCGTTGCGAGAGTCAAAAATTCCAGAACAACTACTGTTCGTCAGAAGCATTCAACGACAAGAGATCGAGTTGAGCAAGTTAGCAAGTACTTTCAACAGTGAAACTGTAGTTTTGTTGGTCTAAGAGTTGATAAGTTCCCGTTATATCTGGCAGTAACGAGCTTGGCTTGAAAGACTCTCCGCTCGCCGCTGAGAGGCTGACTTTGTTTCAGCAGAACTCAGACTTCCCTTCGCAGGAAGACATGGAAGATTCCTCTCTCATGGCAAAGAACCCCCAGACCCTACGATAATGTGAAACCTAGTCATTTTGGGGGGGGGGAGTGGCCGAGTATTCATCACGCTACGATCCTGCAGGATTCTTCAAGTCTGCACCTCGCCATTATCAAGCGTCACGCCACATCTCAAGGATGTGGACAGCAATTCTTTCCTGCAGCCCCGTATTGTCTACTACTTTCCTTCGCGTTCCATCCGTACTTGTTTCCCCCCATCTTCTTGAGCGTTGCAGTCATGAGCCTCGAGGTTGATCGCAGTAATGACATGCCGATTCCCCAGGAGACCCAGCATGGACTGTATAAAAACCAGGCTAGAAAGCAAAGTCGAGATTATCCATACTCAGCAGGAGACAATGAACCCACAAAGATCGCGCCAGCGCAACAACAATCCGGTCAAAAGTCGACAATAGTTCTTCTCAGCCTCGCACTGGTCATCATGACTGTTCTCGCTACGCTGGCCGCCGGTGTAGGAGGCTCACTGGCTGCAAAGCGGGCACACGAGTGAGCTTATCAAAGCATGTCATCACTGAAGCAACAACTAATCAACACCGTGAAAGGAACGCCGATCTGAACAAAGTTCTCGACAATACCGCTAATCAACTTCGCAATTGCTCAGCTCACGCCGAAGCCCAACAATTCCAGCCCCCCAACTCCACCTGCAACTCCACGAACAATGCTACCTCTAGTGCCACCTCTGCTACCTCTAGTGCCATCTCTGCTACCTCCCAGTCCAACTTCAAACCCACCACCAACTGCAGCGACATGAATGGGAAATATACCACAGCACAAACCCGAAATATTTTCGATATTCATTGCAGCACGGATTACACGGGCTTTGACATGCTCGGGTCATACGTGTACACATTCACTGATTGTATGGAGGCTTGCGCATCCTGGAACTCTTATCGTACGCAGAGTAGCCCGCAATGCTATGCTGTTTCTTACCACACCGGGCCTGGTTCCTACCCTCACAGTAGTGGGTTGGGCAACTGCTTTTTCAAGGATTCCGGGAGTATGCCCGCCTTTGCAAGTGATATGGCCGATGCTGCGGTATTTCAATTTGGTTAATGATAGTATGATAGGGATGGATAGGTTAATTGGTGGGTAGGATGTCTAGAAAACCTGTACGTGGCGCGAGTATTGATAGTAACAGGCTCCAAACCACAATGCGAATTCGGAGTCTGCTCAGGCCGGTCGTTCTGGATTGCATACCTTCGCCACGTGTGATCGTGAGGATGTGGAAATCTTTACCAACAGAAACGGAGGTGCGAGGGGTTTCAACATGTACACAACAAAACGTTGGGCACGTTCGACCAAGCTAGAGCTATAGGCGAAGCTTCCTCGAAGTTCTGTGGCGCTTGGTGTTGAGATCTATTTGTTAGATGTGCGATCCAGCGCAACCGGCATGGCACTTGAGTCTCGGGGCCGCGACAAGATATGGACGTCCGTCTCGATGTCACTTTCTATTCAGGGCAGTTTTCGTCTCGATTTCGGCACGAAAGCCAATTTCTATCATTTAGCGCGATCTGCGTCAGTCCTATTGATGGCAATCAATAATCATGATGTCACCCCAAAAATTGGAGTGAGAGCTAGGTCTGTCTCATATTCGACGGGCTTCTTCTGCCATTTCTGCTTTGCAACACTTTGATCTTCTCAACAGTCATCCTCATCGAGCTCCTTGCATGCAACGATTTGAACTCTTTCCTGGTTATCCATTCCGCACTTTTCTTCATCGCAAACGCTCAAAGTCATTAACTTCATCAATCCTGCGCTTACAAAAACTTCAAGTCTTGGGCTTGTGCCGTCGTACATTCTCCCAGTCCTCCGTCTATCTAAAAAAAATGCCGCCGAAGCAGAAATATACCGACCCCAAGCTTCGGAATCAGGTCAAGGAGGAAATACAACAGGGCGACAAAGGGGGCGCACCTGGTCAATGGTCCGCGCGAAAAGTCAGTTCTCGCTCTTACACCCACGTCACAGCCAATTGGTACCATGCGTTCTGACTATTCTGAAATAGGCGCAATTCATGGCTTCGGAGTACAAGAAGCGCGGCGGCGGATACAACACCGACAAGAAAGACCAAGACGAGAGCCAGAAACACCTATCGCAGTGGACGGAGGAGGAATGGCAGACCAAAGAAGGAAGCGGGAACGCAAAGCAGGCTGATGGGATGCAGAAGCGGTATCTGCCCAAGAAAGGGTGGGAAGAGATGACAGAGGAGGAGAAGGAGGAGACGGACGAGAAGAAGATGGAGGGAAGTAAAGAGGGGAAGCAATTCGTGCAGAATACGGGGAGGGCGAAGAGTGCGCGGCAGAAGGCGAATAAGGAGAAGAAGGACGAGATAGAGACACGGAAGGCAGAAGAGAAGGAGCTGGAGAACACGAGCAAGAAAGGGGCCAAGGCGGGCAAGACCGAGGAGAACGGCCAGGAAAATCCTAAAGCAGGCAACCCAGCCAACACCGGCCAAAAGCGAAGCCGCACCCAGCCCACTTCCGATAAAAAGCATCCAAGCAAGAGAAGCAAGACAGCTTCCAGGTCGAAAACCGTTGATTCGAAACACGACGCAGCCGATGCACCGGCAGAACAAGCCTCGGCAGACCGCCTGCCTGAGAAAGGACAGACCGTACACTGGAAGTCGCTCCCTGGTTGGGTAGAGGGAACGGTTGTGGAAGTCGTGTATGAGAACAGAGAGGTCGAGGGGAAGACTGTAAAGGCGAAGAAGGGGGATCCAAGGATCGTTATGAGGAGTAAGAACGGGAAGATTGCGGTGCACAAGCCGCAAGCGGTTTATTTCGACTGAGATGATCTTTGGGTGTGGGTGGGTTGTTTTGATCACGTTGAGATGAAATCGTAACAGGAGTGTCTAGGAGGGACTACCCCGTTCTCGGTCGAGAAATGTATGGCATTACAGAGGATGGAGACGTCCTTCGCCAACTAAGAGAACGCGAAATCCCCCCCCCCCCAATGGGTCAGAGAAGAGACCATGGTAGATGAGGAGTGCCAGCCGGATCTGGACGCAGGCCCAACGACCAAGCAGCAGAGACTCCCCTCAAAAAGCGACGAACACAACTTCAGCGTCTCAGACGAGCGAGAAGCGGCGGAGCTTGCATCGAAAAGACTGCAATCTCCCACGGAGCGGCAGCCACAACAATCCCCTCGTGAAATGGTTACGGCTGGTTATTCCAGGTTGAACGCGTCACTGGACACATATCCTCCCTTATCTTATTGGAGATACAGCAATTATAGGAGAGCAGAAAAGAGGTGGCACAACTCGTATCAACTACATGGTGGAGTATAGGGCCCCTATCTTCAACACAACAACACCCACAAAGCGCAAATCCAAAGCTATACATCATCGCGAAGACACAGTAGCAACGAGCACCTGCCATTGCTGGAAGCGACACAAACCACAGCAAGATTCAAAAGCCCTAGTAAAAAAAAAGAGCCAAATTCATGAGAAAAGCCGGAAGCGGAGGCGATTCCCAAGTAAACCATAGCTTTCTACTCAACGCTCGACGCGACGGTCAAGAATAAGATGAAACTATGATACGCATGGAGGTAGAGTTGTTCGGGAAGTGTGGCGTCGTCGAATAGAATCATCGATGTATTAGGCGGGTACTACGCCTGTGAGCCAGTCATAAACGCAGAACTGGCTTCTCAACAGATAGATACTATTGCCTGGGTATGGGTCGGGATCTCCTTCGAAGCCGTAGTGAATTTTCGGGCATATGTGTTAGGTGGCAATGCTGGTCTGAGCAACCTAGCTAATGCTACTTAGTAACCTATATCGAAGCACCGAAGCACCGATTTACATGCCTTGGCAGCCTATGCCCATAAAGCCACATGATCATCTACACTTCAGCACTTCACCACTCAAACAAATTGCAGCACATCCATCTCCAAATTCATTACATTGCGTACATCCCAGCAAATCTAGAAACTCCCCAACGCGCCGAAACGAAGAGATTTGCGAGGGTAAGTCGAAAAATCTCTAGTGAGAAGTCTTATAGCGCAAGACAAAGCACCATCGATGGATCGAAGCGGATGTGTCGCACATCGATAAAGTATTGAGTTCGATCGCTATGTCACGGGGGAGTGGATGGAAGCAGGAGGAGGATACTGGGCTCAAGTAGTAGATTCGTAGCCGGTACTACGGACAGGTGATCTATGTGCTTGTTCGTTATTGGAGAGGATGAAGGCTTCGTTACACTCAAATGCTTTGGGGAAATTACTTCTTGGAACCCGGAATCAGAGTTATGGATGTGGCAGGTGCGCGGCAAGAGTATGGTATGGGCTCGAGGGTGGTTCCTTGCGTGGGGAGAATTGGTCAAGGTATTTACTCCAATGGCGTCTGGCTATGGTCTGAAGTGGCCAACCGAACGCCCCCATGTAAGGAACGATAGAACGGTCTTCAAACTTATTGAAGCAGATGCGTCAGCCACCTCCGCGAGAAGTAGAGGCAATGATATTCAAGATCGTAAGCGACATGGGAAGATGGAACGGTCTGCGGGGGTTGGAAATGGCACATCAAGAGCGAGTGAGGGGAGGATGAGCTTCTGCGCCCTATAGATCAATGACAGTAACGAAGTAGAGAAGAAGATCCTTGCGGACTTCGTCGACGATACATGGATTGAAAGGGAGACGCTGAGGATCAAGTCCATGCATCGAAGACGTCGATGTGTTCTGTAAACACTACCACGAGGTTTACGACGGCAAAGCCACTACAAAAAATCATCTATTGTTCTCGAACAAAAATGATCCGGCTGCGTATGTGTACGTAGACGTGGTGATTGAGTCTCCAACGTGCTTCGGCTCCCTGCCAGTACAGAGACAGCCTTCGCAGACTTCAGTGGTAGTAGCCAATGGTTCTGTCTGATCAAAGATGCAAGATCCTGAGGACGTTGAGGAGGTCGAGCTCTAGGAAGCTGAGAGAATCAACCGGGTTCATGACAGTGGTTTTTGGGCAAGAAGGCAGTAATCGTGCGGATACTGTTTCCATAGGGCGGATTCTTTGGCATCTGATCGCATGGGGTGCAAGGCTGAGACTTGGTTCCAGGACGACGGTCTCTATTCTTGCGGTCGTTGTTCCATGATACCGACCGATTTCATAGTTGCTCGTTCAGAACCACCAGGTCAATGTTCTCCTCCATTTCATTCAATGTGGTCTGGAAGGAGCGGGGCACTAGGCCAGAAGCATTGTCGTACAGAACACTGTGTCCCGGAAACACAATTCGTGGCTCCAAGTAGGATGGGGTGCGATGATGAATCTTGGTTTTTGGGTGACAGCTTTATCTTTGCGGTACCCCTTGAGCTATGGATACTAAATGCGTTGTGGTCGCTCGACTCAGTCCACCCGATCGATGTTCGTTTGCAGCTCACACATTTCGATCTCAGGGGAGCCGGGTATCGCTTAGCTGTGATAAGCCCTAATCGTTTCGACACCATTGCCGCTCGCAGCACGGACAAAACGTGGAGATTCTTCCTTGTGTGACATCTTGCGACGTCTCATCGTCACAACGAGCCACCGGAAGAGAGTCTTCAAACCCGTCAACTATCTCAAACCATCAATCCTAGAGGAACCGACCCCACCCGAGCTCAATCTCCAGCGTTGCCGCTCCGGGCACAATCATCCGGATCGCAAAGTCACATTCTACAGGTCTGTATCGCAGGCTCCATGACGAGAGCACATTGAGAGCCGCCAATAGATCCTGGTAATGCATCCCCGGCACTTTGGGCACGATCTGCAAGGCCACGGATCTGCCGTGCCAGATGAATCCTTCTCGAACGGGCCTGTTGGTGAAATCCGGTGGGCTCTCATCAATGAGCTCGTGAATGCTGTAGCGACATGTCAATAAACCACTCTTCAGAGGGATTTGGTGGTTTTCTTACTCTCGGAGGCCTTGTAGGATTGGGGCTGTAGCGTCTGAGAAGCTGATGGGATGGCCGTAGTCGATGAAGATCAGAGATATTTGGGATTCGGAGGTACGATATTTGAACGGCGCTCGGGGCATTGGGATGGGGTTGTCACTGGTGTAATTGATCAGCATACCCGAGTCTTAAAGAGAATGGGTGCTGATTACTTTGAGGGTAAGCGCAAGACTGTACTGTTGGCAAGCCTTTGAGAGGAAAACTGCAAAGTGCAATTTGTATGGTCATTAGAAAGAGATTCTTCAGGACTGCAGATACGGAAAGGAAGCGTTGATGCAGCGACCAGGATGACGTGTAAAGATATGAAGCTGAGTATATATCCGTAAAGCTGACAAGGCAAGACATTTAACATCGTAAAGCAGTACATGCAGCGTGCTGCAGAAGAGTGGAGTAAGAAGACTACCGATAAGCCTACATGACCGATTTGGGCCCTGTATGCATTTATACTGCGATATCTGGGATCATATAACAAGCGATTTGCGCCAGGCGATAATCTAGCTGTGCGCTTTTGTTGGCCCGTGCCGCCTATAGATAACAGAAGGATTCAGTGCGCCTATGCAGTGAAACCGTACTAATCGACTGACAGCGGAAGAGTAGCGAATCATTGACATCTAGTCAGACTGCGCAAGCCGTCGAGCTGGAGCAGCCTCCGCTCGTTCATCGGCGCAGATGCGAGCCTGTTCAGGCAGGTATACTAATAATTAACCCGTGGCTCGGTCGTAAGCTGTCATTCGTTGCCACCCTTGGATCTGCAGTTTCGCATAGTCTGCTTCGAGTATCTCTCATTGAGACTGGTCAGTCTTTCTTCTCCACTGATGCCGCGACATTAGGCGCCGCGGTTCATGATTTTGATGTGATCCTGCTTCTTCGCCATCAGAACCGACTTAAGAGTGCCTTCTCGTTTTGAGTTGGCTACAGAGCAGGCTCCCTGCTCCTGCATGAGCGAAAATTCTCAGCGGCTACGTTCTGAGGTGTTGAATCGTCTTGCCACTTTGAAGGTTGGACTTCAAACTAGATGACGCATAACCAAGTCCGAAGCAGGGCACCAGCAGCGTTATGCTTAGATTGCATCTCGGCTATGTTAACTCACTCCTTCTTGCCTTTAGACCCATCTTTCATGTTGAGACATTCATCCGATGATGAGATTACATGAAAAGAGAAGTCGACTTCTCCCACCAATGACTTCACATTGCTGCAAGACGTTGAATTTAGTCCTTTACTTGCTTGTAGCTGATGGACTTACGATATTAGCTTGCCTATGTCATCGCTGATTAGGCTGCTGGCGACCTGAATAACCGCGAAGGCCGCATATCCGGGCTCTGTTACGTGGCTGATATCCAGGATGTCAGCGTCAATAGCTTGGAGCTTGGCGCTGAGTTTATAAGGCTCGGGGGCCTTAAGGTATGGTGGAAGAGGAGTTCCGCTGGTGACGGAGGCCGAGAGAAGGGACAGTACAGACGTGAGCTCTTGGGACGTGACATTCACAGATCGGACAAGGCGGCCAAAGGTCTTTAACCATGACGCTTGATTAGGGTCACCCTCGTCTTTGTTAGATAGGATATTGGAAGCATAGGATATCAGCGCTATGTAGTTGAGGATGCTAGTAACATTTTAGCGTCTGTTTGGGACACAGCAAAGTCAACCTACTTCTGGACTTCGTGGATAATCGTGTCGTATTGCTGCCGCGGGAACTTACCACCGAAGCTTGGCTCCCATGCCGTAAAAGTCAGATGCTGCCGCAGACCTGCGAGAAGTGCAAGCTCTTTCGTGAACACCTTCACTCGAGCCTTCTCGAGCCGCCTACCAGGGCTCCTCTTGTCTTCAGGGTCACCTTCCATGCCGCTCAATCGCATGTCGACCGTAGTGTGTACACAGGAATAGTAATTTGCGAGGAGATATAAGGATGCACCGAGATCTTTCCGAAGCTGCGAGCGGGCAGTGAGAGGATACGGGAAGAAAGTCCAAATGAACGCGACACCTAAGCCTCCTGCTACGCATGCCAGTCTGTACGGGGCGAGCTCATAGAGTGAGTAAGCAGGCTGTCCATTACTCTGCGCAACCTACATAACATTGTAAGCAGGTCATATATTGGCGTCATAGGACGTACCTGCAATCCGACCTTCCGCACTTGAAGCTCATATCCAACAATCAAGACTTGTGTGACCATCGAAATGAGAGCTATCACGATAAAGCGTGGAAATTTCAGAATAAAATAGCATTCAAAAAAGGTAAAAACGAAAAGGAGTACAATAACTCCTGGCGTCTTGCCGTCAACGATGTACCATATGAGATAGCTGGTGCACATGGCGATCGCTGTATGTAGTCAGCTAAGGACATTTACAACTTACAAGATTACCGGGGTAAGAAAGGTTGGGCTTTACTCGTTCCTGTAATGCGACCAATAAATCCAAAAACACCTGCACCGGCCTAAGTGGATGTCCGAGTCAGCTTTTGTTCCTGAAGCTGGGGTATGGAGTTATTAAATAAGTCTTCAGGGTGGATGCTGCTAAGACATCTTTCAATCTCCACTAAAGGCTCAACAAGGGGCAAGAGATGTTCAGAAAGGTACTTACCGTCACGGTCATACCGATGGCCACCATGATCATCGCCCAAACAAGTCTCTGTTGAATGAAGAAGGCCTGGGTGTTTCTCAGATAGGCGACTATACCAATAGTGAGTGTTGCACAAGCGACTCTGAACCCGAATGCTGATTCTTGACTCCCCAATATCTGAGAGATCCCCCTGACCAAGTTACCAAGTCGTTGCCAAGCGTTGGTTGGAGGTAAATGTTCAGGATCTCTTGACTTCTGGTATGCATTTCCAATTTCGATGCTGACGCCTCTTGTCTCTGTGCTGTCAGGCGTGTGGTCGACACTGGAGTCCTCGGTTCCGAGGGCGCTTGACAACCACTTGCTGACACGTTTCATGCCAGGGGCGATGATTCGCTTTTTCTTGATGACGCCTTGTCCGGCTTTCTCATCGGCAAAACGAACAAGATCGAGAACGGCTCGGCCTGTGGACCAAAGTAGGAATTCGATATAGAGAGTCAGATATAGTTGGCGCTGCCTTCGTTGGTGATCCGGAGATGTCGTACCGACTCCCGAGTCTAGCGGCATTAGTTCTTGATTTCGCGCTTCGTTCAAGTCCATGCCATGTTGAGTGCACCATGTATCAAGGGTCAACTTCCGTTGTTCATGGAACTGATCAATACTCGCTGAGAGAGAGTCCGCGAAGCCTTCATCGCCTGGTTCGATAATACCCCCTTTCGCTTCTGTATCCGATGATGCACCATCGATAGTGTCACCTTTCTTTAGGCTGTGTCTCTTCTTCGGCCTTTTAGCCAATTCTAGGGTGTAAAGAGCGTGTTGTAGCCCCTGATCCATGGTTTCGGTCAAGACATTGAACGGATGATGCAACGATTTCATAACCTCGTTCCATTGGCTAATTTCTTTTTCTTTGGCTGCCCGTGACCTCTCAGGATGGATAGGTTCGCCTTCGGTGGTAGTCTTCCAGCCACGCCTCTCAGCGACTCGATCGAAGATGTCCGCTACAGAACTCATCCCAAATATGGGCAACATGATCTGTTGCATCAGCTTGATCAATCGTGACAGCTCCGAAGCATCGAGGTTTCCATATGCCACTTCACGCTTTGCAAAAGCCGCATCGCCACTGATCTTTCCCTGTAGCTCTGCTAAGGTAGCAATTACAGTCTTTAGCGCTTGAGCCTCGGCGCTTGGCTGAGAAGCAGCGGCTGTCTTCTGGTGGTGAAAAAGGTGATGGTGATGCTCATGGCGACCGTCCGACAACCTATCTTTGGGGTTTTGCGGGCTGCTAAACACTTCCTTGTTCTCCAAGCTCCCCAAATATGCGCACTGTGCTTTCAGAGCACCTCGAAGTGCACCTATGTAACCAGCCGCTGTTTTGAAAACCACAGTCCGCGCGGTCAGCGGAAAGACAAGGAAAGACACCCCGCTTGCGATAGCGAAGCCTGTCAGGAAAGCTTCTAGTAGACGTTTCGTGAAGGCGATACCCTGGCCCATGCTAGCGAACTGTGGAGCGTATCTATTGATTGAGTATAAGCAAATGAAAGCATTATACAAGTGATAAGTTTCTTACGTGGACGCAACGCTCGCGAAGATGGAATACATGATAACCGGGAATTGAAGCTGGGGTCTCAATGCTCGGAGAGTATTGGAGACGTAGATATTGAAGAAAAGCCATATCGCACAGACTGCAGAGGCTGACGAATTGTATGGTGCTACAGCAGCCCCTGGACTTGGTCCTCCGGAAGCAGATTGGGACTCGTCTGCTTGATGGGCCGTAGTATGTGCTCTAGCTTGCACACTGCAATAGATGGATAGAAGCGCAATGCAAGCCCCAATGCAAATGCCAACGATGTTGAAAAGCATTGTCTGAATGAACTTTGCTCTCGGCATGATCGCGAACGAGAGAATCGACATGACCGCGACGAGGTAGCCCAGCGTCGAATAGGTCTCCGCAAAGCCCGTCCATTGATATAGGCCTATGGCAATACTTGGGGGTAGAGCCCCTTTGAACATCATTGAGAGTACTCCCACGTTCAAACCGAATTTCTCCCATATTCGTTTGGTAATCGAAGGCTTTTTCGGAGCTTCGATAGCTTCTCGGTTCGGATCTTTCGAGTCCCTCTGTTCTGAACCTTCACCGCTGCGGCTGCTCAACAGCTGCTCCTCGCGAGAAAATGGGCCAGCCATGTTTGCTCAAAACCGAATGGAACCACAGCGTAGGGGCGCTTGTACCTGTAAAGAAGACCAAATTTTCTCAAAATTTGAGGACGAATCTCCCCATCTGGAACTTGACATACGCGTCGCAAGTTCGCGATCTGCTATTGACATGTCAGCTGAGACCAAAGTATGTACTTCTAAATCTACTGTGGAGGATGCCATACGGGTCGGGTCGCGATGAATTGCCGCTTTGGGCGATGTCCGAAATCGGGCGGCGCATCGCGGCAAAATAGCTTCTGCCGCAACGAAAAATGCACAGGACAAAGTATCTGTCAAATGCTGACAGGCTGGGTATGCGCTTACGGCAAAGACAGTGTAGCAAAGCTACGTCGATGAGTTAACATCACAGTCAAGTAGTCTATCCTCAGACCAGGTCTACCTTATTCATGCACCCGTCTAGCGATTACAACGGACAGCATGACATGTTCGAGTATTGAGATATTCCACGAGCACGCCCAAAATTGGATAAATATGCGCAAGCAGGGCCAATACCATTAGTCAGTACTGATTGAAGAATGATCAATAGTTCGTGAAAGCCGGTCTTCGACACCATTCGCAAACAGACGCCGTCGCTAAGTATCCCATCGCCCTGGCCCCTACCGCATCGGCATCATCCGGGTGTCAATCTATGATGAACAAGAAAGGCCCTTCAAGGTCGTGGCGGCCTGGGAGGAGCGCCTTCACCTCGCTCCAAATCCGCACTAGGTCCTTGTCGGCCACCAAACCAACCCCCGCCACCCCGAGTACTTGACTTTGCCTTTGGTGGTCGTTGAACGCCAGCGTCTGCACCGGCAGTATTATGCCGATCCGACACTGTGTAGGCTGGCGGTAAAGCTTCCTCCGATCCGACTTCGTGGACTCGATCGGTGAGGGCTCCGGTAGGTTTCTCCAGCGCTTTGACTCGAGCGTTCAGCATCTTCTCGAGGGCCACGGCGTTTCTCGTGTTGCAGCGGAAGAAGGTGTCTGCGATATCCCCAAGGAAAGGAACGAGACCAATAACAAAATCGATGATTATGTTCATGACCATGGTTGCCCTCAACTTGTCACGATCTTTTCCGGGAGATACTTTCATGGCCGTGCTAAGGACCATCATAGCCATGAATAAATCTGCAAAATCGCCGAGTCTACACAGAAGTTAGCCATGAGCTAAAGCCAAGGAGCACGTAAACACGTAACATGGTCCAATCGTTGTCACAGTATTGACGAGGGGCATCAGGACGGACTTACGCAGGAATGAAGCCTATGATGCTGCTCCAGCCAAATCGAATTCCACAGATGCTGATCGCATTGTCTAGGCGGTATGCGCGACGCTTGACTTTGGTAAGAACTTCTGCGTCCTCCTTCGGAATGTGCTCGTTGATTCGCTTCTTGATTTTCTTTGTCTTTCCAGCTTTGGGGTTCCCATAGAGATCAGTGGCAGGAACTTGTTCGAAGTACGGATCCTTAGAAGTAAGTCAGAAAGACATCCTAGAGTCAACAAGTGAGTGGTGCTTACCTCTCTGCCAAATTTGTTTAAAGTATTTTCTTTCAAGACCCGCTTGCCGATGATCCTTGCGACGCTGCTCGCCATATTGTAGAATGGGTTTAAGGTGAGAGAGTATTTCAGGTTTGGAGGTTATGATTTGCGACTTCAGAAGACCAGCTTAAGAAAATGGAGGGTTAAGTTCGGAGCCCTTTGACACTTTAAGTAGTCAGAGTCGGACAATGAATTCGCTGGTTTCAGCCAGGCGACTTCACTGAAAATGAAATGAGACTGACGAACCGCCGTAGCGATCTTGACGAATCTGAATCAATGTGTAAATGGTCAGACATGATGAAGCGCCTGGGGAAGCAAACAATACTATCTGGTGTCAGGCCCTGATTTTGAATTCACGTTGATACGTCAGAGATCATCACTGCTTTACTAGCGCAGCGGCTCAATATCTTGGCATCTCGCGGCCTCCAAATCATCCACCAGATCCCATCATTGAAGCTGTCAATTATCACTCTTACCAGACTTGGCACGTACATCTAGCAGCTATAGGCCGACCGATAAATTCGTTCCTGCAAATCTATCGCACTTGAGCCCTTGGGGCTGTGCATGAGGTACGCAGGCGGGCGACCTGTTTACTCCCCGTGTAGCAAGACATTTGGTTTTGTCTAGACTACCGACGGAAATGCTGCCGCAGGAGGACCAAGATGACAGAGACAAAGATCCAGCTAGTGGACTGTGAGTCTTGCGATCTTCAACGGAGCTCGAGCGTCTACTGTTGCATGGTGCAGTAAATGCCTGGTTGTATATACTGACCGCGTTATACTTCAGGGCTGGATGATCTATGTGTGCGGTTTATTATAAACCTTCCTCAGGAAGAACTGGAATCCGTGGAGAGGATATGTTTTCAGGTGGAAGAAGCACAATGGTTCTACGAAGACTTTATCCGCCCCTTGGACCCGGACCTCCCATCACTGAATTTACGGAATTTCTGTCTTCGTATCTTCCAGCATTGTCCCTTGTTGTCTCAATTTTCATCATATCATCACTCGACTGCATTCTCGGAGTTCTTGGCCTACAAAACGCGGGTGCCTGTCAGAGGCGCGATCATGCTCAATCATGACATGGACGCGGTGGTTCTTGTCAAGGGCTGGAAGAAGGGCGCAAATTGGAGTTTTCCACGGGGCAAGATCAACAAGGATGAACTAGATCTCGATTGCGCCATACGGGAGGTTTATGAAGAGACGGGTTATGACATCCATGAGGCTGGCCTGGTGGCTAAAGACAGGGATGTGAAATTCATTGAGATTACGATGAGAGAACAGCATATGCGACTTTATGTATTCCGGGGTGTTCTGATGGACACCAAATTCGAACCAAAAACGAGGAAGGAGATCAGTAAGATCGAATGGTATAAGCTCTCGGACTTGCCGACCCTCAAGAAAGGAAAAAACCAACAAGAGGGTCAAGGAGACGAGTTGGCGAAAAATGCAAACAAGTTCTATATGGTGGCACCGTTTCTCAATCCTCTCAAAAAGTGGATCGCGCAACAGAAGAAGCTTGACAGGCAGAAGGAGGATGGCCACCAGCAGATTGTCGTTCCTCTTACCACTCAAGACCTTGATGAGCCCATCATAGCTCCATCGGCAGACTATACGATACCTAATGTCAATATCAGTGAGATGGAGAGGCTTCTTTCTGGCCTCCGTCAATCGGGTCAAAGTTTAGGCATTAGCAAACTCCCTGAAATGTCCGAAACAATGCCACCAATTGCAAACGTCGAAATGCCTTTAGAAGCATTGGTTCAGCCTACTCACTCTGCAATGAATGCTTCAACGACTATACCAACGGCCTCTGGAGGAGATCGAGAGAAGTCTAAAGCATTGCTGGCATTATTGAAAGGCGAGAATACCGGTGGGCATGCTCAACTGCCTCAAACCCCGGTGGAACAAGTCATTGAACATGCGGCAATGCCTGCGTCACCTAAGAATCATCATCCTCTTGCGGCCCGGGACCGTGATTCTCCATTCGATTCACGTCTCCTCGATCCACCTGCGGCGATCTTAACACAAGATCATGTAAAGCCACAATGGGTACAAGTATCCAGCGGTCCTCGCAATAAATCAACCTCCTATATACCTGCAACAGGCGCCGCCTCAATCCAACAAGTTGATCCTCTCCGACCTACAAAAAAACTATTGCCGCAGCCACGTAATCACGTGGTGCCGGCGCCGTATCAGCGTACTCATGACCGAACAGTCGCACAGGCATCAAATTCTGCTGGCCTCCCATCGTCGATTCCTGCGGCCAGCAAATTACCGCCACCAAAGCTGACGTCCCACTCTTCTACGCTTCTCGATCTTTTCAAGTCTGCCCAGCCTGTAACAGCTTTGAACGAAACTGCAGCTCTCGATCCTGCTCCAATTCGAGGCTTGGTGCCTGATCTACACGGACCCTCGCACATGGAGCGAGGCGACAGATCTGGCGTAGATAAATTCAGTCTTGCTACGCTTTCACGAGTTGACGCAGGGCACCACACCCCGACATTTCCAAAGAGCAGCAATACTCTATCCGAGAAGGCCAATGCGGTGGAGAGAACGGCATCAGCAACCCATGAAAGGGATGCTGAACCGAATGAACCGGCTACGGAGCCACCAAAGACCTTTTCAGTGAGGCAAATAGAGCCTTACGCAAAGGACCCAATAGTTCAAGCTGCTGTGACTGCTGTCCATTTACCGCCTTCTATAGCTGCAAATCGCGTCGATCAACCTATTCCACTAAGAACTACTCACCAGGCCACATTACTAGACTTATTCCGAAGACCATCGGCTCCACCAAACGAAGTCACCAAAGAACCAAAGCCGTCGCTCGAGCCCCCGGCGACTACTTTCGAGCTGTCTGCCTTACCGAGCCCCGGCCACTCAAGGGAACCTTCTCAAGTCACTGAACCACCCCGCGTTCAGCCAGTCGGAGACTTAGGTCACACCGTCCCGATATCCCAACCCAAACGCACAAAAGCCGTCTTGGCGCCGCGCAAATCACCAGTCTCAGCTACAGTGAACGGTCCGCTCAACGTTCCCCATTTCGACATGTTGATCAAGAAACCAAGCGTGAAACAAAACTTCCTACCAGACGGTTCTCCCGAGGCACGCTACAAAGCACCGGTGCGCATCCTCTCGCGTCCTGCGCAGCTTCCCAATCCCTCTGTCCCAGTTACACCAAACGGTTTCACCCAGAATAATGAGATCACCCCCGCGCCTCCTAACACCATGGCATCTACGCCCGCTCCACCACCGTTCAGAACTGCACCTGCACCACAGCACCAGCCCCAGATCCTACGTCGTCCCCCTCACCTTCAAGCCTCTCTCCACGACTCCATCATCTCGCCCATAGACCCTCTTCCCTCCCCGAATCTCAATGTCGGCTGCGGAAAGCAGACACAAGACCACAAACAAACCCTGCTTTCTCTCTTCAACAAGCCTTCGCCTGCCACAACACCCAACGCTATGGACCTCGAAGCGCTGATCAGCCCTCCACTCCTTGAGAGTGCAGGCAGCTCTATATTCGACGATAACAGAACGCCCACTGAAGCTCTGCCGTCAGCAGGGCTAGAGAGGCCAAGAGTAGGTAGCTTGCCGTCTGTGACGGGAGACGGGAGTGCGAAAGTGAGCAGTGGGCGGCAGACACCAAGGACGACGACGACGCCGAAGGATAGAAGCTTTCTGTTGGGGTATCTGGAGGGGGTCGCGAGGGCGGAGGGGAGATAGATACTCTGGTTGAGATCTTGGGGGTTTGTCTCTTGAGACTGGGGGCTGTATGTAAGGGAGGGATGCGAATGTACATACATTCAAGACAAGCATCCCATACGATGATAAGCAGTGGAGCGCTCATTTCGTGGGCAGCTCTGCGACAACCGAATCACGGAATAACGTTTCACTTCGTGTCCCAGTAGAGGCCCACACCCTAGCTAAAGAGGCAATTCATCAAAGCATCTCCCGAAATCGAAGTCAGTTCAACTGGCACGATTCGCCCTTGCAAGTGCACCACGCCAGCGCATGCGACTCGATCAAGAGTCGAAGTCAAGCCAAATATAGTTGTAGCTGTACCTTGCTACTGAGGATGAAGACGCGACAAAGGACGATAATGCGACTGAGCACGGAAAGGCGAAAAAGAGACAAGAGACGCGAATTCAAGCAACGGTTCTTCAGTCCAGTCCCTGACTGTAAGAAACGGAGCACCAACGAGAAGCAACTGGAGTATCTACCATATGAGTCGTAAGCTTAACATAAGGTTGGCGTCAACAACGACTCCTAACGGCAAACAAGGTTCTGGTGCACATGCCCAGGGTGCAAGACATGGAGAACAAGTGCGAGGACTCTGGGATACGACATGAGTGCGGACCATGGAGCTGAAGGACGATGGCAAGAAACGGTGTTTTTGCCCATTCCCTGGATGTAAGGCATGGGAGGAACGGGTGCATTATCATGTGAGTTATGATCATAAGGCTTGAGAGCTGGCGCTGGTATATGGTTCAATGTGCTGTATGTCGGTTATTATACTGCTTTAGCTTGACGACTTAAACTAGCATCCAGGATATCGTCCTTGTCTTGCCGCTGCCATTAATGCAGCCTTTCTCCTAGTGACATCGGTGTTGTATTCCCGCTGTAGTGATGCGACCACCATGGTATGGGTTTGCGACGGAAGAGTTTTTAGCTTATTAGGAAAAGACTCGTCTGCGTGTTCGATACATAGCTTGCCCTGTCGAATTGCACAGTGTCTGGAATGACTACATGCTTTCGAAGTGCTTGGCCTTTCTTTTCTTGTTCGCGGTCGCTACGGCTGATAGTGTCATCTCTTATTGCGCATTTGTCCGATGGGGATATCGAGTAATTCAGATGACTACGTTAAATTATTCTTAGTTCAATGCGTTGGTGTGAAGATGTCGTCGCGAGTATCTGCTCCCTCTGCTGTCCTCTTGTCCTTAGTGCCTATGTTGATGTTGCCGAACTACTGGCAGTTGAATTTGTAGAAATCTATACAACACCTCGTATGTTTCTCGGACCTTCTTGATCAGTGAAGCCATTCCTCTAGAGTCAATCGATCAAACCTCCCAAAGTGTTTACTACTCGGAATCCCGCGAGGCCATCTTCTAGACCTTAAAGAGAGGATAGAGATGGATGACTTGTTTTGGGATAGATTATGATGATAAAAGTGACAAGGGGAAGCCGTGTAGGGTGGTTATCGGTATGTGATTTAGGGGGGGATCTGTGAGAATGAGGCTGCAGAAGGATTAACTAGACAGAGAATGAGATACTGCTAGACATACTTTACCTTTCCCCGTACGGGGAGGTTGGAAGGCGGGTGCGAGGGGTGAAATGATGATGATGGTAGGAGGGCCTTGAACTGAGATCTGACGTTGGGAAGAGGAATGCAGAAAAGGGAGCGTGTAACCTTTGTGGTCGTGCGTAGCCAACTGAGCCATAGCACTTGTTCACGAAAATGGAACCGCCAGTCTAGTACTTATATGGGCCGTGATTGATCTAAAATATGCTCCACTCTCCGCTTGCGAGACTCCTCAGTTCTTTGAGTTCGGCTTCTTCTTCGACTTCTCCAGCCGCTCGGTACCGACTTCGGCGACTTTCCGCTTCGATCCCGTATGCTGCACGGTAGACAGCATTGGAGCAGTATCGGCCTTTTTGGGCTTTGTGGGCTTCTGTGCTTATGGCGCGGCTGGTTCTGATACGAATTTGCGTTTGGAGATGCCAGAGCCTTTACATCTTGCTACTCTGGGATCCGAACAGGGGCGCCCGACCCTCCTTAGATTGTCTTGGTGTCTGCTGAATGTTTTTGACATTCCTTGCGCGGGGGCTTTGCGCACCGCTTCTGGATGCAGCCTGCCTTCCGAGGCGACTTTTCTTGTCTTTTAAGGATTGACAGCGGCGGGCTGCATCAGCTCACTCCGATCCACTCGTCAGGGGGCGAATCAATCTGAAAGCATTGTAATTGGGAATTTAATAAAGGTCATCGAAGCTGGCCTGGTTCAATTTCAAGTTCGTGTAACCCTCAGAGCTCAACAAGCAAGTGTCCATTATATAATATATCATCCATCCACTACACAATTTATACAGTAGCGTCATATCGTACTCAAGCGTCTAGCCCAGTTAGATGGTGGCACGATCAGGCTTCGATCTGTCTCTGGACAGGGAACGAGGCTTTCAGCTTCTTCCCCATCTCCATCCCCTCAATGATGAACTTCCACCAATACTTGGATTTTGCGATGTCGTCAACCTTAGATTCGTCTCTCAAATGGCTCAGGATTGCACCTTCCCATTCTCTTCGATCTTCTGCATCAGCCAAGATTGGATCGATCCATTTCGTGCATCCGTCTCTGCTATCGGGGCTCAAGTAAACGAGCGCACTAAGCATAGCTCTTCTGGAGGAGAATTCGGCTTGATATTGGTTCATCACAACGTTACAGTCGTGACTGAGCCAATCGTGGACGTTGTTCTCTGGCGGATAGCCATAGGCACTCTCCAAAGCACAGAGCACAATCCACAAAGAGATGAAGAGAGCGTTCCAATTCTGTAGCGCACAGGAACCGATGGCGAATACCCACTGACTTATAATGAGTAGCTGTGTCAACCACTTGAGAGTTATGGGTGCAGGTGTCTTTGTAGATCGGTATAGAGGCTTGTTCAAGATGGCGTTAATGAGGCCGGGTTTCCCATAGAAAGCCCACCATTCCGAGGCGTTCAGACTGCTGGTAACTACCACCAAACGGTCAGGGGAGGGATGATCCAGGTACATGAGTTGGCGAGCTTCGAAACCATGGGTTGCACGTACAACTAAACCGGTAATTGGCATGAGGAGGTAGTACGCCGATGCATAATATTGGCCACAGAGCAGAGCGACGATTATGAGTGTGATCCAGAACAGCCACCCTATTGTCCGGACAATCCAGTATCTAAGACTCGGCAGTATGAAGGGCCTACTTGCATGAACTGAGCCTGCAAATCCTGGCGTGAAATGCACAACAGTCAATTTCTGCCTTCTGGCAGCCATCGCGGTCATATAGGGACTCTCGTTCGGTATATAATGGACATCAGATTCCCCGGACAAGTACAGCCTGGTCGTCGCAGGGGAATTGCAGGGATACAGGTCTCCGAATTTGCCATCGATGCAGTGCAGTATCGCGCTTCGGCTCGCCCGATCAAGACAGCAGGCATCATGTATGCTCTCGGAGGAGAGGAGCAGTCTTGCACCCGCTGGCGTTATGGGCCAGTTCCAAAGTGGAATACGTCCAGTCAACTCGTACAAATGTATCTTCGCACCCACGTCGATGAACTCGATCAGCGCCGAGAAGGGCAAGATTCCTGCAAGCTGTTGTGTCCATTGGGGGATGTCAGGTAGTCTCAGGAAATGCAGTTGCATTCTATCGCCGCGGGCTGTACTTGCCCAGTGAGACTGAACCTGCAATTCAATTGGATTGGTGTTCACGTTGAAGGATGTTGGTGAACGAATTGTACTCGTCTCAAATGCAACTTTGTACGGGACCTGACCATCATCTAGAGCTGACAGTTGTGGTTTATGTATTGTCGATAGTTTTACTAGACATTGTCAAGATAAATTCATCCATTACACTGCGGACAGCTGCCTAGGAGGATCATGTCGAAGTGGCTATGAATCTTGTGGACGGGGCGGTGTCACAGTAGCAGGTATTGGTGCTGGATTATGTCCGAGCATCCTACCTGGAGGACAATTCCGGTCATCTGGCTTAGAGGCTGAAAATTGAATCTGGTGGGAAGAGTGTACCGATAAAACCTCCGTTCAGAACCTGATGCGCAGATGGAGACGGCAAAAACTGCCTTAGCTACTTTGGTCTTCGCAGTCCGACATCTCGGGCCGATCTGTTGACCGCACCGGTCAGTTAGCGCTTTCAGAACGGTTGTCCCTTGACATCACATATACAGTCCCTGGAAATGTCTGAAACATACGTCGACCGCACATTCGAGTATGAAGATCTCGACGAATCACTTGCTTTTGACCCAGATGAACCACTATTTCAATCCTTATCCACCCAGGTGATATTGGGGATTGCAATCACTGCAGACCATTGTGTAAATGCCATTCGACTCAAGAGTCTCTTTGAGGATGATCGCTTTCCATCGTCATCACGCGATGTCTTAAAGCGATTACAACAGTCCTGTATCGCAGCAGGCATTCGTAAATGTTCCAATGAAATGTGTGCGGAGAGACGACAATGTATGGATCAATCTGCTCCACATTGCGACTGGTTATTGTATAGGAACTGGGTCCTCACGGCTATGTCATGCTTAGCCGGCACGTACCCAATGTTGCAGTCATATGTTGAGGGTCTACACTATCCATTTCCTATGCATTGGGGCGACAGTATCGTCCAACGACTCGAAGACCAACGCGAGGATCCTTACCCTTTAGATGTTTTTGGTCTGGCTGAACTGACACTCTGGATGCTAGAGATGGCAATTGCCTTGTATCCGCCCCTCGAGATTCCCTCGAGGTTCAGCGTACACCCTCTGTACATGGAGAAGGATTGCTACACGCTCGGAATACAGAAGGCCCTCGCACGCGCCAATGCTCTGCGAATTTGTCCCTACAGGCTTTGGAACCTGGCCGTGAGCAGCAAATACGGAGATTTCGATCTGGCTTCACTCGTAGATCTTGTAGATAGATCTATTCACCGAATTTGCTTTCGACAAGCGAATCATGACGATTGCACGAGCGAGAATTGTCAAATGGCCGACAACAACAGCACAGTGCTCGAACAGCTGCATGTATGTCACAATCACGCTTGCGGAACATCAACTTTTCCCTCCTCGCTGCTCGATAACTCTATTGATTGCTCGGTCTGGCGTCTCAGTGATCAGGCTAATCATTTGCCGAGATTGTATGAAGGCAATGACTACGCGGCTCTTTCTCACGTGTGGTCAGACGGTACTGGTGTGGGTATTGGCCGACCTGGCCATGTCAATACCTGCCTCGTCGGATACTTTGACGCGGTCCTGAAACGAGTTGACTGTGATGGGCTCTGGTGGGACATCATCTCCGTTCCTACTGAGCGAAAGGCTCGCACAAGAGCATTGAACCATATGCACGAGAATTATAGGCGCGCCAAATGTACCATCATCCATGACAGGTCGCTTCTGCAATTTCCGTGGGCTGATGACGGGAGTCCATGTGTTGCGTTGCTGCTGTCCCCGTGGTTTACACGGGCTTGGACAGCACTGGAGCTGACCATGTCTAAATCTGTAAAGGTTCTCTACAGAGGGGTAGATGAGAACACGCCTCTGATCAAAGATCTCGATAAAGATATTTTGACTCAAGATAGATCTATTAATAGTCGTGGACATATTGTGGCCTCATCGATTATTCGTCGACTGCGTGGGACTATTGTTGATTCTTTGGCAGATGTTCATACCGTGTTGGGAACTCGAGCAACCTCGTACCCTCGTGACCGGTTGATAATCGCAAATTTGCTTAGGGGTTTGCCCATTCCGGAACAGCAGAGTTCGCAATCACAACTGACTCGCAACCTTTTTGGCAGTTTCCATCACATTCCGCCGTCCTTTCTGCTGCATGGTCATGCCACGCTGCAAGACAGCGGTCCCTGGTCTTGGTGTCCGCCCAATCTTTTCTATGGCCAGACAGCTGGACAGCAGCGTGCGATACGTGCGAACCAATACAAATATAGAATTCAGCGATCAGGGACTGCCTTCTGCATAGGCGAAATGGGATTGTTGACAGAAAAAACGGCCTCAGAGATTCGCCCTTATGCGTACCACATATCTGTCACGTCGAAAATCAAAGCCGCTCTACAGCAGTGGCAAATTTGTCTTCTGGTACGACTGCTTGATGTAGTTGAAAGATCACAACCAAGACTAGCAATTCTGGCACAACCTTTTGCCATAGGAAACGATGAGAATGGGCAACCAATCTTAGATTGCAACTATGTGGGCACCGTCTACGACCAGGAGCCATACATAAGATGGCCAGACTCACGTAATGATATTAGATTTGGCCTAGCACCGCAACCAACCCTTGATACTGCAGAAAAGCTGAGAGAAAGATTCGTACGGATAGTTGACAAGATCCGTCATGAATACACGTACCTCAGTAATCCTACTGGGAACAATCACAATCAGAGCTTCAGCCTTGAGAAGCGGAAAGCGCCGGTGACTTTAAAAGTTGCTTTCCAACCGGACAAGAAATGAAGCGGACAAGAAACAATATTGGCTATTGATCTCTGTCAAAGCTAGGCCCCAACAGCCATGCGCATTTTGCATAAAAGTGTGCTCAAATAGCCGCGAAGTCGTGGTCAGGCGCGCAGCTCTCATTCACAAGCCTTGGGAGTTCCTCGCTGTCTGCCGCCTAGCCGGATGACTGGCTGGTTTTGTTGGAATTGAGGGAAGCAGTTGGCGCAGCGGTCGATGTCCAAGCAAAGGAAACACTGGTGGAACAAAATAGATGAACGAATTATCGTTCTATGATCGTCTTTGGCGATTTAGAATCTACAACATACTTTTGGCTAGGCATCGAGCTCAGGTGAAGTAATCATACTTCATGTAGCTAGCTTCCCAGCTTACCATATCTTGTGTCAGTACACCGGGACGAAAGCTGCTTTCAACGTTTGCGCATTGATATCGCAACTGTAAAAAATATCTATCATCAATGATCAGCTTGAAGCGAGGGAAGTCGGCAGATATGACGTTCCACTACCGAAATCACGTGATCGCTAGTCGCGTTGCGCGTCACGAAACCTTCTCCAACGACGCATTACCGAGACATCTGATACACCGGCGATCATGAGCTCCGCCGAGGTCAGTGGGCGGCCGCTGAAGAAACGAAGGTTCTTCGTCGATGACCCGCCAGAAGTAGACCTACCTACAGGACCTTTGCCAAACAAAGAGACCGATGAATCGTTGGACATCTCACCAGATGTGGGTGTTCGAGAGGCCTTAGCAGATAGCAACGATGATCTTGACCAGGATGGTATGAGCGAAGGCTCTGACTCATCCATAAGAAAACCTCCAAATGGCTTCGATAAACAGCTCTTCGAGAGTTTTGTGGGTGGAGAGGTTCCAGAAGGGATCATGGAGCGGCTACAAGAGGTGGCAGGGGACAATTTGGAGCGGGCAATCAATATGTATCTGGATGGGTCGTGGGAGCAAAGTACGGTCTCAATGCCACCATCAATACGCATGATGGACTCATTCACCACTGGCCTACCAAGACGAAAGGCGTCAAAGCCAAAAGAGAATGGAGCCAAGAGCCCCTCACTGGAACATGTCGTGTCCACCCGATCAATGCCGGAATACCGGTATGTCGGTGCCTTTGGCGTTGGAGGATGGGCAACGAAAAGCGGACCAGATCTTCTGAAGCATGGTGACAGGATGAAGATCGAACGGACAAAGATCAAGCCGACCGTGAAAATGGGAAGAGGAGGTAAAGCTGTAACAACGACGGCCGCTAGGATGCGGAACGATATAATCGTACGGTTCACCAATTCGAAAGGCGAGGAGGTTGGAAGATTACCGAAAGACACGGCTGCTTGGGTCTCTACGTTGATGGATCAAAAGGTCTGTCGCTTCGACGGTGTTTGCGTCTACGCCCCGGACAGGGTAAGAGTGAACGATACGGTGTACATTCAACTCAGGAGTTCGCTTTTACGGAGGGCCTTTGAAGCTGGTGGTTTTGTCAAGCCCGAAAACAACAACCGTACTACCGGTATCTTCGAGGAGAAGGAGACTTCGGACGAGAAAGATCTGCGCTTACGGCAAGTTGCTTTAGTCAAATTATTTGATGAGGTCAACCTACAGCCAACGACGGCAAATGAGACGACAGCGAAACACAAGCGCCAGGGTATCTTAGAGGCCGCAGAGATTGCAGAGCAATACGACAAGGACAAGGGCAAGGATGAGAAGCCTAACAAGCAGACAGGAACATCTACGCCACCTACTGAAGAGGAAGCTGAGGAAGGAAAGGAGCTGGAACAGGATCAACTTGACACCCTTTACAAGAAAGCACAGTCATTTGACTTCGACACTCCTTGCAAAGAACCAGCTGAGAGCTTCGTGCTGGATCTTCGCAAATATCAGAAACAGGCATTACATTGGATGATGGGCAAGGAGAAGGACGAGAAATCCGAAAAACCAGAGCGCTCTATGCACCCGCTGTGGGAGGAGTATAAATGGCCCACTAAGGACGTTGACGATCAGAATTTGCCTACAGTATCGGGACAAGCAAGCTTCTATGTCAATCCATACTCTGGTGAGCTTTCTTTGGACTTTCCAGCACAGGAGCAACATTGTTTAGGCGGTATCCTAGCTGACGGTGAGTTCCTTTCAACGTACTTGAAGCTAGTTGCCTGCTAATATAGAATCTTCAGAAATGGGTCTCGGCAAGACTATTGAGATGCTTAGCTTGATGCATTCCCATCGATCAGAGGTAGCCCTGCAAGCTGCCGAAAGCGCTCCAACATCGGTCAATACCCTCCCAAGGCTACCGAAGAGTACCTCCGGCGTTGAGTCAGCACCTTGCACTACACTTGTTGTCGCGCCTATGTCACTACTAGCCCAATGGGAGAGCGAAGCCGTCAAAGCCTCCGAGCCCGGAACGCTGAAAACGCTCGTCTACTATGGCAGTGACAAAGTGGCCAATCTACGCAATCTTTGCTGTGAGGCTAATGCCTCCTCTGCGCCGAATCTCATCATCACTAGCTATGGCATTGTTCTTTCGGAGTTCAACCAAGTAACTACCCGTGGTGGTGATCGCGGCGCCCACGGCGGTCTGTTCTCTCTCGAATACTTCCGCGTTATCCTGGACGAAGCCCATTTCATCAAGAATAGGCAGTCAAAGACTGCAAAAGCTTGCTACGAGATCAGTGCTCAGCACCGTTGGGTGCTAACGGGCACGCCGATCGTCAATCGTCTGGAAGACCTGTTCAGTCTCGTTCGATTTCTTCGCGTCGAACCATGGGCCAACTTCTCGTTTTGGAAGACTTTCATCACTGTTCCTTTCGAATCAAAAGACTTTATCAGGGCTCTTGATGTCGTGCAGACCGTACTTGAGCCGTTGGTGCTTCGACGCACAAAGGACATGAAGACGCCAGACGGGCAGGCTCTCGTTCCTCTCCCGCCACGTACCATTGAGGTTGAAGAGCTACAGCTCTCGAAGCAGGAGCGTGAAGTCTACGATTATATCTATACTCGAGCTAAGAAAACATTCAATGCGACCATGGAGGCCGGCACTGTTCTGAAGTCCTACACCACCATTTTCGCTCAAATTCTTCGTCTGCGCCAATCTTGCTGCCACCCTGTTCTCACGCGCAACAAAGCCATTGCAGAAGAAGAGGATGACGCTGCGGCGGCTGCAGATATCGCCAATGGCCTTGCTGATGACATGGATCTGTCAGAGCTCATTGAACGGTTCACATCCGATTCGGAGGAACATGACATTGCTAACAAGTACGGCGCTCACGTTCTACAGCAAATACAGATCGAGGCAAATAACGAATGCCCCATCTGCTCAGAAGAGCCCATGATCGAGCCAGCCGTAACAGGCTGCTGGCACAGCGCCTGCAAGCAATGTCTCCTCGACTACATTGAGCATCAGAAAGACAAGCACACTCTCCCTCTTTGCTTCAATTGCCGAGAACCCATCAACCAGCGGGACATCTTTGAGATCGTTCGCCACGATAATAACGACGACGATCTTTATTCTGCGACTCAAACGAATGATAATTTTGCACCTCGAATCTCTTTGGTTCGTATCGGCAATGCTTCGTCAGCAAAAATAGCTGCCTTGACAACTCATCTCAAAGCCTTGCGTCGCGACTCACCAACCATTAAATCCGTTGTCTTCTCCCAATTCACCTCTTTCCTCGACCTCATCGCCCCAGCCCTCGCTCGCGCCTCGATCCCCACCCTGCGCTTCGATGGTGCGATGACGCAAAAAGCGCGCGCAGCTACCATCGTAGAATTCACGAACCACAACCAAGGGATTGTCTTGCTACTCAGCTTAAGAGCCGGCGGCGTAGGCTTGAACTTGACAGCCGCGAGCAATGTATTCATGATGGATCCCTGGTGGAGCTTCGCTGTTGAGGCACAGGCAATTGATCGAGTACATAGGATGGGTCAGGAGGAGGCGGTGAAGGTGGTGAGATTCATCGTTGAGGGTAGCATTGAAGGCAGAATGCTCAAGATTCAGGACAGGAAGAAGTTTATGTGAGTATTTCGGGCTTGTCTGCGCAAAAAGTACTGACGATGGTGATAGTGCTAGTTCGCTGGGTATGATGAGTGAAGAGGAGAAGAAGATGCAAAGGATCGAGGACATCAAGGAGCTGCTGAGCTAGATACGCGGAAAATTGTCGTTCACCCATCTCGGTCGCTTCCATAGATGGCTTTTTGGCTGGATGGCTTCATTGCTTTGTCTGGCGAATCAGAATTGTTTGAGCATTGCCTGGGCTACATTTTGAGACGCAGCATCTTAGCAATACCGGGCATTATAGTGCTCTTGTAGAGTAGCCATTACAGCAGCTACCGTGGCTGATAGATAGCTTGTAGATATTCGCAAGGGGGCATGACTACCGCCTACAGCAGAACATTATCTATTCGTTGAGATCTCACAAGGGTGAATTCGTAATATCAATGTTCATTGGCATCCCTGTCGGTACGCCAACACCAACATTCGCCCCCCCACAACTCGACTGCGCTTGAGACTGCGTAAGCTAATGCTGCTCGAGTGTAGTCGCCCATGTATCCGTCCATTTCAGCATCAGGAGCCCACTTCTTAACCCATTCCCCAAAACCGATGCCATTGCGCCATTCCAGAGCACCTTCAATCAAAGCCTCCTCTCTTAGCTCCCACCCGCATTCGTATTCCCACCTGCTATTCCACCCGTCCCTTCTCCACCCATCTGATTCGACGCTGCACCCGACTTCCCTACTCAACGTCAGCCCCTTAGTCTCCCCTCCCCTCCCTCTTCCAATCCTATATCCCTCCTTCCTCCTTCCTCCACATCCCATCCCTCTACCCTCTCAACCCCCTCCCCCCCTCCTCCGCCATCTCCATAAATTCCTCACCACAAAAACCACTAAAGGAACTCACCCTCCTCATTCCCCTTATCAAACGGCTCCGCGGCCGTCCCACTGCCCATCTCCCCACTCACAGGCTCCGTCCCGGATTCGGACTCCGGGGCTAGACCCAGCGATTCTTTGACCTTGGCTACTACACCGCTGGGCGGGTTCTCGTTGGCGGTTGTTGGGAGATTGGAGGAGGGGTTGGAGCTCATGTTTGTGGTTGTGCGGGGGGGTTGGTGCGAGAGGTTGGCGGAGGGTGCGTGAGTGAGTGAATTTAAGGGGAAAGGAGATGGGAGTTGGTTGAGGGGAGGCGAGGGGGTGTGTTGAGTATGGGGATTGGAAGGCTGAGGGTGTGGAAATTTGGAGGTTCAGGTACTTATGTGTAGATGACGGAGAACGCAATCGGGGCTTAGTGGGGTATTAGCGCTTTTATGTGTGTCTGCAAAGCTTGGCATTAGGGAAAGACTTAATCCAGGCTCTTATTATTGGCACATATATATTACAAGTTATCTTCTTAATTACTGTTATTGCATCTTGTTACGCTAGTACTTCCGTAAGAGGTATCAAAGAGGGTTATGCTATTGGAGAGATTTGTAGGCGTCTTTAGGCAATGCAAGCAATCACTTGGTAACAAGGGTTTGCAACTATAGACAATCTTATGTTCAATAAATCTTCATAGATGATTCAATGAACTAAAGTAACAATAAGTAAAGACTTAAGATAAGTTGAACACGATTTATAAGAAAGTCGCGTTCCTAGTTTCTATATACTAAGAAAATATAGATTGCTCGCCTTGTTCGTTCGTTAAGCATAGTGAACATAATTACTCGCGATGTTCGCTCATCGAACATGTCGAACATCATGTTCGAGATGTTCGTTTCTCGAACACGTCGAACATAATAACAAATGCGTTCATGACGTATAAAATCTAAATCATTAATATAACTTAAGTAAGCTCGTAACACTATTTTTCTTCTTTAGAGTTTTTGTCTTAAAAACTTAATGTTTCTTCATTATGTCTTTAAGAAAAATTAATATTAGAAATTCTTCTTTTCGTAAGAAAGATTTTTTCGATGTTTTAGATTTTGTATGTTTAGCGATGCGATCTTGTCGCAATTGTGCGATGTCTAATAAAGTCTATTGTGTAAACGATAATTTCGAAAAATGTGTAAAATGTGTACAATTAAATCGTAATTATGATTTGGCAATTTTGTCTATTTCGATAAAACGAATTTATAAGAAACGATTACGCTTAAAAAAAGAAATGCGCGAAGCGCATATTAAGTTAAGTCGTTTAAAAAACAATTAAATTTTCTAGAAAAAAAGAAAAAAAAAAATGATCGTAACGAAGTGAAAGAACATTGACAATTTAAAGATAAATAAAGCGCTTTTTACTAAGTTTGTTACAAAGACTCTTGAATTGTTGTTCAATATATCGTTCGAACAATTTTAACTTTTGATTGAGTAACATTGAGTTATTGTTTTTTTGTCTAATTTTGATGAAACTTTCTTAGAAGATTTCGACAACAATTAAGATTTTTTTTCGACTTTTATGTATTTTTCGATGTAAAATATTCTTTTTATTTGATAAGATATTTTTGATCTTTCTATTGTAAAATTTTTTCAACTTTATATTGTTTCTTCTTTTATAAATGAAAATAAAATGTGTCTTGTAAAGACGTGATTAAATTCGCTAATTTTAACAATAAAATATAAAATACTAAAAATACTTTGACGTCTTTGACGTCTTTAAGCAAATCGAATTTGTAATTAATTGATCTCTTTGTCTTCTTAACAAGAAACGATTTAACTTTGACATAATTTAATTTTTGTTTAACTTTCTTGTCTTAAGATTTTTGATAAAAAGATATATTTTATTTTCTTTCTTTAGTTAAGATGTCGTTTTTCGTTTTTTGTTTTAATACTTGATCAACTTTTTCTATATCTTTAAGATGTTGTCGTATATCTTTTTTAATATTGCTATTCTTTCAATAACTAACTAAATTAATAAATGCTTTCGTTTTTTCTTAAAGAGATTAAACTTCTTGTTATAATTAACGAAGAATAAAACTATTTTAATGATGTTCGAAACCTTTGCATTTAGTGTCAATTATGTCATAAATAAAAGTAATATTTAATTGCTATAAATATTGTTAACGTAGTATCTTAAATATTGCTCTAGACTTTAATTTGTTCGCTCTATTTAATCATTCCTAATCGAATAATAGACAATGAACATTCTAAGTCTTGTTTCTAACATTGATAGAAGCGTCTTTTAATAATTAGACGTAAAGAGCTTATCTTTGTGACTAGTTAATTCTTTAAATATATTATAACATTGTATAAATCGATTTAATACAATGTATTTTAATTGTTTTGTTGTGAACTTCTCTTTGCATGCAATAATATGTGAGTATTTAATAAATTTGTTAATCATTATTAGTATTGAATTATATTTGTTTTCAATTGCTAAGTTCGTCGACTTGAGCAACTTAATAATAAAGTTTATTGTAACTTTATCTTATAACGATTTAAGTAATTTCTAATATTGAATTTCGTTATAGTTCGCATATGTATTATGTTTGTTTTGCTAATAGTTAAGACATCGTTTAATGTATATTTCGACAACTTGTTTTATTTAGAAAAACTAATAATGTTAGCGTAAAAGTTAAAGAGTTTTAATTACTTTTAAGTGCTTTTGCAATAATTTATCATGATGTTTCTTTATACATTTGTCGATTTTGTCGATAAATATCTAAAGTTTTTCTTTCTTTATTAAAAATTCTTCTTTATTGTCTTTAAGTATTCGTAATGTAGCATTCAACTCGTATTTATTTGTTAATAATGATTTGTCTTTGTTAATCTTAAATATGTTGTAATTAAACGATTTCTTCGTTTTTATGTGATCATTTCTTTTGCTAAGTGCGTTTACTTTGTCGTTATTTTTGTCTAATGTATATTGTATTTTGAACTTGTATTATTTGAGTCGCTTCAATTATCGCATTGGTCTTTTATTAAATTGTTTCATAATAATAAAATGTAAAAGATTTTTGTAATTATAAGAATTGTAAGTTTTAATAATTTTTCGATATATACTTTTTATAATTTTAAGAAGACTACAATAGCGAGTAGTTTCTTATCGTAAATATCGTAATTCTATTCGATTAACAAAAGTTTTTTCAAAAGATATGCTATTAAGTGTTATATGTTTTTATGCTTTTAATTAAAATATGCATCTATAATTAAATTTAATGCGTTAATTTTAATTTTACTTAACAATCGTAAATTGTACATTTTTAATGTTAATTTTTTTAAACATTCTAGCTTAAGATTTTAAAATGATTTTTTTTTCATTAATTTTTATATTTATGACGTTTTCTTTTTCGTAAAATTCGTTAATAATATTGCATTAACAAAGTAATTCTTGATAAACTTTTTGTTGTAATTTATAAAATTTAGAAAGAATTAAACTTTTTTAACATTAATAAATTATTTTTATTCTTTAATTGTTCGCAATTTTTTGAAATTTATGCGTACTTTATGTTGTTTAACGACAAATTTAAGAAAGTTAATTTCTTTTTAATGAAATTCGCATTTCTTTGATTTAAAATGTAGATTTTTTTTATTTAGACATTTCAATATTTTGAAAACATAATTTACATGTTTTTTCAAAATATTTAAGTAAATTATGATGTCGTTCAAATATATTATGACAAATTGATTTAAATATTGTCGTAATGCATTATTAATTATTTTTTAATACGTTGTCGAAACATTCGTAAACTCGAATAACATTATTATGTATTCGTATAATTTATATTGTATACAAAAAGTTATTTTTTACTCTTTTTCTATTTTTATTCTAATTTGATTGTACGCTTTTCGTAAATTTAATTTGATAAAATACTTTATTTTGAACAATCGATCTTGAAGTTCGCTAATATTAAATAATAAATATCGATTTTTTATCGTAATATTGTTTAGCTTTTGATAATCTACATATAAACGAAAAGTTTCGTTCTTTTTAAATTTTTTTTTTTCGTTTTTTGCCAAATATTCGCGAAGCGTTTCTAACTTTTTTTCAAATAAAGTATATATAAATTCAAATGTAAGTTGTTTGTTTAATTTAAATTTAATCTTATAATTTTACAATTAATGTTTAGATAAAGCTTCGATCGTTTTTTTTCTTAAAATAAATGCTTTTAATTGTTGTATATTCGTAATATGTGCTTTAGCAATTTTCTCGTTATATTAAATAGTTTAGAGCTCTCAAAAGATTCGCAATTTTTTTCACTTATTTTAACTTTGTAATTTAGTTAATCTTTGTTAATGCTTGTTGCATCGAACTTTATTAAATCGTTTTTTAACGAAAATGCAAATTCGTTACTTGCGATCGAATTTCGATTTAATCTTTCATTTATTATTAAACGCTATTAATGCGTAAATTAGATGTGAATTACGTAATCACATTGTGCGAATTTAAATATTTGTATATTTTAATCGACTTTTAAGTTGTGTTGTTTTCATTAAAACATTTCTAAAACAATATTGTAAATAATTATTTCCACTATATTAAAAATTAGTTTCTCGTAATGTTACTAAATAGCTATTGATAATAATTTCGTTTCTTTGTTTACTCTTTCATTTTTTGCGAATAACGAGTTTTTATTTACAATTACTAGATTGTAGACGTTAAACTTCTTTTGAATATAATACTCTTTTCTCTCTATAAGAGCTCTAGTTATAAAATTATTTATTGTATCAAAATCGATCATTGTTGTGAATCCACGATCGTTAATTTTAATTAATGTGATAAAACATTATGCGTACGCTATTAAGTTTAATTGCTATTATTAATATATTGCATTTCTTTAATATGCTCTTTATTAAAAAAATTGAACTTTTTTTGCTTTTGTGTTGTAACTTTTGCTTTAAACGTCTATTTGCGTTAAGCTTTCTTTTGTTGCTAAATTGTTAACTTTAACTTTTTAAAAAATCAATTAATTTCGTTCTTCTTTTTTAAATAAGTTTAACATAAGTCGTTATAACAAATTGTTCAATTAAGACTAGCGTATATTGTAAAATTCAATTGTTTTATAATAATGTCAAATTTTTTTTTTGTAATGACATTGCTTTTTAGCTTTTTTTCGCATTCGTTTACGATCTTCGATAAGCTAACTAAAGTCTTGAAATGATTCGTAATGTCTTCTATGCATTCGTAAAAAAAAATTTAGTTATATTCTTCGTCTAAATCGATAATTAAACTATAAGATTTAATGATTTTCTAAAGTGTTTAATTAACTTTTTGCGTAAATGCGAATGTTTTGCTTAATAATGTTTTATCTAGAACTTTTTATAACTAATTTGAGTTCTTTATTAAATAATAATTATCGTTCGATTTAATCTTAAGAATATTCGTCTCTATGTTAATTTGCTTTCTAATGTCGTTTTAGTTATCAAATATCTCTCTTAACATAACATTGATTTATTGACGATTTATTAAGTTTTGTAATTAATAATCTCTTGCGAAGTGACTCGATTTGTCACATAAATAATACGTTTTTTAAAATTTGTTATTTTGCTTTTTTTTAAAGTTTTTTTTTTTGCGTCGTTAGATAAAATTCAATTTTATAAATGCAAGTTCACAATAGTTTAAGTTATTGTATTTTTAATTAAAACAAAATTCTTTCTAATAATATTTAATCGTTAATTCAAAGAAGATTCTTGCTCTTTCGTAAAATTAATTGTATCGCTTTTTTATAACTTTTTTATACAATTTGTTGTCGAAATCGATAACTATTTCGATGAAATTAAACATATCGTTATCGAATTTGTTATTACGCATAATTTTATTTTTAAGATTGTTCTTAAAATCTTGTCGAAACATTGTTATAAGTGCGACATTATTTCATTTAATAAAATTAACATACTTTTAAAATCTTGTTGCGTAATTTATTGCAAAAATTCGTTAAATTAAGTATTAAATTACTCTTTTTGCAATTTGTTTCTTGTTAAATGTTTTAAAGATTCTTCGAAGCTCTCTTTTAAAATTGTCGAAATTCGTAAACATTGTACAAGAATTTTTGTTATAATTTTTCAAATATTTGCGTAAGTTTAACTTGAGTCAATGCTAAGCTCTTTCTCTAAGAAATGTTAATGCGAAAATCGTTTTTTTGTTCGTTAAAACAAAATAAAAAATGAAATAAATATTTATTTGCATAAGTTAATTTTTCAAGTCAATACGATCTTTATGATAGACGTTAGACTTGTTAATTTTTATTTTGTCGTTTTTATTAACAAAGAGTTGACGTAATGTTGTTAAGCTATTGTTCGAGATAAAGACGCGTTAATTTAATATAGACATTCTTAAAATGTTTAAAGTGTTACGCTAGTACTTTCGTAAAAAATATTAAAGAGAATTATGTTATCGAAAAAATTTATAGACGTTTTTAGACAATGTAAGCAATCACTTAATAACAAGAATTTGCAACTATAAACAATTTTATATTTAATAAATTTTCACAAGTGATTCAATAAATCAAAGTAACAATAAATAAAAACTTAAAATGAGTTAAATACAATTTAAATTAATAGACTTTTTTTATATTATTGCAAAGCAACTTGTTTTTATTAACAAAACTATATCTAATAAAACAACAAAATAAAGATATATAATATATATTTTTATTAACAAAAACAATAAATTTAATACAAATTTAATTAGAGATTATTATGAAAATATACTTTTAATTTATATTGTAAATAAACATATATCTTATATAACAATTTGCAAAAACTATTTTAATATAAAGATTATTTTAAGATAAATATTAAATAATATATTGTTTTATTACAATATCTTTTTAGCTTTGTAAAGCGTTATTGTTATAAACAATATTAATATATACATTAACTTATATATTAAAGAGATTATTAAAATTTATAATTGCAAGATTTAATATTTGTCTTTATATTTATTAGATTTTAATTAAATTAAATTAAGTTTCAATATATTAAAAATATAAATTAGACAATATTAGATTACTATTTAATCTATATTTTCTAACAATTTCGATATATATTTGTAATATATAATTGAAAAGAATTGATATAATTATTTTGTATATAAGTACTTTAAATATAGTATTAATAAACAATATATATTCGAGACAAATATACAAGAGTTAAATAGAAGATTTGCAAAATACAAAATCGAGATAGATATAAAGAAGAAAGAGAAAAAGAATTAAATATAGAAATAAAAATATATGTATCTTAAAGAGATAGTTCAAGAGTGTAATGCTAATCTTTAATGATCAACGAACATATCATTAGTGTTAAGTTATCGTAGTGACGATTTGACATCGTGCAAAGTTTTCTTCTTAAGAATTTTTTTTCAAAATTTTTACGAATTAATGTCTTTTTAAATTGCAATTTTATATACTACGTAATCTCGCCTTTAGTGCGTCGATGTAACGACGTCTTATTATATGTTCGTACATAGTTTTACAATATTAATTCGTCTTAATTTTTATGAGCGATCATTTGACAAAATGATTAATTCGATACGCAATATAAGATGAAATTTAAAAACAAACAAAAAATAAACAACATTTTAGCGCTCTCAAAGCAACGAAAATGCGAATAATTAATTTGTTTTCGATGATATTACGAAAATTTACATCACATCATAAGAAGAGTTTTGCAAAATAACGACACTACATAGTTGTTACAATTTAACAAAAACATCAATTACGAAAAGCTTTTAATCGAAAAGAAAGCAAAGAGACGTAGACTTTAGACGAAGCAAAAGCTTCGCATCGCTTAAATAAGAAACAAACTTCTCTTAAAGTTGCTTCGTAAGAACGAAATTAAAGCGACAAATTCGCGTCGTTTACGCGAAGATCACTTCGATAACGAAACTAACGAATCAACATTAAAGAGACAACATTTCGTTCGTTTCATAAGATCGACTTAATTGAATCTTTACTACAAAAAGAACTTTAAAAAATAAAAGAATTAAATTCGAAATGCAAGAAATTATTTCGAAATCAATGAAAATTGATTTTCGACGAAAAATTCAAAAATTCATTAAGTTCAATTATATCTTCGCAACATATCGACGATGCGATGAAAAAATTACAAGAACGAACGAACGAACGAAATAAAAAGATAAAACTAAAAATAGTTTGCACAATATTTAATTAACTTTATTGAAAATTTAAAAAATTGTCGTTTCGTCTTCTTTTGCAAATACGAGAAAATCAAACAAAGTTAATCTTAAAGTGTTAACAATTTCGTAATTTACATTAAGACATTGAAGACAAATCTTAACAAATACATTAAACGTTAACGACGTAATTATCTCTTACATCGTCTAAGAAAAAATCTTTGTAAAAAAATTAATAACGTAATTTAAATTTTTGAAACGAAGAACGCTTTTGTTGCGTTGACACAACGCATAAAGAGCGTTCTATTTTTTCGATTTAATATTAAGAATAAAATTTTGAATCGAAAATTGTTCTTAAGATTACGCAATAATTTTAGAGAAATTTTGTATAATCGTAAATCAAAAAAGATTACGTCGACAACTAAGACTCGCAACATATTAACAACAAAAAATTGTTATAAAAGTACAACGAAGTTTTTCTTACGTAGCTTTGACAAAATTAACTTAAATATGCGAAAAAAGCGCATTTGTTACAATTGTGACGAAAAAAAATATATTTAGAGAAAATGTTCTAAATTTGTTAAAGGCAATTCGCAAATCAATGCAATTAATAGCTTTTAAAAAAGCTTCGAAACAAACGTTTTAAAAACGTTGTCGTTACGTTCTTTTATCGAAGAAATTTTTAATAATTCGAAAAATTAAATAAGTTCGCAAGAATTGTAATTGCAATTGCGAATTAGAAACACAAAACAAAGATTCTTTTTGCAAAGTTATTAATATTTGTTGACAAAAAATAGCATAAACGAAAAAATCTTTTTGATAAAAACGTTTATATTAATTGCATTAACGAACGTTTTGCAAAGACATAATATTTGAAGAAAATTAAACAACTCGCAATTGAAATGAAAGCTTTTACAATTTAAAAAACTTAATTTGTGAAATTCTACGTCGCAAAAATTAAGATTTGCGACAACGAAAAACGAAAATACACATTAAAACAAGTTTTCTATGCATTCGATAAAATTGCACACAACATTATTGTTGATTTTTTTTAAATAATAAAAACTTAATTTTACGTCAATTAATATACGCTAATTTGACGCTATTAAGTTACGAAAAATATCATTGTCGTTAAGTTCTTAAAGAGTTTTCTAAAATTCGAAAAACAAGTTTTGATATTTGCTCTAATTTGTTGCGACTTCGACGTCAATAAGACGTTAACAATGCGCATTATATTTAAAAACATTTAAAACTATAACGATGTCTTCGACTTAAAAAATGCATTTATTCTTTTCGAATACAAAGAAAAAAATTATAAAATCGATTTGCTTTCTAAAAAGAAATCGTTTTATAAATCGTTATACATTTTATTCGAACAAAAATTAATTTGTTTTATATAATTATCTTTTGAAGAACTTAATTTTAAATAAAATTTGCGAATTAATTAATTAAATTAAGATATCGATGTTGTTTGTGTTAAAGAGCGATAAAAGTCTAAAATTATGCGTTAATTATCGCGATCTTAATGCGATTACGATCAAAAATCGATGTTCTCTTTCTCTTATTAAAAAGACGCTAAATCGTTTGATAAACGTCGCGTATTTTACGAAACTAAATTTGAAAAATGCTTATTATTAAATTCGAATTCGTTAAGACGATAAATGAAAGACGATTTTTCGAACACAATATAAATACTTCGAATACGTAATAATGTTGTTTAAGCTAACGAACGCATTAATTATTTTTTAAGTTTTGATCAACAAAGTTTTAAGAGATTTGATAAATCATTTTTGTGTAATTTATCTTAATAACATTTTGATTTACTTTAAGATACAAGAGAAACACTAAAATTTCGTACGTTAAATACTTGATAAACTACATTTTTACAAGCTTTACGCAAAGCTATTTAATTGCTCTTTTATAACAATCTTAATTAAATTTCTAAAATACATTATAAGCAATCATAACGTATTAATAAATTTACAACGAATCGATTTTATTAAAATATAATTTTAGCTTATTATTTTATGCGAACTTCAAGTGTTCTTAAGTTTCGCAAACTTTTATTAACAATTTATAAAATATTATGCAAAAATCATTTAAACTTTGACAAAGCTTCTAAAGAGCAACAAACAAAATAAACAAAATAGTTTTTTTGTATTTAACAAAAATGTTATCTTGATTTTTCGAAAGCTCATTACGATCTTTACGCAAACGCCTATACTAATTTACTTTAACTTAAAAAATTACATTCGCATTAAAATAAACGCTTCGAAATTCGCAATCGTAACAATTCTATCGCAATTAATTTATTTTATGAGAAAAATCAATTAAACGACGTAACATTTCATAACATTCTATTTAAAGAAAATGATTTTCGCGAAAATTCGATACAAGATTTACGATTAAAAGTTGTTTGTTATTGTTATTGACTTTAAGCAATATTAACACTATTTAAAGAGTAGTTATTATTTAATTATCGTATTAATAAATTATAATAAATTATAATATTTTATGAAAATAACGACACTAAATCGTCGTCAATTTAAATGAGCACTTTCGTTGACGAAATACGACTTCGAAATTAAATATCGCACGAGAAAAACAAATTTAATTAACGAACTCTCTTGACGTTTCGATTACGAAAACGAATCAAATAATGAAATTTGTCTATTTACGCTTTAAAATAAGTTGAAAAACATCACTATCGTTGCTATTAAAATGACACCAATACTTACGAAAGACGTTCGTTAGACGTTGACATCGCAAAGTGAAAACGAACTCGAGACTCAAATATCGAAAATTAAAAAAAAATTAATATCAAACTTTTCAATAAAAATGCTTTAAATAAAAAAAATACAATTAATAAATTTAAAAAAAAAGTTGCAAACACAACTTAAAGCGCGATGACTTAACAATTGCGTCGCAACGACGTTCGCATCGCATGCAATAAAAAAAAATTAAAAACTCTCTTATCTTTGTTGTTATTTAAAATAAAAAAGTTACAAAAGAAGAATTCTATAGCGCTTAAAATTAAAAAGCAATTAACGTCACAAATCTTAAGTCAAATTTATGTGAAAAAAGATTAATTAATTTACAAAGAAATAGTGTTCTTCTTTCATGTTATTTTGATTTTCGAGAAGACATTATTAAAGAGCGAGTTATTATGTTTGCATTATGATGACGCTCTAACGAAGCACTTTAAAATAAAAAAAATACGCATTTTTATAAGCAAAAGTTCTATTAATCAAAGATGATTGCAAATATTAATACATATATTAAAGATTGCGACGTTTATTAACGAAATAAAATTTCGCATCATTGTTTTTATAAGAAGTTGACGTCGTTCTTTATTCTCGTTCAATTATGAGTCAAAATTTCGATAAACTTTATAACGAAGTTGTTTGCTAATCGTTGCGAAAATAATGTGTTTAACGCAATTCTAGTAATGATCGATTAATATTTAAAAATATCTTTATACATTCTTGTTAAATCTATATAATTGATGAAAGATTTAATTAACACTTTGTTTAAAAAGATGTTGCTTATTTATTTTGAAATTCGTAGAATTATTTTTGATCGTAAATTGCTCTTTATTAGTAATTATTAATTCGCAATATATTATCACATACTCATTAAACGAAAGTTAAATATCGCTTTTTATTCTTAAATTAATAAATAAATCGAAAGATAAAACTAGACGTTAAAACATTATTTGCGTTGCTATTACAATTATAAGCAAAACAATTAAGACTTGTTGCTAGCTTTAATTTAATATACTTACAATAGCGCATCGCATGCGTCGACTAACATGTTATTCTTCGAATCAATATTTAAATTTGTTGCAAATTTTCGATTTAATCAAAACGATAAAAATTGTTTAAACGTTTTTGTCGTTCGAAAGCGAATTTAATCTTTGTAAAACGAATGCGATTAATTGATAAATCGTCTAAAAATTGCGCAACAAACGCAAATTCGAAATTATAATAAAAAGATTACTTCAAAAAGATATTAAATTAATGACGAAATCATGCTTTCTATTAAAAAAAAATTAAACATTCGTTTAAAAAAGAAGTTGTTTTACAAGTTTACAAGATTGTTCGAAATTAAAAATATAATTAACTCGCAAACGTATCGTTTACATCTTTTTGTTAAATAACGCATTTATTTTGTCTTTTATGTTTTATTATTAAAATTATATTATTGTAACTTAAATATCGTCGTCTTAAAGAATAAAATATTGATCGACAAAAATAAGAAATAAGAAGTGAAAGATATTCTTAATTATAAATCAAGATATAGCAAGTCGTAATATCTTATTCGATGAAAAAAAAAATCATTATATGAAAATAGTTAAATATTAAGAAATTATTTCGCGAATGCGAGACAAAAGCTTAAGAAATACGATGCGCATAAGTCTCTCAAAAAATTAATTGCAAAAATAAGAAAATCAAAACTTTATATTCGCAAAAAGAATTTCGACAATAAAAAGTAAAATTTGATATTATTATATATATTTAAAGCACAACAATAACACAAATAATGCGTATAAATAATATTATAATTCTTTTAATAAATTAATTAAACATTAAGAGTTATAAAAATACGATATAAAACGCATTCAAATTTAATTGCTTTTATTATTTAATTTCCGTTAATAAAAAGCTCTTGTATGCGTTTTATTTAATGCAAGATTTAACATTTCATTTACAATTAATTATGCGTATTTAATTATTGTTGTTCAATTATCTTCGATAATGTACAAACGTTGCAAAAATAAATCGTCAATAATAAGAATAAAAAACGCAATCTTTTAAAACGCAATTAATTTCATAGTTTTAAACATAATAAAAATATATCTTAAATAATAATTTTTCGAACATGAATTTTACGCAAGAGTTGCGAAGATAAGATGTTCGCAAAAGAATGTAAATAAAATTCGATCTTTTAATTGTTAATTTTTATGCTATCGAACAAGAAAGTTGCTTATTTTGAATGCTCTTGTTTAATAATAAGCAATTTGACATATTTAAATCAAACATATAAGCTATCGAAACAACTATAGTATATAAGAAAAGTTTTGTCTAAACATTTACGTCGTTCTTTTTTAAAGAAATTTAATTAATAAGAACGAAACGAATGATGTCGTTCTTAACGAAGTTATTAAGTTACGCAAAATTTACGAATTCTTAAGTTTGTTTTTTGCAACAATATTGTCAAATATAAACTCATCGTTTTCGTTTAACTTTTTTAATGAAAAAGCATCGAGATTTGCTTTATGACGCATTACGTCGAACATTTTTTATTAAATATCGCATAAACAATCTAGCTTAACATTAATGTTAATTAGAAGATTCTTGTAAATCGAACGCGAAATCGATTTGTTTTTTCGTTGTTATGCGTATATAATAGTGAGACAACGTCGCATTTGCGAAGCGAACGCGATTTAATCAATTTTAGCATCGTTTTTATCAAAGATTCGCATGCTAAACTTTAGCAAAATGTTAATTCGTTTAATATACTAAGTGACGATAGAAATACATTGACAAATTAAATTAAAATATAAGAGTATATAGACAATTTACGATCTTGCGCTTTGAAGCGCAATATTTATAGCAAATATTTTTTCGTTTAATACATTGCATGTCATTAGATTGCGAAGCAAACAAAAGTAAGAAACGTATTTGATAATTAATACTTTTGTCGATGCGAACGAGACATCGCAAATAGTAAAGACGAGAGAGAGAAAAACGTTGCGTTTACGCGCGAACGAAAAGAACAAAAAGAGTCATTTCGATTAATATTGTTGTTCTTATTGATTTTACTTATAGCAAGATCTCGTTAAGGCATCGCTTACGTAATTGATTTATTATTACGATAACGAAAAATTAATAAAAATTTACGATTATTTCTATCGAAAAGAGATTGCGATACGTCAAAATAATTGAGAAAACTTATATTGAATGCAAGATTTATGCGTAGCATCGTCGTTAGCATTAGAACGATTTAAAGAACGTCGCATTTATTTATCAATTATAAATCGAAAAATAATATAAAAAAAATATAATAATGTTATTAATAAATATTACTTGCGAATCAATCGCATTAATTCGATTAAATCGAACAAAAAAAATCGAAATAATTTATTCAAATGATAAGTTAAGCTAAACTTAAAATTCGTGAAATTCAAATAAATTGTAATACATTATTGTTAAATATTTGTTACGATAACGACGCAACGACATAGCGATTAAAAACGTATTCGCGCTTTGAAACAAAAAAACAAAAGATTTTTTCGTTCGTTAGATTGAAATTAACACACGATAAGACGTTCAAAACGAGCAACATAGAGTCTCGCAATAATATACGAGAAAAGTTATCGTCGTTTCTCAACTCTTCTTCGAATGTCTAAAAAAGATAAAGAAAAAAATTAAAAAATTTCTTTTATAAACGTCTTAAAACTCTAACAAGAAAATACATGAACTAAAAAATGCGTCACACATGAAAACATAAAATTTGCTTGTTATCTAATTAAATCTTAGAAAGTTCTAAAGAGAATTCGATAAAAGATCGACGTAATCGCGCAAACATAACGTCGTCATAACACATTAATTTTAAAAACTAGAATTTAAAAGAGAAAGACAATTGTGATGCTAATTCTTAATAATTAACGAACACGCCATTAGTGTCAAGTCATCGTAGTGGCGACTTGACATCGTACAAAGTTTTCTTTTCAAGAATTTTCTCTCAAAATTCTCACGAATTAATGTCTCTCTAAATTGCAATTCTACATACTACGTAGTCTCGCCTTTAGTGCGTCGATGTAGCGACGTCTTGTCACACGTTCGTACATAGTCTTATAGAGAGAAATTAATTTTAAGATATAGATAGATCAATTTTAGTTCAAGTAATAGATCAATAATATTTATAGAAACTATATTAAATTATATTAAATATAGAATTAAACAAATATATATTCTTATATATCTTTGTATTAACTATATATTTAGAAAAACAATTAGATAAAGTCTACAAATTAAATAGTTATTAAAATTTACAAATTAATCTAATTAAGATCTTTTAAAATAATAATATCTACATAAGAAATATTTTGTTTTCGATATAAAATAGGTTTATTTCTTTTAATATTAGATTATCTTATTCTTGTTGTTCTTTTTCTTCTTTATATTTTTCTTGTCTTCTATCTTATTGTTATTATCTACGTTATTGTTATTTCTATTAATAAATTTATTGTTCTAAGCAATTATTAATAATCTTTTTGTAACTTTATAATAAAAGTTAAATAAAGCTAACTTTGTCTTAAATTTATGTATTGCTCTATTAAATATAATTTTTTCGATAGCAATACAATATAATGTAGAGAAGAAATTTGCTATTAACTTTAGATTATCTATTGTTTACTTTTAATTCTTAACAATACTATATATTCTTTTTAATCTAATATAACAATTTAACAATGCTTTCTTAAAAATTTATTTAAAAAACTTCTTAATAAGAATATTATTGTCGATATCTATATTAATAAAACTTAATTTGCAAATAACAAATAGAGAAAAAAAAGAAAAAGCAAAAACAATTAATTTAATTTTTTGTTTAATTGTTGTCGATTGTATAAAATCTACAATAGATAGTACTTACTATAATAGAAATTGCATCTGCAAAAACTAATATAATTATTAAGACTATTAATATTGATTCTATATTTAATTTATAAAGTTTAACAATACAAATATATAATTAGATAAATAAGATATTGATAATTAAAACTAATATAGAGATTGCTACTAATATATAGATTGTTGCTATATTATCGAAGTATTCTTCTTAGATACTAAATTTATTATATTTTTGTTAATACTTTTTTAAATCTGTATTTTTGTTATTTGTTGTTAAAACTATATATAGATCTTTAAATTACTACTAAAATTGCTCTTTTTTTTACAATTATTATTATATATTTGCTTTGCTTTAAAAATTTTAGTTGTAGAAGTTATTTTATTTCTTTGATCTATTTACAATAGATATAATTCTTGCGATAGCTTGTATATAAATACGTTTACTTTCTTATTAATAATAGCTTTAAATTATTGTGTTTGTTTTAAAGTTTTTATATTATAGTATTTGTTAATATAAATAACAAAGCAATAGTTATTTTAATTAATATAGTATTTGTTGTAATACTATTAGTAAATAGTAAATTAATAATCGATATTATTTATATTCTTTGCAATATTTGCTTTGTTTCTTGTTTGTTCTAATAATTAATCTATTTTAGTAAATCTATTTTTCGATATAATATTATTGGTTAAAAAATCTAAAAATAGATTAATATGTAACTATTTTTATAAGATAGAAATAGAAAAATTAATTAAGTTTTTGTCGACAATAATAATAGTCTCGATTTTAATTGTTAAATTAGAATAGAATTTTATTGTCTAAACTCTAATTATATTAATAACTTTGTTCTATTAAAATACTAAAAAGTTATTAATAGACTAATAAATTTGCACAACTCTTATATACTTTGCTTTAATAATTATTATAATATTTTGCAAAACTTAGCTCTTGTTAATATTACATTTATTAAATTTGATATTAAATAATTGTTCGAAAATTTAGATATTGAACTTGCTAATTATTTATATAACTACAATATAAATCTACTCTAGATATTTGCTAACGCAAAAATCGATTTTTATCTCTATCTTAAAATTATTGTATTTCTTCTTTATTTTTAACTTTTTTAATTTAGAACTAGATAATTAATTTAGTTTTTTTTAAGTTTTATATTTCTTGTAAAAACAACAAAGAATCTTGACTTTATTTTTTTTTAATGTTTTTTGTTTATTTGCGCTACTCTTTCTTTTGTCGCATTTCTACTTGTATGCAAATATTTAATATTCTTTTGTTTGTTTTGTATTTGCATTTGCAAGCAATATTATTAATAGAATTGCAAACAACAATGTCAAAAAATCTCTTTTTAACAACAATATTTTGTAAATTATAAATAGTAGACTTTGTTTTACGAGCAATGCAATTCTTTATCTAAAGCTTTTATTGCTTTTTTTTAAATATTGTTGACGTAGATTCTATACAACAAGATTATATAATTAATAGTAAAAAGATAAAAATATTTGCAACAATATTGCAACTATTGTTATTAATAATAGAATTATTATTTAATAGAGAAAAAAATAAAAAAAAGTATTTAATCGCTATCTACAATTTCTCGATTTTTGCTTTCAAAAACAACAATAGTATAAGTAGTAGATTGTCTCTATCTATTAGAGACACAAAACAATATAGATTAATAAAAAAAGACAAAATCTTAATTACGACGTTGAGAAGACATATTGCAGATCTAAAATTGTATAAATTTGATAAATTATATAAACAGAAGCTTTAGTTTGCTAATTAGATCAATAGATGCAATAGCAATAATTGAGAAGATAACTTGTAATATATATGTGCCAATAATAAGAGCCTGGATTAAGTCTTTCCCTAATGCCAAGCTTTGCAGACACACATAAAAGCGCTAATAGTGATCTTTTAGCTTCGTCTTTTATCTTGATCTGCGCCTGACAAAGATCAAGGAAACTGGAAAACCCTTAGTCAGGGTCAAATTTGTGAATCGTCCTCCAATTCTTGAGACAACTTGTTGTCCATGGCCGTCCGGTCACACTGGGGTGTCTTGTCATTTTTGCTCAAATGAAACGTTCGATTATCATCGATGCATTCAAACGCTCTTCCGGACCAGTGCAGCTGTACATGGACGATGGAATGATGCTTCTTTTGGGCTCTCGCAATTGGGGTAGAGATTTCTCCTATAAGCAGCCACATAAGCAGCCCTTCCCATCAGCTACTGTATATTGCAGGCAACTCTAATCAAGCTTCCTCATCTGTAGAGTGCTTGTGTGGGTTTTAAAGAACCAAATGACCCTCAATAGATGTCATCCGATACAGATTCAGGGGACGCAAGTTTGGCCACTTCACCCGGCCTACGGTATACTGCAGGTCGGAATACTTCTTCCAACAATTAATTAGGCCGAGAACATCTTTACGTCGAGGCCTCTTTCATTTAGTGGCCCGCTTGCTCATGGCTGCGTTGACGAACAAAACAACGAAAGCCGCGAAATAGTCACTGTTGAAGTAGCGAGGGGTAGATATGCAAGAATCGTATGCTTCAGCAGCGCGGATCCATGTTAATTTGCTGATTAGTTTTTCTATAGCTCAGTACATTTACTGTGTGCCCATTTGAGAGACCAATACGCCAATTCCATGATGGACATTCGGGATTGCATTTACCACTGAGAGAATTTCAACGATTCAGTGGGACCTGCCGTCCAAATCGACACGATTTTCTCTGAGGACGGAGACCTTATATGGTAGTTGCTTGTCTCAACTCTCCTCACTTTCCCCCTTCCACAATGTAATTTGCATACCTCCTGAAAAATCATGCTTCCATTAACGCTTGGCTTTCGTACGGGGCTACTGTTCATCCAATACTGATGAAAAAATGTGCAAGCATTCCTCGCTACCTCCCATAAAGTCAATGGATAAATGGCAAGGGATTTGAGGGACGTGGAGACCCGCAATAAAACAACATCAGGTCACCGAAGAGAACCATCATCCGGTGGCATGATGCGGGTGACAGAAGTTCATCGAGTCAAACACATATACTGGGTCTTCTCCGGATGTTCTGGTAGATGTTTGGATTGACCAGGTCAAAAGTTTCGACCGTTTGCCTTCTAAACCATGGGACTTCATTGACCGTACATCCTGTCAAGAAGCCTTCGGGACATTCTTTCAGACAATGCCAACGATTGGTGAGGATAGTGAGAACACGTAATTCCCAAAACCCTTGCAAGATAATTTACCTCACCAGGGCACGTGATGTCGCCTCTTGAGTACATGTATAGACCCTGTGCTTAATAAAATGCGGGTATTGGGCATCCTGAACCAGTTCAACACACATTGCAAGGCTAAGAGGTAAAGTAGCTTGTGCAACCCTGTGAATAAAAAGTGGGTCCTCTTTGTAATGAAAACATTGTGGGTCCTCAAAACCTCGGCGCAACACTTGCCCCAAGTCACTCTCTCAAATAAAATACTTTACCTCTGACTGAACCAGGTTCGTCATTCATATTGCCGCACCGAGTCCCCCACAAGATGTATCTCTTCGCCACAAGCCTCATGCTTGTCACTGCCATCTTGTCAACGTTGACAGTTGCGGATACTGTTCCCAGCTTTCCAGCATGTGGAGTCAGTATGCCATCGTCAAAAAAGACTTTCAAATACTGACGATCCCATATAGACAGCTTGCACCGTGCAAGCTGCAGGCATTGCAGGCTGTAGCCCAAACGATTTTCGCTGCCTCTGCAAGAGCGTGCCATTTCTGAACGCCGTGCAGGAATGCGAAGCAGCTAACTGCTCCATCAACGATCTCGGACGTAAGTGGCCCCGAAGCAATACCATCCTGAGCCTTTCTTCCCACAATGTCCCAAGCAAGTACACCAATTGACTTCACGACCACAGAGATTGGCCTACTTACGCCTCATATCTGCCTTCCGTTCGGCGGTATCCCCTCTACAACAGCGACATCCGATTACATCACAGCGCCCAACCCATTAGCTCCCACCGCCGTCGTTGCGGCTGCCAGCTCGATTCTTGCGTCACAGAACGCAGCCTCATCCGCCCATGTCCCGCTTCCGACTTGCCCCTGCCTTGCATCTGTGAATGCTCTCTTAGGCGTTGACGGGTGCCAGCTGAATAATCCTGAATTCGTACGTTGCCGTTGCACGAATACAAGATTTCAGCGTCCTCTGTACCAGTGCGAAATGGACCAATGTAGTGATTACAACTTAGGCAGTAAGCATACCTTATCTCGAGATCGATGCTAGCCGCTGACGTAGTTCTTGTAGAGCTGACTCCATACGATCTCGAGTGTGCTCCTTATTATGGGTACAAATCTTGGGACGTCTGTATGGGAGGCATTAATAGCACTGCGGTTGTCTGTCCTCCTGCAGGCGTGGCAGGCTCAGGGGGAGCAGGCTATGGATATGGCAATGGGACTTTCGCTGCAACGCCTAGACCTTTACCGTTCACCGACGCTGCGACACAAGCGAGCATGGCGACAGACTGGGCGGTCGAGGCTGTTATGATTATGGGGGGTCTCGGGGTTGTGCTAGTGTGGCTATGATGATTGGGTCATCTCAGTGAGTGGCACGAGACCATCTGCAAGCTTTGGGCGAGAATAGAATGCAAGTCAACCAACGGTTCGATCTTGTCCACGCGCTATTCATGCGACACGTTGAGGCTCCACATGCGCTCTAGTGGTTATGGCAGTTGTGGAGTCAAGCCTTGCCTTCTCCTAGCGACTCGAGCCTACAACAATACTAACGGCGCGTATGGCGCTAGCCGACTGGTGACCTGATAAGTAGGCGATGCCCGTCCGATATATCACGATACGGCATCTTGACTGCCAACTACTATGCTTCTGAGATTTGCAAGCAGACTTTCCGCCCTATGCACCCTGGCTGCGACTTTTTCGAGTCCATCAACTGCGCTGGGCATCCCAAGCTCCACGGACGGTACTGCACTAATCAAAGCTGACTTTCTCCCTGCGAACACATCTTCCCTACAGTACGATGTCTTCCCTCTTATGGTAGACGCCAAGGTCCATTACGGTGCTTAACGCTACGGTCTGGATCTAGTCCGCAGCGCTTGTAAAAGTGCCTTACAGAAGATCAGCACCAGTCCGAATAGATTCACTGTCGCCCCAACGTGATCCAAGACGAAGGCCTTCTATGGTCCTGCCAAATCGATGGCCTAGCGGTAACGATCCCTGAATGCTGATGCCAGTTATTCCGAACTCGCTACCTCGCAAGGCTTGCGCTCCGACTATGCTGACAACCACGACAGCGGACCTCAAATGCGTGATCGATCTGACCACTGCCCCAGGAACCACTTCTGATACAACGTCGGATCTCGAGATCAGACAAGCCGCTCATCGCGTGATCAATGAATGCGTGAGACAACCAGGTCCTACCAGCGGCGGCAGTGTGGGCGCCGTAGGTAGGTCTGCACTATTCCTGGGTGACTCGTGAGTTCTCAGCTCCCGGATACTGACATTCGAACAGGCACTACTGGGAATTCAATAGTCATCGTCCGACTGTACGAACCGCAATTGATCTGTGACCCGATGTATGGGCAACCTCCCCCGCCGGGTTCGTGCTCCGGTCTCATCGCGAAGATGCCCGTGAGCCTGGGCCGCAAGCTCTTTGGGTACAAAAATTCGCCCGGTGTTGAAGAGCCAACGCCGATAACAAGCAGAACCAGAGATGGTAAGAGCATCATGAAACCCGTTACGAGAGATCATTCGTTGAGAGGATCCTAGCTGCGTTGAAATGTGCGATGACGATAGACACATGGTCATTGACGGTCTATGGCAACTAATTTGATCTGTGGCAAGGAGCAGTGGCGGTTGAGGCTTTTTGCGTTGCTCGCGGGTCGGCTGGTATGGCTTGGGGAATTGGTACGTAGAATCTTTAAGCCTACAAATCGGGCCTGTGTCCTCTCATGCGCTGTTAAACCGCTTCTCGGGCTTTGGCCTCGTTCATCGCGATCCGACAAGCCTGTACTGACGGTTTTGTGGTAGGTGAGGGCAAGCCCGGAGGGCTTAGGATAGTCCTCAGAGAAACAGGATCTGGAAACGATGTGGCAACCTCGTGAAGCTTACCAATATAGGGTGACTAATCCAAGTCTCGATACTATGACTGCAAGCAGTCGTTTTCTCGCTAAGGTTGCTACAGGTCCAATAAACACTTCTCAACATACCGCCATACAGTATTTGTGTTTGTTTACACGGGCGAGCTGAGCTTGAGCTCAGCGATCCAGTGGAAGCACGAATGAGGCATTTGCAATCAGAAATGGGGCCATGACTGCAATGATGTGATTCTCGAATCCTCAGAAGGCTCCAGATCAGCGTCGCCACTGCAGAATTCTATCGAGCTACCAGATAACCGGTGCCATGTCCTCATGCTCTCCCTCCCCAGACCTATCGGCTTCGTCGTCCTCTTCTATCTCGTCTTCTGATTTTCGTGTCCACCATTTCTTTCTGGAAATCATGCCTGTTCGAAGTGACAATCGCAATGTAATGCTTCAAAGCAATTTATAAAAAAAAACTCCGGTGGTTGGGTGCTTCAGGTTGAAGTTCATCTATAAGGTGGCTGATGCTCTGATCCAGCTCTCCATAACCGATCGAGCTCCATAACTTACCATGAAAAGCTTTTACAAGCTTTTCGTAACGGACTGGGTGAACAAGAGCCTATACATAATGTGAGTTCTTAGCAACGTGAATATCTGTTGTCAACATACCTCTATTCGTTTCATGAATGCCTTCAATTTATCACAATTCCACAGATCTGTGAAGCTGGTTGCTTTTTGATTTTCCTGCCCGAGAGATACAAATCTCAAGGCGATAAGGGTCTCGAAGAAGAAATCCACCGATACTGAAGGCCACCTTCGGAACAAATGTCTAAACATACATTTCGGAGGACTTTTCATATTGAATAGCTTGATTACTAAAGCTCGTCATTCTCTTTGGGCTGTGCTTGGCCAACCTTATTATAGGCCACATTATTCCTGTCCTCCTGCTTCAATTTCGACGAAGCAATCAGTTGGGTGATCTTCTGCTTCTTCTTAGCTTACTGACCGTCTTGCCACATAGCATTACTGGTAACGACTGGTTCGCATAGCGTAGGTTTTTTGTTGTAGCGGCAGTATACCTCCTGGGGGTGGATCGAACCTGACCATGGCCCATTCAGGCCAGAAGCGGAGAAGAAGGCCGTCCATAATTGAGATTTCTTCTCTGTCGTCTTGGGACCAGTGCAGAGTAAGCCGCCCATTGTCGGGCTCGTGTCGGGTAGAGGATTGAACGCTGAGTATCTTGACCCATTTACGTCGACACAGTGCTTCTTGGCCTTCATGAATGGGTCAATAAACAGCTGGGTATAGAAGTCTGAAGTGTACTATGTCACAGTCTTGAGAATTCAAGCAGAACTTATAGATTGCAATGCGAAGACCCTGTCCTCTGTTGGCATCGTGTCTCACCTATCTGTAATAATGTGAAGAACCTGCTGATGAATCTAAACAATCTCACCATATCTGCCACGGATTTGTCGTGGGAGTCCCGAGGAAGAAGCTTTCCAGGTAGTGCAGGTTGCCCGCCAACAACGGAACCGTAGATGAAGAAACCATATTCACTACTCGGATTGAGGGGTCAACTCTACTCATCCAGGGAACCATAAGAAAGGAGCCGCAAAATACATAGAGAGTATATTCTTCAAAAATGTTGCAATGCACATGCCATGATACAGAAAGATACGACGAGTGCCGCGATACTAACTCTGGAGTTCGATATAAGATATGCTGTAACGAGGGCAGTTGACAGAAGCTGTCTAGCCTCCTGGATTGTGCTTACGTTCAACAACTTCAGAAATGTATCCAACACTTGCTCCTGGTGGTACCTTCCGGCCATAAGTTGACACTCGATGGTCGAGCATTTGTAAATGCCATTAAAGTCTTGACTGTACATTTCATCCATAATCGAGAGGATCAGTAGAAAAATTCTAGTGTTATATTAGTATAGTTCCCCAAGACTGGGACGACAATCGAGAACTCGTACGGGACTTACGTTGTACGATAGTGTCGCGGGAGAAGGAGCGCGAGGCCATCACCGAAAGTGTGAATAACATGATAGATGTTAATCAGAAGCGACTTCTCGTGGTTGCAGCGTTTTCTAACGCTAAGCCAATCGATGTTGGTCTTGTCAATATCGAACTTCTGCTCGAGGTACCAGTTCTTTAAGTAGAAGTAATTGGGACGTTTTGACTTCTTCGTGATTTCTTTGATCTTGAATTAAGTCTTGAAGAGATAAATAAACGCTGGGGTTCCGAGTTTTTATCGCCTTCTTCTAAATTTCTTTGAATTGTTTGCTCAGAAGGTTGTCTGCGACGATGTCGACGACTATGTCGAGTCTGACGTTTGAGCGCTCGACCTCGCGACGACGGGCAGCGACAATCATGATAGTTATTGCCGGTGCTTGGTCGAGCGACAGGGGATAATCTGTCTGGAAGATCTCGAAATAGACGGTCTCCTGGAAGTGACTATCTTGGGCTTGGGGGTTTGATTTCTGCAAGGCTCTCCACGGCGCTCTTCTCAAATAGACCGAAGAGAAGAATAGGCAGTTCGCTATGCTTGTCAAGAATTTGACGGACACGTTCGTCATGGTAGATAGCGATCTTGTCCAACGGAGATGCATCCTTTCTGGGGAACAGAGTCAACGTCGACGCTGCGATATCTGATCGTCCAAGCGTGGCTTTGGAACGATGAACAATTGTTTTGCGCGTTTGGGAAGACTGCTTGGCCGACGTTGCCGCTGCGTTTTTGCTAGGAGTGGACGGCATATTCTCTTGCTCGGCTTCTTCCGGGCGGGACTGGCTGGAGAAGCCACTCTGTCTCGTCTATGCAAGAAATTGTCAGCTACTGGGAAGCGAGCACAGGCGTGCAGATTGTGGAGTTCAAACCAACCTTGGGGCGAGTGGCTCCTGCAGGATCAGGGGCGTCAGCGGGACCGTGAGAGCGAGTGTAGGCTTCTGCGCGAGCGGATGACTGCGAATTGTTGTCGGCGAATACGTAGCAGACACAAGCGTACACGTCGTAGGATTCGGACCTATCCTCAGGACGATACGCTGAATCTGAGTCGGTGATTCCGATGGTACCCTGCGAGCGCCTAAGTCGCCACATATGCACCGGCGTCGCCTAGACCAAGACGGATATTGGCTGTCCGGTGCTATCCATCAGCATCCTTATGGTCTTCGGGCTTGTGTGTGTGATACAGCTTTCAGAGGACGCCGATCTCGTTTGCGCACGCGCGGATGATTAACTTGGCGGCCTCTATCGACATGGCGTTTCCTAAGCGCTGTTTTCAGACCGCTTGCGTATTGATTTGGTTGAGATGCAGAAGTAAAGTAAGCTGGTTTGAAGTCACCATCCTCGAAAGTCACCCCAACGACGCCGTTTACGCAGGTTCTTGTCGTATCGACAGTCAACGGAACCACGTTTCAGAAGCCCCATGAAGGATAGCTACCCCGACAAGCACCCCAGTGGGTTTCCACGCTTCGCGACACAGTTGGAAAGAGGGCGTTGAGCTTGGAGACTTGCTTGTACTCATGTTCGCAAATTGATCACTTGAGCGGAAACCGATCTCTGGTTTGAGAGACTGTGGGAAGGCAAATATATATATATATCCTTGGGAGTACAGACGCCGCACGCATCCGTTTTCGGCAGTCCATTTACCGTTCTCAGATTTACCGACCAAGCTCCAGAGGCTAAACCTCAGCCCATCTGTTCGCTATCTGTCCTTCTGAATATTGCGAATGACTTTGTCTTTTCCATGAGAATATTATAAAGAGCTTCGAGTCCCCTGTGCGAACCTGCAGTTAATCGAGCATCACAGAAGCATGAACCCATCGATACAAGCTAACAATTATCACAAACATGCTTCACACGACCGAGATCCGAATTGTAGTCGAGCGACTTCCCCTCATAGAAGAAGAGTCCGTGCCTCGGTGATTGATGAAGGTTTAAAAGCCAGGAGAGAGGATTTTGCGGCAGTCTTTTCCTGTAGTGCTTCGGCACTGAGGGCAAGATTTTCTAGTGTAGCATCGCCTCCTCCGAGCACCTTGGCAATAGACTGCTGCAGATGGTTGTGTGTGTTTAAGCCTTGATAGGGAAGAGTGGTGATATCCCAGGTACACAGGTGTCCCATGCCGTAGCGTTTTCTCGTGACGAAGGTTTCTAAGCCAGGTGAGAGCGTGGTGCCAATCTTCAAGCTCGTAGCCGCCGACCTGATCACCGAGAGTCGTTTCGCGGGGGCGGAGACGGATCTCTGGGTCAAGCTTGAGAAGGTGGTACTTGGCCGTGCTCCAGATTGAATCCCTTTGTTCGGAGTCATATGCAGAAGAGGTTGCCCAGTTGTGGATGGTGATACCCTCCAAAGAGTGAGTGTCTCGTCCGCAAGCGGTAGGTAGCATCGTATTGATATAGTCGACGGGCGAGTCCTCCTCCCGGAGCAGTCAGCTCCAGGTCTTTGTCACTGGGGTGTTGGTCGCAGTGGCCGTCACCATCGAATTCTTAATGAGTCTTTGTTCCAGTAGAAAGCTGAAGATCCATAGCGCTCTCGGATTTATGAAATCATGCTGGACACAAAGCGTGCGAACAATAGTAGATGCTTAGTAATAGTATTATACTAGTATGTTAGTATATAGGGGGGCCTGAGAGGATGCCAATCCTAGTAACTTTTCTCTTTGCTTGTGACAAGTCCTATTCATCATTGAGAACAGCTCTTTCAATCTCAGGCCCCCGTGAGCCAGGAAGCGTAACAGATCGTCTCTCATCTTGTAAGGGGGATCGCCGGCCTCATACTTCATATGGGCAAGGAAATCGGCACCCAGATCCTTTTCACGAAGCTGATTCATAAAGGTGACACGAATGTTCAATCCAGCGTTCTTGAGTTGGCAATGCAGTCGTACGAATTATTTCGAGCAAGAGCTTATGGCTAGCTCCCTGAGCGGGGCTACAGGGAAGGCCATGGTTTGCGGACTAAGCGGTTCCGTCACAAAGTCATTGCGTTCAGGACCGATCGAGGAAGTCGGAGATGGGGGAGCCGGAAACGCGGGAGCAGAGGCAGAACGACGGCGATGGTGGGCCAGCGAAAGCGGGACACGTTATTCCATAGTTCGCTTGGAATTGGCGTTGCCAGTTGGGAGGCGATTCGGAAGGAGGTGACGGGGCATTATAGTACTTCTTGTCGGCCGCTTTCTCCGCCTTCGCTTCTTCTTACCCTTGAGGATTTTTGGACGTAGAGCTACAATGCTTGCAGGGGCTGCCTCGTTGAGTTTTCCACACCCGAGGATGCCATGAAGGGCGTTGACCTAACCGTCATCAATCCGATCGAATCGAAGACCCGACTCGTAATCGCGAAGGTGATAGTGAAGTAATCACAAAAGAAGCCAGATTTGTCTGAGGACCTGGCAGCATAGCATGGGCTCTGGTTGTCCTGCTTCTGCGTCTTAGTCGCCATATATTGACAGTCTTCCTCCTCACGTCACATAGGCGTAGCCTTTGTCTTCGTTCTCTCACATCTTCTCATCCCCTCACGGTTCAAAAGTAGAGATGAAGGCTCAAAGACTGTCAAGCGACCGGCTCGAATATGCCTGGCCGAGCAACTGTGCTCCGTTGAATCGTCTGATGACTGGCGGCCATTTCGCGGAATAGATTTCGTCAAGGTAATTGAGCGCCTTCGTCTTTCCTGTCAGGAAAAAGTTCCACTATCACTTCGATCTCTTCACTTCCCTGCTCTTCATGGGTGAGTTTCCTCTGCTGCTCCGTATGTTGTACCTCTTATAAGTTAAGAGTGGACTTCATTCGCTTTGTATAGTGCGGAAGGAATATAATGTATAAGGTTTAGTAACATAGTGAAGTATGAGAAAAAAAAGTAATGCAGGCTCTTCCGTTTCGGTCAAGACCATTCTAGATATTTACCAGCTTCAGATTCGGAAGCAGGGGGACATGTGAAAGCCGCTCGGGTACTAGTCGAGGTGGAAGAAGTGCGAGCAGAGAGCTTGAAAGGCGATTAGATAAGGGGAATTTTGGCGTTGGACTCAATGCGCAGCAACAAAAGTGACTCTCAAGGGAAAGATCGCGGATCTCCACCCTTTCAGATCACCTAAATATGGTCCATCCGACCTAAGGCCCTTGATTGACTGAGTGAGCTGTCTCTTAGACTGAGTCCGTCAGGACCTTGTGGATTTGCTCCTTGTCGGCACCCAGCTTGGAAAAGTCTCCCGGGTTACTGCTAGGGAAATTCGCTGTAATTGCTCTCTCAATTTGTCTGGTTCCTGTGGTGCTCACTTCGACCCATCTGACGATGCTCGAGGAATGCTTTATCAGATAGACTTTCATGTCGCGGCTCAGATGTGTGCAATCTATGGACTTGCTCGGAACGAACTCACCGCCCCACATTTTGGCTTCGATTCTCTGCTTGACTCGTTGTTGGCGTTTGTAGTAAACCTTGCCGAGATATCTAATGGTCTCCACTCCTCCGTTCTTGGCCGCGAGATCGAGAACGTTGGCTCCGTCGAGTTTGTCAACGCTCTCGAGCTGCCGTTCGGGGAAGAATGACCATGGACCGAAGGATTTGGCCGTAGGCAGGAGTGGAATCCTGTCTGTCACGCCAGAGCAGGACATGTCCCATGTCAGAATCTTCAACTGAGAGAGACTCCTTCACTATGTCATGCTACCACGCCGAGCCGTCATCAGTAGACAACTCATAAATACTCGCCTAACCAAGTCGAACAATGGTGGGAATTTTTAATACGCAGTTTCTCGAGTAGGTGATAGAACCAGTACGGTAGGTCTCGCACAAGCCATCTCTGTGGGAATACCACTCTCGTTCGAACGAGACTTACTGGCCGGACAACAAGGTCCACATATTGATGTGGAGGCCACCTGGGATGTCGTCGGCCTATGGGAAGGAGGAGGTACAACCCGCAAGAGAACACATTGTACTTGGTCAATTTGATTGATCAAGGGGAAGATTTTGATCAAAGTTCGGGAAACGTTGGAAATAGACATTCCAAAAAAAGAACGTCCTAGAGGTATTCCTAGCGCCTCAAGTTCTTTTTGTAGCACATCATGTTGAGAGACAAGAAGACGCCGCTTATCCATCTCCGTCTCAATAATAGCGTCATAGCGTTGTCGAATTAGGTCTTCCTACATTGCCTGTTGGATGTTGGATGAACGGCTGATTCCTAGAATGTGAAGCGCCATTCGCACTGGCTCGGAAAATTTGTGTCCCTCGCCTGTGTCCTTGCTGTGAAGTCTGAAAATCCGACGTTGAAAAAAAAATGTGGAGCAAAGAGCAATGAATGACGCGAGCCGGATAAAGTGAACCGCTAGCTGGATGCTTTGGTGTTGACGCTCACTACGTTCTTACTCACCAATCGACGCAATGCTCTGGAGTCTCGGTGTTCAATGGTGACCATGATCTTTAATAGTATATATCTATAGGAAGACGATGATGAAGTCTCATCCAGCGCCGGTGCTAGCGAAAGGGAGATTGCGGTATGCGATAAAGGCTTTTGTGATGGGAATCAAAGTGACTTGTGTACCCAGTGTACATAGTTTCAAAGAGTAGATCGTAATCCTTCATCGTACGCATTTCCGAGGAAATTGATAATATTTGACATGGTCAAGATGTACCGACGGACTTGTGCAGCGTACGACGGACATAGCCACGCACTTACTCTATGTTCTGTAGATGGTCCACAACCACAGGCATTGAACATCGTGGTCGTCGTGCCACGCTCATATCATGGAACCGTTTGTAAAGTACTAAGTACTGTCGTCGCTCGTTGTCGCATTGAATAGTGCCATGCACTTCGAAAGTCCAAACGAGTCGCTCGGGCTAAACATCATCCATCACAGTCCGGAACATCATCTACAATGTCGCCCAGTCGACTAGATTGAGCCGTCGTTCTTGCGCAAACGAGGAAGTATCCTATCCAAGGTATTCGTAGTAATCTTAGCAACCCCCAGAAATCTAAACTCTTTGACACGATCTGGATTTGGTTCCTTGAGTCTACGCGTAGAGCCGCGAGATACGTGAGATGCGGTGCCGCCCGGTTTACGCAACATGCATGAGGGAGCGGACGTGTAACGGCGACTATACTGCAATAGCTGTTGTTGTATGGCACAGAGATTATACTATACAAAGGAAAAGGCAGGATGTGGTAGGCGGAAGTTATGTTGGTGGAGTGTAGATGTAGAATTGATGGAGGAGCTGGGTGCGAAGAGGTCCTTAAGTAGTCTGTTGTGATACTGGCAGAAGGGGAAGCGTGGGTGAATGGTAGTGAACATAGTGAAGGCAATGTTGTGAGGTGAACGCCGTGAGGGGACGCCGTGAGGGAACATAGTAACGGAATGATCTGGATAGAAAGCTCTGAGGGCGTTGTGGGTGTCATGAGATGATTTTGTATTGAAGGGTGCGAGGGAGCCCTTCGTTCCAGCAGTGCAAGACCCGATTCCCCATGATATTGGCTCGGCTTCATTGCGTGTACTGCCTCCATAGTTTCTCCACCAAGCGAATCTATGACCGTCACCCCTGCGCATATTTGGCTACTATTTCAGCGGCTTCATGAGCGTAACATGGATTTCCCGTCTTGAGAAAAAAGCGAACGACGTTCTCCCATAGAATGTCGAATCCATGTTCTCCGCCCTCCTCCTCAGTAAGAAGTAGCAGCTTCTGGGCCCTACTCTCGGTCAATGTGGTGTGATCAAGGCATTTTATGCCATTTTTCTGAACGAGCAAGGCCGACTGCGAGGCTCTGTACCAAGTTCCGCAAGAAAGTTCTCCTGTATAGCAGTATTCTAATATAGTTCGCCGCCACTCGGCTATGCTATAGCGGAACTCATCAGACATCAGCTCATCGTAGGCGCCAAGGAGCGATACAATATCCCATGTATGGGTTGCGAAGCATCCCTGCTGAAGCAATCCCGGAAAGGGGTTCCCGATGTCAAAGATCACATGGTAACTTTTAGTTGTGGGTTTTTCAGTGGCGCCAGAGAGACCACTCACGGCTGCCCCATAGAAGCCAATATCAGTCGCCACCTGGCAAATCTTTTCCAAGGCAACATCGTCGTCATCATCCTCGGCCATCTGGTATAGATCCAATAAATGCTGTGGGTTCTTCAGCCTCGCCCGGCAAATAACTGCGAATATCTTTCCAAGTTGGGTCCGCTCTTGCCCCTTGGCGACAAGGTAAGAGATCGAGCGATCATATGTAGATGAGCACAAAATTTGAGATCTTAGCCAATCATTCGGTATTGCATGCCGGGCATGTTGCATAGTCGCCCAGTCGGCGTCGAGAATCAGCTCGCTTGACGAGCATGGCGCTCCACAGTAATTCAAGCTTCGGATAGCGTCTATCGGTGCTTCAATCATCTCCATCGCAAGCTCTCTTATGCAACGTCCACCAGTCTCAATGCCAAGTTTCTCAATCTGATACAGAAATTCCCTCTGATGTTCTTCTGGAGTCATGGTTACTAGGACCGTAGTCGAGCCGGAAAGAACGATGGCTTTCTCATACAACGGCTTGCATCGAGGCCGTGCACTATGTAGTGAAAGGCTCGCTGCGCCAGCGGACTGGCCAATAGCAGTTATGTCTCCCGGTTTTCCTCCAAACCCTGAAATGTAGCTCTTGATCCATTCAAACGCAAGAATTTGGTCGTAAAGCCTGCGCCGCAGTTAGTGCTAGATCGAAGCTTACTCCACACCGAAGAAATGCTGGTGCCAATATCTGGCCCACTGCCAACCAAACACGACTCAAAATCGTCTATCCATGCGCTAGCAGGTGCCCATTGCATGGCTTCTGACAACTTGGCAACTTCTTCATAGATGAATTAGTGAATGCTTAAAGAAGTAGCTAGCCAGTAGAGATCCACCGCCGAAGAGGCAAACCGTCAAAGCACATCACTTATCCATTCAACAAACCCGGCACAAGGGCTTGGAGAGGGAAAACTTAGGGGGTAGAGGCTTGGACTACCAGCGCATGGAATAGTTGGGGTTAGTCAAATATGCGACAAATTTGGTATAAAGACCTACCCATTATTTGGCGGCAACAAATCCGTAACTTCTGGACAGTGGAGGAAACCGAGCGCACCTAATCGATTTTAATTGATGGAGACGAAAATGACGGGTCTTGAGCTCTTGAGGGCATCAGTGCAAAAGGCAACAGGTTCGTAATATTCTCTGTCGCCTAGGCAATGTTATCAGTACTGCTGAATGCCATAAAAATTAAATTTACGTGGGGTCGACGTTACCAGATCCTATGGCAAGCGCTCCACCGTGGACAAAGACTACGACAGGCAAGCCAGCCAAAGCATTGGCGCCAATGACCGCCGGACAAGTCAAAGTAAGTCTTAAGCAGTCTTCGCTCTGCTCTTGCTTACGGCGAGGGTGTTCTGGTAATTGAATCCAGCGCACATCGGTATCGATACTATCCAGAGACTGTATGCTGCAAGGACCGTATTCCGTGGCATCATAGAGAGCGTTTTCGGCATTCCGTGGCAGATAATCAAGGAGTATAGAACGCGCAAATCTTCGCGGTATCTGCGCGTATGGCAGACTTCGATATTGGATCAAATCTCCGCTTACTCGACATCCATTAAGCTCTCCCAGCTGAGGATGGAGTAATCGGTCGGGCATTAGAACCTCGCTTAGGCTGCCCGATATCCTTTGCTTTAGGTGGTGGATTTCTTGAACGCAGTTCTTTGAACACCTGTCTTGTCTCCTTCTCCGCGTACTCGGATCGGTTACTCTGGCTCAATAGGAAATGCTATCGATAATTCAGTTTCCTGAGCTCCAGGTCGTCGTTGGTCTATCTATCCAGCATCACTGCGTTATTTCATGTTTCTTAGGGTCGCGTAGACTGCACATCGACCCACGCGCCACAAGCAGGGCACGGAAGAGCTCAGTGCACAGGGAGTCCACACAACATTGTGCACATTATTCTAGGCCAGAGAATCTCGACGACAGTATCGTTCTGACGAAGATTGGCGGTCACCCACGCCTTGACACGTCGAGCCACTGTGGCTGACGAGTTATTTTTGGAGCTTGGATCCATGGGACTAGTGCTGCACAGTTCCCTTTTTCATTTTGCAAAGCCCACGGTTGGCAGCAGGACACGAAACATAAGCTGTAGGACATCGCGTCAATCCACCCAATCACTCCAGCTGAATTGCGGGCTTCTGCAAGCCACTGAGGGAGAATGGACCTCGATCACCGGGGGCCCTCGAGATCTCGGCCTACCGTACCCTCCATGCAGCCTTGCGTAGGTTCGCCCTTCCCTCGATAGCTTGACATCGTGTCTGTAAAAATGGCTGCGATCCCGGTACCACACCCGGGTTCATTCATAATACCTTTCCAAGCAAGCAGCCTCGCCCCTGATCCGGAAAGCGTGTTTCGTCTGAACTTTCCTCTGTCGCCCTCCAGCTTTGCACGGAATGTTCTTACCTTCACCCTCCATCGTAGCAGTTGTCGCACCTCATTTGAACGATGGCAGATCCTCTGACGATTGCCACCGGCATCGTCACCTTCGTGGGGGCTTGCAATGCCCTATCGTCCACGATTGAGAAATTTTATGACCTGCGCAAAGCACCCAAGGAGCTCGAAGAATTGGAGAATGAGATATCAGCTCTGCAATCCCACACCGAAGGTATAAGTCAGCTAGTGGAGCCGTACGGTGATAATCGCGACGAGATCATTGGCAAACTCTCCCTTGAGTCGCACATCGAGAGCGCTCGAAAGAAGATACAAGAAATCAATCGATTTCTGGAGAAAAGCCTTCTCGACAATTCGTCAAGCTTCAGGATCCACACAAGCGCATGGCTCAAATGGCAATCAGAATTTAGTAGGCTTCGCCAGGAACTTCGAGATGTGCGATTGGAGATAGGAACCTGCATCAATCTTTTTACCGCGTGAGTTCCCTTCCTGTCGGGTTGGTGCTGTGCTTGGAACCGCGAGCGGCGACTGACTACAAGCCTGATAGCCTTGTACCCTTCAAACGGTACAAGGGTATGGCGATGGTTCATGATGGTCTGACATCCAGCAGCTCTCATCCGTGAGAGTTTGCTTGCAACAAAGCTTTGAATCCCATATCAAGAAAAGTACTCGCTGATATTGTACGACAGGGCTGGACATCGACAGAATGAACTGCAACTCGAGACGCTAGTCCTCGAAGGTCGAGCAATGCACGACCATCATCTGAAGATCCTACAAGATTTCCGAGAAGAAATTCTCCAGCAGAGACCAGCATTAGCTGCAGAGATGGAGGCGCAGCTGAAGAACATGAGCCAGACCATACAAGCAACGATGCAAGGAGAAGGCTTATCTTTGGACACTCCTTACCTCGAACGAGGGAGATCAGAAGACCTTCGTTATGGGAGCTTTGAAGGCTCTCTACCCTCGGATACACATAGTCGTAGGAGCCAGTCTTTGGGGGGTTTTACCGTGGCTGAATTCATACTGAAGCCGAGGAAGGAGAAGACTTGCCGTTTACAGAGGGCATCCTGTCTGTTTCGCGAAGACCAGGCAGCGTTCTGAACGCCAGGGAAAGCGCATGGCAGTCGCAAACCACAGAGATGCTTCTGCAGCATAAGCCAACAGTATCCTTGCAGGTATCCCATCGCCAAAAGAGCCAGTGCAGGCGCCCCTGTAGCTGCCAATGTCATCGTTCTTCAAAGCTCAAGACACCTGACTTCTTACGTCAAGTCACTGGGCAGCTGTTTGTGGGCTACGCTGGGATCTCCAATTTCACACTACCCTGCAATGAGCATGCTTGCGCGCAACGTCAGAAGGCGCTGGTCCGGATTCAGTACTCGTTTCCTGTGTGGTCGCTCATCCAAAGAATGCTTACTCTTGTGTCCTATTCCGGTGGTACTCGCGGTCCAGAGAAGGTTTTACGTATTTCGCGGATCCGGCCTGGTCTCGACGAGGTTTTCATCCAAGTACAGAGTGGTAATTTGAGCCGCTTGCAGCGGATCTTCAGGAAAGGCGATGCCTCTCCCCTTGACGCGAGTGACACAGGCTGGAGCTTACTGCGCTACGCACTCACCGCCGGATAGCTTCCCACGGCAAAGTTTCTTAAGGACGCTGGCGCTGACATACACACGGAATCAGCTCGCCGGGAGACGCCATTCGACGTTGCCTGGAACCGGATTCTTTCCAAAAGTCTTGACGAGAAGTCCGACATGCTTCTACGGGATGTTTTCGATGACCATGATCAGCTTGACGAGCGACAGTTCACACTGCTTCACCGAATTATTCTGGGCATGATTAGCAAGAATCTCGCTAAAGCGCTAGAAGTATCAACAGCGCAAATCGACGCCCTCGACAGTTCTGGTTATACCCCATTGGCGTGGGCATCAGCTCGCGGTGACCAGAGATCGGTCGCTTTACTCCTGGAGCATGGCGCGTCCTTGACTATTGCAAATGAAGTCGGCGACGAGCCGATCCACCTTGCTGCTCAGACTGGAAACATCGATACGATCAAAGTTCTGGTACGAGCTGGTGCAGACGTCAACAGCGAGGTGCGTCAGACTCACATGACACCTATACATTTCGCTGCAGAGTACCAAAATAACTCTGAACATATATTCGGCCTGATAAGTCTCGGAGCGAGGGTTGATGCAAAAGATTATCTTAATTGGACTCCGCTGCACTGGGCGTCTTGGAGAGGCCACTTGGCCAGTCTCAGCGCGTTGCTCGAGTGTGGTGCGTCTGCTCTAGCAAAGACACTGGACGGGAATGTAGCTGTCATGCTGGCAGTCGCGAATAACAGCCATAATTGTGTGCGGCAGCTCATAGAAGCCGGGGCAGATTGCTCCGTGGTACGCGATAGCCAGTGGAGTGTGCTGCACTATGCCGCTATTGGAGGCTCCGTCGATACTCTTCGTTCTCTTGCGAAAGCGGACTTCTCTGGCGACGATCTTCAAGGCATAAGAATAAAGGATACCGGCCAGACTGTGGCTGACATGCTCAGCACACGAGTGGAAGGATTGTCGAGTGACGACGGCAAAGCGACAGAGCGCGAAGCGTGGAAGAACGCCTGGGACGACATGATCCATCTTACCCTCGTTACGGACGAAACGTGCAGCGACGTGGACTTCTCTGGCCCTCTCACACGTTCGAATACTGATAGTATATACCTTGATGCCGACGACGAACCGTTCGATCAGCGTGAACAACAATAGCAACGCATGACCAGTACGTATACGTGCCAGTACTACACCCGGTACAGTACAACATATTCAGAGCCGTTAGTTATGGGGTCGTGTACAATAACGCGCATTGCTTCCTTTGCTTCCAGGATCGGCCTTGGTGGTCGTGGGTTCTGGCCCAGCTCTGTTGCAGTATCTACTGCGCTGGCACGTTGTACTCCTAGGGACTAATAGATCCAAGAAAGATGTTCGTCCGCGTGCGGGTCCTCTCGTCAGGTACAGCGACTGAGCAATTGAGTCCTTTGACGGGCTGACTCTTTCGATCTGAACTTTCGATGGTCGATCAGTCCACTGTCGATTTGTTAAAGCGCTATGTACAAGGGCCCAGGGACAGTGCACCATTCCTTCCAGCTGGCGGGATACATCCCAAAGATGTAACACCGCATCTCCTGGCAACACCGATTTAGTCCGCCAACTCTGCATCTGCGATGTCTTCACGCCGGTACATATGGTCTCGGTGGCGTGAATTCTCACTGGATCTGTAGTCACGCATTCGTCTTGCACATCGAGTCGCTTGTTGCTCGTGAATTGGTGTCCTCACCATGCGGTAGTCACAGAACCCACTTACCAAGGTCGAAATTACATTGAATTTAGCTCAAGCGCCAGCGCGCTGGACTCAGTGTCGACTTCTGGCAAGTGATTATGAGGCTACTTTACAGCGTCTAGGAGTCTACAGTAGTACCGACTTGTCTTTATCGCAGTTTCCTGGCCTCCCAGTGCACACTGTTCTCAACTTCTGCAAAGCAATTAATACATCAAACAAATACCTCTAGATCAACTGCCACCACGAAGGACCCTTCCTGCACAAAGTCATTGTATCTCATCCGCCTCATAACATCTGCCATCCCATACACCGCTCCCCAGTTCCACCCAGCATTTGCCCCAACAAACGCTATCACCAAAAATGTCCCACCCAACCCTCTGCGAGATCTGCTATCGCCCGTCCCTCACCCCCATCTGCCTAGCCTGCTACTCCACCTCCACCACAACATACTCTCCAGATGCCAGCACCACCTCCACTACATCGACGTCCAGAGACAGCAGCTCCAGTCCGCGAAGCGGTTCCTCGTGCGGAACAAGCTTCTGCCCAAGGGGCTCCGAATGGCGATCGAAGAAGGGGATATGGAGCACTGGGATATTTTGCTTGAGCGGAGGGAGAGAGTGGGGAGGATGTGGGAAGATGAGAAGAGGGGGTTGGAGAGGAAGGGGAGGGAGTTGGATAGGAGGGGGGAAGTTTATGTTGAGATGCGGAGAGGGAGGTGAGGGGGTTGGGTGATGGGGAGTGGTAGGGGATATGGGGATGGTTTGGGACTCTGGTGTAGGTGATGTGGCTCGTTTCTTTGGGATGAGATTTCATCCCTTTTTGGTTGATCTGATGTTTTTCGGATGCAGGGAGATCGAGAATAGCCCATGCTGTGGATTACAAGTAGGACCAAAGCTAGAGACCAATATTTTGTTTGGAATCAGATTAGCGTGTCGAGTCTATGTCCAGTTCTTGGTCTGAAGGTATCTATGCTTTTGTCCTGAAACATAATTATTCCTCTCGCGGTGCTCGTTATACGTCCGCAACGTCGAGCTCCATTTGTGGTCAGAAGTGTTTCGGTACAATTGATGTTAGCCTCTGATGTTTCCTGGAATTAGTTTCGAGCGTGAGTTGCATCCAAATGTTTCTTAACGTAGGTTCTCATACGGCCGATCCTCACTGTTGCCTGCGGGGTAACTAGCAGCTCCGCCTCGTACAGCGCTGAGGACGGTTTGCCGAACCATGTGTGATATTTGAAGTTCTTTTAGTCGTATGTCCTAGAATTGAAACCGTATATGTAACTTCGAAGCTTACAGGACCGACAAGAATCAGACTGTGTCGTCCAAATCCAGGCAGCCGCCCTAGCTTTAATCCTTCAGATCCTTCCAGAACGCCACCGGATCTCCCAATTGGTAGGGCCAGGCAGCCTACAACTAGGCAGACTTCTAGAAATTTAGCAGAGATCTCATTATGACTTTCGGTCTTGCGAGTATCATCCGGTCTTTTCTATACAAACCGAAGATGTCGTGCCACAGCGACCTTGACCCCGCGAACCCGCAAGAGGACTCACTTTTGTTCAATTTCATACCAGCCGAGATCCGCAACCAGATCTTTGACCTCGTTTGCACGGCTTATGACGACAAAGCCCACCCATATCCTCAAGATGCATACTACTACCGACCCCGTTTCCGGTACGCCCATCGCATCGACACCGCAATTTTACGCACCTGCCGCCGCGCTTATATGGAGACCCGGCATCTTCCAGGTAGCCTGAACAGTCATGTCGAATGGCACAATCGCAGCCGAGGGCCTCCAGTATGGACTGCAGAGCAAGGCTCTCCCCGCTCCGCAACATCTGTACACCTCTTCATGCAGCAGGTGTGCCTGCAGAGCTGGGACCAACGCGCATACTGCTTAACCCAGGAGTTTGACCATCTTAGGGAGCTGAAGATCACGATCCGACACAGAGATTGGTGGTACTGGGAGTCGGATCATGCACTTGGGCTGGATCCAAAGTCGAGCGAATCTTATGGGATTGGACAACCTGCTGATGTTAATGCGCCACTTATCCCGAATGGGGCTTGGGGCCGCTCATTCTATTATCTTGAAGGCTTGGAGAGATTTGTTTTGGAATTGGAGACGAGGGCGGGAAAGGAGAAGGAACTCGAAGCCATCGTTGCGAGAGCGAAGGATTGGCGCTTCGGATTGGGTGATGGGAGCTCTTTGGCGCTTGATCCGGTGAAGACCAAAAGGACTGGCTGGATCGGACGCCAGCTTGATCCGGCGAAAACCAGAAGGACAGGCTTTCTCGGACGTCCGTTTTGTACGTGGTTCCTGACCCAGATTTTGAAACAGGTCGAATCGAACTGATCAGACATTCTCAGCTGCCGGAAGATATGTTCCAATCGACCATGTGGCCGCAAAGCAAGAGCTGATGGCAGATGGTATCGACTTCCGTGTCGAGGATGGCGAACCAGAGTTGGAAGGCTCTTCAGATGAGTGCTTGGTGTACTACGTCGTGACACTGACTTACTGCAAAGAGAGAGGGCAGGATTCCGAGCGTAATGGAAGAGGTAAGGCTTACCACGAAACGAAGGAAGCTTATGATCGTCTGTTTGAAAGGGAATTAGCTTAGCATGAGTCGAGTCGGAAATACCCTGAAAACAGCGAGATTCGGCGATATTATGAGTATCCTATTGTTAAAGTTATGTCACCGCCTGCCACCAGCGAAAAGTGGTGCACTAGTTCTTCGGGCTTCATGAAATGCCGATGCACTGAGATACCAGTGAACACCAATGGCAGGGGCAAGCCGATTCTCGTTCTTCGCCTTGCTCAATCAGAGCACCGGAATGGAAGACCGGAGTAAGGTGTTCGACATATACGATCTTTGGTATAACGAGCGCACCTTCCTGCGCATACAATAATGCAGAGCACTAGCATGCCGAAGCCTGTGATTGAGAACGATGCCGATTTCCTGCAACAGCTTCTACATTTCATTCATGGATATTAAACCTGAGGCGTTGACGAGACCGCGGTTCTCAAATCAGCTTTTTTTTGGGACGACGATGATGGATTCTTGAGGACTGAAGATGCTCCCTTCCATCAGCACCAATGCCTTATCAGGCAAGCGTCGGCATCCGGCCCGTAAATCCGGCCTACCTTGAATTACTTAATCGATCTCTTGATCTGATCCTTCTACTTAGCATGCAGACACCGACAATCACGGCAATCCCTTGGGTGGTTATGCATTATAGTCATTGGTGTTCCGACTCCAAGCATCAATAGACATGGAGTTCCGCCAAGTCGGTCGAACCCGAAGAGTCCAATACGTATCGTTGTCAAGACATGCTATATATTGAATCTTAGCAGTCCTCAGGGTTCACGCTGCAACCATGGATTCATTGTCCTGCAGCTTGCTTGCCATGGAGTAGCTTGTGGTGATACGTTGTGCCCTTTTCAGGCACTTCTGCTAGGCTGATCGGCTTCGTGCTATCCTGCATCAGCTCACGATGATCGGCTACGGCATCCAGTTGGGGCAGGTCCCCTAGCTTGCACAAGTAGGGAAGCAAAGAAGGAACCAAGTGGGGTATCCATTCTCAGCATACGCGGCGGAGACAGAACATGAAGGTGTCGGTGTCAGGGACGCCATCGTAAGGGTCATGTACCATGCTCTGGAGGGTCGAGGGAAGAGTAGGTTTTCGAAGGTACGTCAGCCAAAGAACAAGATATAGGTAATGTAATCAGTGTGATATCTTTCGCGTCCACTCTGGCTGTTCGGCACCTCCATGGCTGCCAGACCACAGCTGATCCTTGATCGCTGAAAGGGTTGAAGAAAGTACAAGAAAGACACTCTTGTTGTGCCACTACAGCTCTGGATTGTGATGGACTTTATAATTGCGCTGACAGCTCGAGGAGAGCAACGAGGTTTGCAATGTGAACCCACGATTCATGGGAAGGTGTACCAGATGAACAATAAGAGAAGTAAATCGAGGCACTGACTTCCAGTCACCAATGCAAAGAATTTTCAATACAGGAGCATTTCACCCCATCATCAATCAGAACGATCAGTGCTATGATGTGACACTGATCGAAGTAACTTTCCGAGAGCAGTCAGTCCATAAGGGTCGTTCGCTGATGGGTCGTCAGGTTAAATTGTTAGCTCAAGAACGGTTTAATCAGCCGCGGACGAAATCGGAATGCAAAGCCTATATTGGAAAGCTGAGAAGGATGGTCGAACATCCCTCTCTGCAGTAGCCACAGGTCAACTGGGGGACGAGTGGGGAGGAAAGTATTTCAGCGGCAGAACGCACCTGGGCTGGCGTCGAGAATGGCAGAGACATGTAAAGGAGGCCCACGAATGAATATCGAGTGTCCTCTTGCACAAGGACCCCGCTCAGCGTCATGGGCATGCTCGAGGATGCATATCAATTTTTTTCTCCAGCGAGCCGTCGATCAAGAGGCCTAGAAAAGTATATAGGTTCGGCATCTATGAAATTGCCGGTTTCAGCGTACGGCCGTACTTTGAAAGTATAGATTGTTGCTTATGGGTTGCGAGTGAGCTGTTGTAGCCCTGCTGTCCAATAAAGCGGGTCTTGAGCAGTCACTGGGAATCCTTCGACTACACATACATGAATCCATCTAGGAGTCGCATGTCTTAGAAGAGGGTGGTCTGAGACGTGCAAGATGGACATGCCAAGAGTCGATTAGCTGCGTTCAACCGAAAGACCAATCAAAACAATGATTCAACTGGGGTTGTCGGATATCGACATCCTCCAGCACCATGACCTTGACGGATTCCTGATCCTCGCAAGTCAGGCTGTTGCGAGTCATACATCCCTAAATTTAGTAATCAGCTGGCCTTCATGATCCCGCTCCGGGCGGCCGACGGCAGTGGCACCCATGCCAGATGAAGGGTCATGATCCAGAGATCCAAGGAGGCAGGGCTCGTCTTCTGTCACGGGCAAAAGCAACAAGAAAAGATTGTCTGGAGGGGATATGGAAACTTGAAACACGACGTGGAATAGCCGAAAGGCACAACGAATATGGATGAACCATATTGCTGGTAGAAGTATGCAGCCGAAAGGGTAAGGTGGTCGCGATGAAAGTCGATTGGCTGGCAGACGGGAGGGCAGGATGATGAGTGGCCCTTCCGGCTGGCCATGCTGGATGCACCTGCACAACCTTAAAGTACATGAGTAATGTTCAGGCAGGGCAAGGGAAGGAGATACGGCCTCGTTTGTGTGTCGATCTTCCATGTGCCTGTCCATCGGGCATATGCACGTCTGATCACCCAATAATCCCAGCATCGCAAGCGCCCAGTTGGCACGAGCGCTCTTAAGTCAACCAAACCGTCGGATGCCCATTTGAACGACTGCGTTCTATGGCGCCATCATGGCATATATGTGCTGGCCTTTGGCGACTAGTTTTGTGCACTGAGCAATTCCGCACTCCCAGTCGCATATCGTCTCATTTAGCGACCGCCTATCCTCAATCATGTTGTTGTGTCTGAAGAAAACAAGTTACATGGAGTAGATGCAAAGGATCGCAGAAGAAGGGTAATGGTTTGATGGGGATACGGGAGTTCCTCGTTACCGAGGAGCCTTTGCGGAGAAGCCTGTTCGGCAACGAGCGACGCCACCAAGACTAGCAGGCGAAACTCATCAGATTGCCGGCGATCACCCAATTATGAATACTTCGACGAAGTAGAAATGATTGGTGAACCCATGTCCAGCGTAGTCTTCTCCGCTTCGCTGAATGTACCAGCACAGCAAGGAATAGATTCCTATCCTGCTCATGACAGATCACGGTCGACTATAACCAGGATGCGTTGTGTGCGCGTCAACGATCTATCCCGGTCCAAGCAGGGTGTTTGGTGTACTCCACATGCGGAGAAGCAAGAGGATCACACTCCGGCTGCTATTGGTCTCTGCGCCAGACGCTTGATGTGTTGATCCATTGCAGGATTGGGCGGAAGACCCTGGGGTACATCTGCGGCGTCTGATACTGGAGCCCGCTCTTGATCTACACTCTTGACTGCCGGTTTGGCAAGCTGTTAAGCCGCGATCGTGATCTCAGTACGGAGCTAACAATGCACCTCGTCTACTCAGCCTTTGGCACACAAAGAATTTCTACTTCGGCATTGGGATGTTGCTGTTCGACCAAAATTCGAGGTCAAATCATCGGGATTCTATCTGACGATTGACTCATGGAGCTTTGGAAGCGAAGCCAAGCGGCGTCGTAGCAGGCTAGCATCAGGCTATCAGCACTAAGTAATAAGCCTGGGGCGGACCTGTCTCCAACCCGAGATCCCGTGGTAATATTCCTATTGGTCATCTGCACCTGCTTGCCAGGTTCTCCGCAAGTCCCAGGACAGCCCGAGAGCCCATGCCCTACCCAGGATAGACAGTTGTATTATACAGGCCCACGGCCGACATACTCTGATCGGTTCTGAGCATTGCGTCCTCACACCACAGTCCTCAAGACACTCGTGATGCCAAGGTGACATACTGCCAACGCAACATCATGACAGCTGCATAACACCGTTGTCAGGATGTTGTCCCACCAACAGAATAGCGGACCCATTCGAGTGCATAGACGACCTGCGCCACTGTCGAGCAATGCATCCTCGACAGCTTTGACCTACCCAGCGCCCTCGATAGCCCCGGAACCGGTCTCTCCCACTGCTCTCAAGAGGCAACGATCACTCGCAGACGTCGAGGGTGACGGCTCGAGCGAGAAGCAACGGAAGAAAAGGCGACTCCGTTTAGAGCTGATAACCTCGAGACTCAGTCGACCATATGCATCTCCAAATACGAATATCGTCAGTCGAAGTAGGGTACGGGTTGGAATCGGGACTCGGCAAACGCCGCCGACGAAGATTCCAATTGTGAAAGCGGCCATCTTGAACTCAATCAGAGGGGATAGTGTCTCGTCGAAAGAGCTAGTAGAACGAAAACCGAAATTCCACCAGGCCGCCTCGTCATACGCAAACTCTGATCCTATGGACCTTGACATCATGCCGAACCTAGATGCACCCTACCAGAGTCTTGCATTCATGAAGACTCCTTCACAAGGTGAATCGAAAGTGGGTGTCTCTCCTTCGTCTTCGTATACGCCAAATTACGATATCTTCGATGACGAAGATGACGACCTTTACGAAATCGAAGACGGAATTGCTGGCGAGAACGACGGATATGTGGCTTTCGATGAAGATTCGGACCCAGAGGGCTACGAAACCTTATGTCCGTTCGACGAGGTGCTCATCCAACACCACCAAACATCACCAATAGATAGTAAGCCCGAGAACAGCCTCATTGCCAAAGAAATACAGTTCCAGTTGCCGAGTGAGCGTCTTGCGTCCGAGGTATTCTTTTGAAGTCTCGGCTGCGGACGAAGGGAACTTGCCAGCTACGTCCTCAGCTTGACGAGTTGACAGTCTTGCGAAGAAGTTGAGCCACTTGAATCAAGTACCACCTCCACGCCAATCGCGATCACTAGTCGAGATGATTCCGGGATCTTGGCTTCGATGATGGCCCTCTAGGCCACTTGTTCGCTTCAATCGCTGCTTAGCTTGGGTTCTGGTGAGCAAGGAGAAGGAATGTTGTTTAAGCTGGATGTCTGTTCTTCGACATGATTCACGATACCCATGTGTGTTACGATTCAGGCTACTTGTCGAGCACGGTCGCAAGCGATGTCGCACATTGCCTGAAAGGATACATCAGATACACCTATCAAAATATAGCATCAATGGATCACACCTGGATAGCCTGCTTGCGTTCGAGGTGCACATCATCACGATCAATGCGAGTACTGATATCCTGCTTGATGAGATCGCGGCTCCTACCATTCACAAAGGTTCTAGTCTCGTCGATTAGCGAATGGTCTCGTGACTCTGACTGACACTTACACGTATCGCAAGCCGGGGAATGCCTTTTCGTAGAGTTGATTTAGCTCCGCAAGGTTGCTATCGACCTGGCCACCCTCAGCTCTAAGGTGTGCCTGTTCGGCGCTGCTCTGAGTACTGTTCACTTTATTCTCACCCAGCCTTGGGTGAGCTGCCAGTATTTCGTGTAGCCATTGCGTGTCACTTGTAGAATTGGATTCGGCCAAGGCTGTCAACTGCAAAGCGATACTGGCGATAAGTTCATCATAATCAGCGAACTGCTGCTCGTGCATCAAGCCGACAGATAGTGTGTGAAGCGGAATACAAGGTTCGAAAAGGCGATCCAAAATCGCTGCACGCTTGTCGGCTTGCAAGCCTGGGACGATAGAGATTGGTGGTAGCTTGTTCATGGTCCTAGGCGTTCTTTATTCCTCCAAATAGCTTGTTATGACCGCAGTACTACAGTACAGCATATAGTCCTCTTGATGGCAGAAGTGGTCGACGGCATAATGTATTGTGTCGAGCTTGCTGACTATGCGCCCAGATAACGACAAATTCGATGCAGGTGGGGTCGTTTGCCGCATGTTTCAATTAGCTTTCGATGCAGGAACGGAAACAATCGAAACAAAGGATTGACGGGCATGCCTGTGCCGTGTTACGGACGGGTAGCATGGTCCAGTATTGACACTCTCATTCACCCATATTGCTGCTTTCTTGGCTATTCATGATGTGGCACAAATCAATAAAAGTCTTCGAGTCCTGGAACACTCGACTCCTGAAACTAAGCGCGGACCGCAGAAACCCCTGATTCGGTTCCGCAGATCAGCTTGCATGTAATTAGCGTTAAGCGACGGAGGCAAGAATTTTGTCGAGGCACAGTCGTAGCAGGACTGAAGAACGAGATTTCATGAGGGCACGCAATGTCACTCAATGGCTTGGATGCCACAGAAGTCAACGACGCATACCAATCCGCCCTGAGTGAGGGTGGAGGCTGGTAAGACCGTCATTGACAATACTCCAAGCACTAACCCATAGAAGACTAACTGCTACTCAGGTTCTTGCTCAAGTACACCAATCGAGCCGACGTGGGCATTCTGCAAAAGGGAACTGGTGGCTTACAAGAAGCGCGGGAGACAGTAGCTCGGTACGATGAACAATCCCCCTTGTATGGCTTCGTGCAGTACAGGCGGAGGAAAGTACTGCTCAAATATGTGCCCCAGGGAACCTCGAGATTGCTGCAAGGTCTGTCCATGATCAGGGTATCAAAAGAGATTGTGGTCTGCTAACAATCAAAATGAAGCTCGACTAGCCGTTCATTTTCAATCAATCGCAGAGAGGTTCTCGCCCCATGATACCGTCTTCTCCTTCAACACCTCAGTCGACTTGGCAGACAGCGCGTTGTCTGCCGCTTGTTCCCTCCATACTGCTCCGGCATCTATTAAATCAGCTAGCTCACTCCGACGAAAGGCATTAGCAGGAATCACGGAGGATGCGGGCGAAATACAGACTGTGGTAGAGGCCACTAGTGATAAGGAGGAGGACGAGGAGGAGGAGGACCAGAGCGTACGTTCTCCAGGCGCGGAAAACAGCTTGACGCGCCTTGATTCGCAAAATGACGCCCCCACTCCGCCCTCGCCTACACCAACTCCATCATCTACCCCCTCCTCAAGCACCATCCGCAAGAATTCGGACAAAGCCTTACCACCAATACCAAGATATCCCGATTCAGACAGACAGCCCGAAGCGAGTCGCGAGCGCAAGGAAGAATTGGTAAGGCCTAGCCTCGAAGGCCGTCGCTCATCTAGCTCAGCGCGACCACCAACAAGCGAGGGCTACGACCGTTACGACGCGAACGGATACAAACTGAAAGTAAAAATTGGTCCAAGGCCCTCGCTCGATTCCGCAGATCCAGCTTCTGGAGGTTACAACCCTCGACCCGTATCTTCGCTTCCGGCGAGCGTCCGCATGCCATTACGAAAGGCAGCTCCTGTGAGGAATTACCCCCAGGTCAGTGAAAGCCCAACACAGCCAGCAATGCCTACTTCAGCGCCAACCAAAGTTTCATCTTTCTCCAGCATGGGCCCACCCTTTGTGCGGCCCATTCCTAGTCCGCCCACGCCTGTACCGATACGTCCTCGCACCGTAGACTCAAGGTCATCAGCCATAACCCCAGAGAAGCGAAGGTTGATGAAAGCGGTAGAGCTTCGCCAGAAGCAGCTGGCCGCAAAAAAGAGTGGGCAGGGACCTGGACTCAAGGGGATATCTACACAGCCAGGTGAAGCGATCATTGCGAAACCACAGCCTCAAGGCAAGGATTCACGGTCGCCAGACTATTCCGGTACTGGCGAAAGCTTTGATATTTTGCCAGATATCATGACGGAGGATGGAACAGGCGTTGTAAGACATGGCGGCGCGGATCCCGGTAAAGAAGGTTCTGCAACCATAAATGCCTCTCCAATTTCGATACCAGAAGACTTCGACGGGCCGTCGACACAGGCTTCTTCCGTTTCCGAGGAAGAGACTCCTCGAGGAAGGATTCCTGAAGAGCCAGCAGGCAAGCCCAAAGAATCTTCCACTGGAGCGGACGAGGGAAAACCGAAAGTGAAGGGGCAGCTTGAGGGACCTCCACACTCTGAATGCAATGAAGACCGACGGACCAACGGGACAGAACCACCTTCGCCGGACTGGGAGGATAAGGGAGAAAGTAGAGTCATCCGGGTTCCAGAGGACATCCATTCAAAGGACGGATCTACAGACATTTTTAGAGCAAATCAACCAGAGCTAGAGCTCGCCGATGGCAAGCCAAGAGAAACGCTCTCTGAAGAGCAGACCACGCAACTATCGGAAAGCGTCGACGCCTCAGAGTACGATGGTGAGATGAACAATACGGTTGTTTCCTCTAACGCAAAAGAAGACACCTCGATCGTCCCACATCAGCTCTCGGACGATATCATGGAAACGAGTACCTCACCAAAAATCTCCGCTCCCATATCCAGGTCGCTCAGCCCTGGAGCAGAGACTGTCAGGCCTCAAGAAGTCCCACTGCCGCCCATCAGCGAAAACGAGGAGGCGCATCTGACTCCTCAACAAGCTTCTTTCGCGAGCGAATCTACGTCACAGAATACTCACCATGCAGATTACCGACCCCACCGTGCAACGCAAGTGACAACTGACCCTCGTGATGAAGATGAGCACTCTGTCAAAACAAGGGCCTCGACGGGAACTCGTCCCTCAACGGCTGATACTGTAGGGGACCGTCGTAGCATGCGTCCGAATCGGCGACACGGTCTAATCGAGCCAATTCGCAGAGTGTCCAGCGGAGAAAACTCTGACGATCAGTTCCTATCAGATGATTCATTCATGGAGGAGCTGAAGACCGCCACTGTTCAAGAAGCGAAGCCTGTCCGTGTATCAAGGTCACCTATTGCCCTGGATTTTCCTCGGCCCAAGAGTGAGCACACGGTAGGGCTTGTGAAAAACCCTCGAAGCGTCTCAAGTCCGATCGACACTACCAACGGGGAAGATCGCAAGACGCCATCCCCTCCACTCCCTACTCTCCAGCCCCCCCGGGCTGTCTCCGTTTCACAATTGAGATCAAGCAGCCCTCCGGATATCTCGCCGCCAATGTTGAAGAAACCTGGGGTTTCTACAGGCATATCGCAACGAATCAAAGCTTTGGAAACTTTGTCGAGTAGGCCCACGAGCCCTTCCCAGATGCTACGTTCTCCAGCCAATCCTCCTCCGGCGTTTGCCAGTCTCGGAACAAGGAAATCATCTCTACACAGTCGGCCAGGGACATCTGACCGGCCTGCAAGCCGTCAATCACGGTCTCCGACACCAGCATTCGATTTAAGCTCGCCGAAATTGACTGCTCCGAAACCCTACAACCAATTTGTCAGCGTGAGTGTTGCGAGCAAACCTGGCAAATCTCGGCCTGAGTCCATTTCCGTCACAGCCCAGATCGTCAGAGACGAGCGCAATAGGACACCTGAGGTCCCTCTTGACTTCTCGCAGCCCCAAATTATAGATCTTCATCACAGCCCTCTGAAAGTCGAACATCGAACCTCGGAAAAATTGCCACCGCCATCTAAGAAGCCTCCTATCAAAAGACACACTACTGCGCCTTCCACTTCCTCCACCTGCACAGACCACAAAGGCGAGTCTTTTCTCGGTTCGCCAAGGCGTGATTCGATCCACAGCGGGTCGAACGGCAGCCGCCGAGGCAGCGATGTTGCCCTTTCACGTTCCGCCAGCGAAATCTCGCTCAGTGGAATGAGTCCAGACGGCAGAATGGAGGACAAGAAAGAATCGAGAAAGAGCCGATTGTTCAAACGCATGTCGACGATCTCCTCGGCGTCGAGACGCAGCATTGCCACGGCATTGAGTCCTGCGCCCGCGAGAGAACAGCCTATCGCAGAGCAACCCGAGCCTGTACAGCAAGCGCATTCTCCTCCAACGAGAGCGGTAGATATGGGTGACATGAACATCCAGTTCCCAGATACTCTAGTAAGCAGATTTCAAGCTCCACCTATACGACACAGCAGCTAACAGCCCTCCCAGCTCTGGAAACGCCGCCACATGACCATCGAGCCACAAGGGGTTCTTGTCCTCTCCCCCTCTAAACTGGACAGAAGTGTATGCCTCCTCCCCACTTTTCCCCGTACTCTTCCCTCCCCATATCCTGACACCGACTCTCAACAGGCCTCCCGCGTCATTACAAAACGCTACCCCCTGCTCGGGTTCCACCCCCCTTACATCCCCGACCAGGACCGCCAGGAAATGCCCAACAGCGTGAACCTCGAATTCGAAGACGGCGGCACGCTGCAATGCGCGTGCGAGAACCTGGCGGGGCAAGCGCATATCTTGGGGGCGCTGACGCAGGCGCATTGTTTGTATAATCGTCGATAATCAGCGGCAAATAGTGGCGGCCCATGAGCGCATAGATACCCATGTTTTCTCCTTTGAGGATACCCGCAATGTATCGGAGAGGGTTATTTTGTTGGTGTTTCTGGTTGAAGGTATGAAACAAGCATGGGACGAAGTGTATGGATATATGGGGCGATTAAGGGTGGGTTGATTATTGCGGATACCTTGATCCCTCTTCACTTCGATATCCTACATTTGGCTGGATAGCGTGTATGGCCTTTGCTCTTCTTTACATAGGCTCACACATGGACAAAGGCATTTCTACAGCAAGCGGCTTTCATTCCGTATTGTAGTATCGAGACGAAGAAAGTCAACAGTAACCAGCATTCCCAAATGTCAGTATCCTTAAAAAGTCATCAACAACCGCAATCGAGAATTCGCGAGTACAACATGGAAACGGCCTCACGACATTCCTCTTCCCTGTTCTTATGGACCTCCTACATCATGTTCCATCTTTCCCGCCCTTCATTCTCTTGTTCAGCTTTTAAACCTATTATCTCTATTGGCTTTCCCCGGTCGTATAGAGCATTTCCACACAATGTCAATAGTGGGCGTAAGTACCCCGGCGAAAGATACATAGATAGTGGCGACTGAGCTTCCCACGGTGCCATGCTGAAGGGTAGATCATACCAGGATTCTGATCCTGCAGACTGGACTAGGAAAGGAATCCAATACTTATCCCTCCAATGCATGGGGTGCTCGTTGGGGCGTGGTCAAAGGCTATCTTCTATTGATCGTGGTTCGTGATAGCTGATAAAATCCATTGAGCCCACAGCCGAATTGGGAAGCAACACTCGGACTTTATGATATGTTATGTACTGATGCCTCTCATGAAACCCTGTGAATGATAGCGTTCCGATATGACTGGCCTCTTGTTTTAATGTCTCCCATCACGATACTCGGCCCTGGTCGGCGACTATCGTTTGCCTGAGCCAATGGTCAGTCATGAATATGGGGCATTTGGACGTGGGCGAAGTGGGTTATCCTATGGGATGGAAATAGATTGCATCTGAGCGGAAACGGCAGATCGACGCTTCCACATGGGACTAGTGACTGCGGCCTTGGTGTGACGAAAGTCTTTCTGCAAATCAAGATTCAGCATCGCCGGGCGGGTGAAGAATTGACATGTCTACAGAGAGAAGACTCGGCTCCTTTGGGCCCCCTTTAGGCTTTGGGTCGTAAAGGAGGTCTGCATTGGTCTTTTGGGGCTGGCCTGTGGCTTTCAGCATGCAGAATATGAAGTCATTGGAGAGCTAAAGAAGATCTGGACCGAGGGTGATTCGTGTCATGCCCGGAATGCGTATTTGTTTTCCTAGACGTGCTTGTACTTGTACATCTACCTCTACCTCACCCATAGCCGTCGTCAGCTTGGTCCGGCTTCATATATCCGACTTTCCTCCTGCGCGGATATGGCGGATGACGCTCCATCACCACACGGCACTCGCGGCTTTCATTGAATCACACAAAGCAGCCTCTGTGGAATCGCTTTATTAACTCAGAGGGAACTTTACATGCAATATTCGGACATGGCAGCTTCACCTCGACAAATGTGAAGCTTGTCCTCGTGCCTCTACTTGATTCAACCACGCTAAGTCCACACCGCGTGTGCACCTCGATCCCGACTCTAGCCTCTTTTCCGACGTCGGCGGACAGAAATCACAGTACTTTGAGAACAGCAAACCTGCCAGCGCAGTATTTCTTGCGTCTCACAGCCGTCATAGGCCGATTGTTTGACCGCTTCATCAATCACCTCGGACATTAAGAGCTGATTGGTGCTCTTGCACATTCCTGGCTGTTGTCCCATAACTCAGTCACTGGTGACGGGAGGAACGCTACGTTGGTTCTTGTTCCTTCCATTATCTGGTAAGCATGCCCTCCGCAGCCTTCGGAATTATCACACTGTCACTCCAAATCGAAGACAACTTTCTTGGGATTGAGACCTTTCCGCAATGTCTCCTTGCTTATCCTCAGATACAGGACCCGACCTCTCCTCCAGCCCTGGCCGCGTACTTTATTATTGTCCAGCCACCGATCGCCCAAGGCCTACGAAAAGATCGTCCACAATCGCAAAGTTCACAAGTTCGAAGGAAACCGCAAAGAAAATCCTCCGATTTGTCACAACTTCCAGTATAGCTGCTCGAAGCAGCACCTTCTTGGAGCCGTCGGTGAGCCCCCCAGCAGCGGCGTCACGGAGAGAAGGCGCTATTCATCAATATACAAACATGTCTGTGGTGGACAATAGCCGGAACGGCCAGCCACCGGGCAATTCCTTCGTAGGTGGTCCAATAAGCGGAGTCATCCACCGTCCTTCGCTTGCGGAGAACATCAGAACCGCATCAGGGGCGCCCCCACAAATTTCGGCAACCAGTCCTACCAGAGCAACAATGCACACTGCCACTGCCATGGGAGAAGAGAACCTTCTAGCATCTGGCAACGGCGTTTCTGTGTCAATTGCACTAGCGGAGCCAATGCTGTTCCTACAGGGCTTCGACCAGTCCGAAGTTGGAGAGCGGACCACAACCATGTTGAGAGGGACGCTTTCGTTACGGGTATCCAAAAGTGCCAAGATAAAGGCAGTTTCGTTGAGCTTCCGCGGCCGTGCTGAGACGGAGTGGCCCGAAGGCATTCCACCTAAGAAGACCGAATTCAAGGACAAGGAGAGCATCATGAACCACACCTGGACCTTTTTCAATGCGCAATTCCAATCCGCAGAATATGGAACAGGGGCCGATCAGGTACACTCCCTTAAGGGTCCGTCAGCGACGACTAGGGAGATTGGGTGCGCTGATACCGCCACTGAATCATTCAAGAGAGCATCAATAGCGGCCGATGGCAATCTGGGCGCCAAAGATGCTAGACGCCTCTCGCTACAAATAAATCAGTCCCGGAGCGTTGGCAAAGGTGATGCGGGAAATGGGGGAACAATAGTGGCGCAAAAGGGCTACCGTACATTCACACCAGGAGTCTACATATACAACTTCGAGTTGCCCATCGATTCCCGCCTTCCCGAGACGATCAACGTAGACCTGGGGTCCGTCAGATACGAACTAGAAGCCTCTGTCGAAAGGGCTGGCGCATTTAGAGCCAATCTTGTGGGGGCGAAGGAGGTCACCTTGATTCGTGCACCTTCAGAAGGCTCACTGGAACAAGTCGAGCCTATTGCAATTTCAAGAAATTGGGAAGATCAACTGCACTACGATATTGTCATATCTGGCAAGTCGTTTCCGTTAGGATCACAGGTACCCATAGCGTTCAAGTTAACCCCCTTGGCCAAAGTACAATGCCACCGGATCAAGGTATTCGTGACCGAAAACATCCAATACTACACGAGTAATAGGCGGGTGCACCGCTTAGAGCCCACAAGGAAAATTCAGTTATTTGAAAAAAGAGCAGATGGACCAAGCACAAGTGCCTACCCCGGGAGTTCCATGCGGATCACCGCTGGTGGTGGGGTAGCCTACGATGCCAGAGCAGCAGCAGCAGCCGGCAACGAGAATGTCCCCCGAGACACGACCAATCTACTAGGTGATCTGGACGGAGACTCCAACGTGGGACCGACAGAGATGGAGTTCAATGTACAGTTACCCAGTTGTCACTCCATGAAAGAAAGAGACAAAGCGGCGAGCCTGCACTTCGACACAACATATCCAGCGATACAAGTCCATCATTGGATCAAGGTATGTTCAGTAAGGATTAGCGTTTTTTATCTACTGACGCAGGAAAATCCTAGATTGTCATGAGACTTTCCAAGGTCGATGCTGCCGATCCTTCGAAAAGACGCCACTTTGAAATATCCATCGATTCCCCTTTCCACATATTGTCTTGTCGTTCCACGCAAGCCAACATCGCCCTCCCAGCTTATACTTCACCCGAGTCAGCGACACTCCTGACAGAGCATTACGAGTGTGGTTGCCCTGGCGCAGCTAAATGCAGAAACTCGCCCTCTTCTATGATGCCACAGTCTTTGAACGACATTCGCAGCAGCGGCAACAACAACTCCTCCAGCAGCCTCAACAACGAACCCCAATTACCTCCGCCAGTTGCTGGATTAACACGACCCCAAGCCGCACACATTCACGATCCCAATAGCGGTGTCAGCAGACCCATGCACCTTCTCCGTGCTCCATCATTCAACCCTCCCCCGTTCCAAGACGATGATCCCCCACCCCCTCTGATGACCCCACCACCGAACTACAACAGCATCGTCGACGGAGACCCTAGTAACGTCTTGGCTGATTATTTCAGTCGACTCGCAGACGACGTGGGCGATGAAGACGAAGATGACATCATGAGACGAACGAGAGTGGCCATGCCACTCACTCCTGGTGGCAGACTCAATAGGAGTATGGACGAACGACGGACGTGGCTACCTTTGAGTGGGGCAATTGCACAATAATACCTGTCAACGCCTTTATGAGATCACGATTTACGCCGTATGGGTGTGTACGATCAGGGTTGGGGGTTCAAAGCAGATTTCCCTAGCAAAAATCTTCCAAAGCTTGCGCGAAATGCTCGTGTTTCTGTATAACTTTTGTATATACTTATTCCCTTCGATGACGGTGCTGGTGGCGCAGGTTGATGACAAGCAAAGTCCCAACCTTCTGGATATGTTGACACCGGCGGCTAGAGTGTGGATAGAGAGTAACACCGGAAATGCAGACTTTCAGCTGCCTCCACTATAACAGTAGCAATTGCATATTCGGTGTTGTTCGGTGTAAGAGCGCTGTGCCTATCTTGTTGAATCGTCCTGACCTCAAAATGCAGATTTGGTCTACTCTCAGGCACGGACTATTGCGCTACTATGTTTATTGGGTAACTCCATTAAACATCCGACGATCATTGCGTGTGTGGTTGTGACTATTACTCTTGATACTGCCAATCCCAAAGTCTGGGTCACGAGAGACGACTGCTGAGGCGGAGTTTAGCGGGGCACCATATCTACCTTAACCCATCCCCACGTTTTGACGCCTGGACCTTGTCGATATACTGCAAGACACACAGCCTCGGTAAACAAAAGCCTGGCAACCGGCATTTTAACAATCCCTCACTCTTCTTGCACATACCTGATCGTGGAATTGCGTACCGTAGTGGGGCGAGCCCCAAACCTCGAGGTGCGTCGGGACCCCTCCTCCAATAACACAACCAAGTATTGTTCGCCCACAGCAGCGCTTTGTTAACATCCTTTGTAACTCATTTTCTTGAGTTTTGAGAGCGAGAACTGACGTATCTCTCAATAGCAGCCGTACAGTCCAGCATCCATCTCAATTACGCGCCGGACTTGCCTGCTCTATCTCCTCGCACCAATTCGTACATCTTTACGGACTGAAGCTCCGACATCATCTGTGATTTCAATCCGCGCAGACGCACCTGAATCAGCAAATCACACATAAACATAGAATCAGAGGGATCCGCCCAGTGTGTGGGCCGGGGTTTGGAAGTTATACCCAAACAACGTTCAACCTGGCAGGCAACAAGAGGAGGAGCCTCTCCACCCAGGGAGGAGGTCTGCTGAACAGGATGTTTGGTAGCTCTCAAAGCCCCACACAGACTTCCAAGGATCATGAAGCCACGACAGCGTCTCCTATTCACTCAAGGACAGCCGCTGGTCCTGGGACCATTCCTGGTGGGTTGTCTTTAAAAGGCCAAGATGACCTGTTTGAGAATGCAGAAAAGCGGAATAGTGGGGTGGAATCGCCAGCAAGAAAATCCACCGATGAGGCCCCCAGTCCCACCTCTGAAAGGAAGCGCAGAGGTAGCGGTATAGCCAAAGCTTTCTCGAGTGCCAAAAATTCACTTCATATTCATGGTTCCTCGAATTCGAATTCACAAGACAGTGCGCTGATCCCTCAGCGAACGGCCATGCAAAAGCTTGGGGTCGCAGACCCTGCGCTGAGCGTACCTCAGGGCTCGTTGAACAACTCTGCTGGCGAGTCGCGCCCAGGTCCACGATCGACGTTCCGTGTTGGGGTGACGGAGGACAAGAACAAGAAGTGCAGGCGTACCATGGAGGATACGCATGCATACTTATACAATTTCCTAAGCACGCCTGCGCCGGCACTGGGGTCAGACACAGAATCAACGGCAAGTAAAAGTCTAGAGACTAAAAGTGCTTCGAGTTCGGACTACAGTTCCGTACAAAGTTCCCATGTGGTGGAAACAGATAATGGTTACTTTGCGATATTTGATGGGCACGCAGGTACATTTGCCGCTGACTGGTGTGGGAAGAAACTCCATGTTCTCCTGGAGGACATGATACGAAAGAATCCAAACACCCCGGTACCAGAGCTCCTGGACCAGACTTTCACAGCTGTTGATCAGCAGCTAGAAAAGCTCCCTTTGAAAAACAGTGGATGCACAGCTATTTGCGCCGTACTGAGGTGGGAGGATCGAATACCAAACGACAAATCTGCTACGGGATCCACGGCGATTGCGCCTGCGGCCGCCGCAGCAGTCAAGGCTTCGACCGAGTCTTCTAAGAATGACGTGTCATCGGATCAGTCGTTATTGCAAGCGAAAACACTTGGCTCAGCTTCAAGCTCAAATACCGCGATCCCCAGAATGCAGGAAACGGCAACCCGACAAAGAGTACTCTACACTGCAAATGTTGGAGACGCGCGTATCGTTCTATGCCGCAATGGTAAAGCCTTACGCTTGTCCTATGACCACAAGGGTAGCGATGAGAACGAAGGGAAGCGCATATCTAATGCCGGTGGTTTGATCTTGAATAATCGTGTCAATGGGGTTCTTGCTGTCACCAGAGCTTTGGGAGATGCGTATATGAAGGAGCTGGTAACGGGGCACCCTTACACGACAGAAACCGTGATACAATCGGACATAGATGAATTCCTCATACTTGCGTGTGACGGTGTAAGTCACACATCTATGCTATTGAGGTCAATGCTCATCAATGACGTTTAGCTTTGGGACGTCTGTAACGACCAAGAAGCAGTTGATCTTATCCGGCATATTCACGACCCCCAGATCTCGTCAAAGTCACTCGTCGATTACGCTCTGTCACGCTTTTCCACGGACAATCTTTCCTGCATGGTTGTCCGCTTTGACAGTAAAGCACTGCAACAGACCGTAGAACGAAAGACAGAGCCAATCGGCGTTGAAGGAGATCCACCATCCGTCAAGGGCGGGATCAGCGAGGCAGATGCGATCATCAAGGAAGCCAGGAAAAGCATGGGGAATAACAGCAAATTAGATGCGTCAGAGGAAGAGAAGCACAGATTCAGTAACGAGGTCATTGAGGAGGAGGAGGAAAAAGAGCCGGGTCCTGAATTGAACCCTGAAGGGGTCAATAAGCTTGCCAACCGCAGGGAAAAGCAATAGCATCATTTGCGTTGTCTTGCGTACATAGCACCTTGGTGTTTCGGTCTGTCCCAAGCCCCGACGTGGGCTTTGGCGTTGGCGCATCTGTGCATCTGTGGCTTGGGGCTTTGTCGCCTATGAGTAAGTATGTTCTGGGATCACAGTGACCATCGTTGTCGATGCACTTTCGCGGCGTTCGAGGGCAGGAAGAGTAGAGGATTTCAGAGCGCTGTATATGAAAGCTTGAGGACTTGAATGAAGGATAGCTGCTGCTTCTCAATGAACAGAGCTTGCAGATGATGTTTATCTGTCAATTCAGGCTGGTGATCTCCGGATCCCACACATTTTCGTTGAGTTTGGAGGGGAAAGTTTTCAACATTTTGAAGACTTCGACATTCATAGGCAAACAGCCAATTTCGGACTTTTGCCTCAAGGAGACCATGTCGTGTCTGTGGACTCCAAAAAAACAGGTTTGGGAAGATACGATGACACTTGTAAAAGGACGCTCCTGAATCCTGATATCTTGTGTCTAAGTGGAGACATATTCAGCCTCATCCGGTCAAAGAGAATGAGGATCCGAATATGTCCTAGCGGCTGGCCCGAGCTTGTCTAGGGATTTTTGTTGATTCCAGACTGCCAGATCTTACCGATTTCCTCTCAACCTCAGAAGATGGCTACAGTGTCGGCCATGAAACGCCCTGTGTTAACTGCTTCTAGTAGAGCTGCTTCAGTGTTCTCTGCACCTGCTCGACGCACCTTTATCAATGCTCAGAAGCCGATCAAGCTCAGAAGCTCCTGCGCCTCAATTAGACCGAGCACTCAGAAATCGGAGCTGCGGCAACCCTTTCGTCGCCCCTATGCTGATCTTGTCTCCGCGCCTACTAAGAGGCGAGGCTGGAGCTTCTTCAGGTGGACTTGGAGACTGACATACCTATCTTTCATTGGAGGCACCGCTTATCTTTTCTACAATATCTATACGCTTCGGACACCTAAGGAACAGTTCGCGCCTGACCCAGCAAAAAAGACACTTGTCATTCTAGGTACATTCAATCTTCTCATCCACTCCACAGTAATTGACCTTTTTCAGGTACTGGTTGGGGCTCGGTCTCTCTGCTCAAAAAGCTCGACACGGAAAACTACAATGTCATCGTCATCTCTCCCCGCAACTTTTTCCTCTTCACGCCTCTCCTACCATCATGTACCACCGGCACCATCGAGCACAGATCGATCATGGAGCCTATACGCAATATACTCAGGCACAAGAACGCGACGGTCAAGTACTATGAAGCAGACGCTACGAAGATAGACCACGAGAAGAAGGTTGTCTACATCAGCGATGAGTCTGACGTCAAAGGCGATACCGCATCAACCGAAGTCCCTTTCGATATGCTCGTGGTCGGTGTGGGCGCGGAAAATGCAACGTTCGGTATCCAGGGTGTCAAAGAACACTCCTGCTTCCTGAAAGAAGTGGGTGATGCACAAAAGATCCGTAAGCGTATCATGGACTGTGTCGAAACAGCCAACTTCAAGGACCAGTCACCGGAAGAGCGAAAACGCCTACTTCACATGGTCGTTGTAGGGGGAGGTCCGACTGGTGTTGAGTTCGCAGGCGAGCTGCAAGACTTTTTCGAGCAAGACCTTCGAAAATGGGTGCCGGAGATTCAAGACGACTTCCACGTTACACTAGTTGAGGCTCTGCCTAAAGTCCTGCCCATGTTCTCCCAGCAGTTGATCGACTACACCGAATCCACGTTCAAGGAAGAGAAGATCACCATTCGGACCAACACCATGGTAAAGAAAGTCAATGACAAAACCATTGAAGCCCAGTTCAAAGACAAGAACGGCAACACAGTGAAAGAGGAAATCCCATACGGCCTGTTGGTTTGGGCTACTGGAAATGCCGTTCGCCCGGTCATCAAGCATCTCATGGGCCAGATCCCAGCACAGAAAGATTCAAGGCGCGGCCTGGCCGTCAACGAATACCTCGTAGTTAATGGCGCCGAGAACATATGGGCAGTCGGTGACTGCGCCATTGCCAACTACGCGCCTACCGCACAAGTAGCCTCGCAAGAAGGAGCTTTCCTCGCGCGCATGTTCAACGCGCTCGCCAAGACGGAAACGATCAACAACGAGCTAGCCCTCATATCAGACAAGCAAGCCAGGGAACACGACAAAGAGAAACGGACTGCACTCCTAGGTCAGATTAAAGCTCTCCAGAAGAACCTGAGGAGAGTCAAGCAGATCGGGCCTTTCGAGTACAGTCATCAAGGGAGTCTGGCGTATATTGGCAGCGAAAGAGCTGTCGCGGACATCAGCTGGTTGAGCGGTAACTTTGCGTCAGGTGGCACGATGACATATATATTCTGGAAGAGCGCGTATTTGAACATGTGCTTCAGCACGAGAAACAGGGTATTGGTGATCATGGACTGGACGAAAGCGAGGTTGTTTGGGAGGGATGTCAGCCGAGAGTAGCTGGTCTGGCGGAGGTGTGGGTGGAAGACGGGTAATAGACTGCAAGGCGTCCGGTGGCTCCTGTTGAAGGATCAGGGGTGGCTCAAAGGCATGCCTGAGATGTTTCTCGCACATGAACTGTACTGTTCGGAAAGGTCATTGTTCGCTTCTCTAGATTTGGTTATCCTAGGAAACTTTTTAATCCACTGACTGGCACAGCATGCTGCACCTAACCCGAATCAACACTCTATCTAACATGGGACATGAAAGATACCATATGTCGCAACAAAGACAAATTCATCTACCGCAACCACACAAAGCCAGTATCGCAATAACCATGTCCCATGATCAAGCTCGATGGGTCTAGGGCTACGTATCACCAACCCTATAATGTTCGGCGATTGCAATTCACGAAATCTCACCGCAGTGCCTCCCCAAACTCATGAGAAGCACCCACCAACCCTTCCCAAAGTCCCTCCCCTCACCACCAACCCCTCCTACAACCATCCCATCCCACAAATGGCCTCTCTCCGCCCCCCCCCCTCCCCCCCTCCCCAAACCCACACCCTCCGCATCGGCACCCGCTCCTCCGCCCTCGCCCTCGCCCAAGTCTCCCTCGTCACCACCCTCCTGCAAACCTCTTCGCCCTCCCTCCCCCCGCCCAGCATCCACGCCTCCTCCACCCAAGCAGGCGACCGCGACAAAACCACCGACTTGCACACCCTCGCCCAGAGCGGCGAATCACTGTGGACGCACGACCTCGAGGCCAGCCTGCTGCGCGGGGAGATCGACCTCATTGTGCATAGCCTCAAGGACGTGCCGACGAAGGTAAGGGGGGGGTGCGTGGTTAGTACGGTGGGGGGGAGGGAGTGGGGGGGGGATGTTGTGGTTTTGCGAAAAGGGTTGGAGAAGGATGGGGGGGGCGAGGGGAAGGGGAAG
>JAABUQ010000396.1_pt1 | contig 100605 bp, 86 predicted proteins | sample 5560001 | NCBI WGS metagenome assembly JAABUQ01 (sample SAMN10711888, study PRJNA513371) | rock metagenome | isolation source: Antarctica rocks | place: Antarctica: Victoria Land, Finger Mt nord | collected 2015-12-18
CCGTCAGATTGCACTCTGCCCTGGGATACCGATCGCCCATGGCCTACGAAGCAAGCATGCGAACAGCAGAAGCCAACACGTAGCTCCCAAGCCCACAAACCGTCCACGAGAACGGGGCAACCTCAGCTCCCAAGCCCACAAACCGTCCACGAGAACGGGGCAACCTCACTCGCCTTCGGGCGCCCAGCGGGTCAGCAGTTCCGGCAGGATGCGGAGTGCAGCAGCGTTGATCGCGGCGAAGTCTAGACGGGGCAATCGCGGCGACCCGAGCAACGCCAACCGTTCAACATCGGTGTTCGGGCTCACGACGTCGCCTCGGAATCGAGAACCCGAACGGCAATCGCCCGAAGGATGGACGTTTGCTTCGGCGAAAGTCGCGGGAACCGCCCGAGGCCCGCAAGAAATCCGCTTTCCCAGGGCGATAACTTGTGCGGATGCGATCGGCAACGATGAAGTACGTCGCGCCAGCAAGCGCTCCGCTCCGCCGCCGGCCGTGACGGCCGAGGAGGAGGCGCGCCTATTGACAGCGGTGCAATCAGTTCGTGCCAGCCAAGGCCAGCACCCTTCACGAGTCGATTGGCGAAGGAGAGCGCGTTCGTGACTTCGCCCTTGTGGCTCGATGTCCGCGCGAATTCAAGAAGCTGCACTAAGCGGCTGAGTTTTTGCGGAGACAGAACCGCCGTCATGACGGCATCCCCCGTAGCTCCGCAGCTCGCCACGCGAGGCGCTCGGCCGCGACATGGTTGCCGACCGAAGGAAAAGATCGGCGCGGCGATCAAGGGCGCAGGCTTGCTTACGCGCTTGATCGGCAGGGACCGGCCTTGCTATGAAGCGCATGTTCGCGCCGCCAAGCACGATATCCGCCCCGGTGAAGCCGATCCCCGGTTTCCCGGGGTGTTCCATATGGAGCCTACGCTGCCTTCGGCTGCAGCAGCGCCTCGATCGATTGCATGAGGATTAGTCGCCGGCGGCCGATGGCGACCGACTTCAGCTTCCCCTCCGCGATCAGCTCGTAGACCGTGGTCCTGCCGAGCCCGGTGATGTGGCACGTATCGTCGATAGTCGCCGAGAGGCGAGGTAGATCCTGACGGCGTCGCTGAAGGACGCCCGGTTCTGGGTGCATCGCTTGCATCTCCAATGCCCCCAATAAAGACCAGGGGCGGTTGCAAGCGGGAGAATGCGGATCGGCGCCGACTCTGTCGTCCGGTTAGGTCGGTTAGTCGGTGGACGGAGTTACCGACATAATTACCGAGTTTCCGGAGTGCCTACCTGTTTGCGGTAAAGTTCGAGCCTGCGGGAGACTGCAGCCTCAATTTGAGTTCTACCTGGAGCCGCTTCAGGATGGAAGCATTCCGCTGCCACAAGCGTAACGATGTTGGTCTGACCTCCGTCGCCTCGTCTCGGGCACCCATTCTCGTGAAGATAATCGTCGATCCATTTATTGACTCGTCCCCAGTCGTAGGCTGGCGGCCGCCCGCGTTTTTTATGTTGAATCGGCGCTGTTCCTTCCGCTTGCGGAACACGTTGCGTACCCGGTGCTGCAGGCGTTTCTGCTGAGAGCGAGGCAATGGTCGCCAGCACGGCTGGACTTGGAGATGGCGGGAGGGCCGTAGCGCCGAACACCGACGCCAGTTCGTTCAGCAGGACGAAGGGGTAGCATTCGACGGTCAGTGAAAGCCGACACCATGATCCAGCGGGAAAGAATACGGGAACTGAGTTGGCCCGCCGCATCATCGCCGCTTGCGGCGCCGATACGACACCACTTCCCCTCACCGGGATGGTTCGTCGCCAGGTGCTGAGCGGAATCCAAACCATCTCTCCGGATCGTGGATCGATCCCAACGCCACGGCATGATCCGTTCACCAGCGCATCGGCTAGCCGGGTGGTGGCAGCGCTCTCGCAGCCCGCATGGGCGTCGGTCACGCCCCACGTGGCTCGCTCTCTCATGAGACGGGGGATCGCAAGTGCGAGGGAAATAAGCCCGTCAGGCGCCCGTGGCAGATGGTCGCCGACTTCTTCTTCCGGCCGAGGACGCCACCAGCTACCTCCCTGAAGGGGCGGAATAGGTGCGGGCGCCCTACTGATGGCCCGACGTCTCGTGGAGTTGCTGTCCGACACGGCGCCTCCGCAGCGCACCCGCATGGTGAAGTCGGCGCGGCGGCCCGGTGCGGAACCGGGCGTTCGGCGGCCAAACCTAGCCGCGCCGGTTAGGACTATACCACTTTGCGCGGCGCGCTGCAGCTACTTGCATGGGTGCTTCTCGCGGGCCGTTAGTCTCCTCAATAGGAGATCAGGGACGCCCGTTCGAGCAGCTGCTCGTCTACGTCTCTAAAGAAACGACGAACCAAGTAGGCGACGATGTCCGAAACGACATTAAATTGCCGGACGGCATCCTGGGGGAACTCGACATCCAAGGTTTCCTCAAGCGACATTGCGACCTCGACAAGGTCCAGACTGTCGAGTGCGATGTCATCGGAGAGGCGGGTGTCGAGAGTCACGTCCAGGTCAGAAACGTGGACACTCTTCGGATAGCTTCGGTTACATGTGATAGGATCGTTTGTCTGAGCACTTGGTCCACTGAAATGCCTCCCTGCCACACAGACGAGGCAAAGCAAACCCTGTGCCAGCCGAATTCTGACGTATTCTGAATGGGTTAAGCTTTGCGCAGCAGGTAAAGATGCGTGGGTTCGTAAGAGTTACTGACAAAGCAGAAGGCTTAAGCCCGCAGTGGGATGATTTCCGCCACAAGCTCTGCCTGACAGCAGAACGTTGCCCAGTCGCCCATCAGCTTGCGGCGTTTCGTGAACAGGTCGCCACGAGCATAAGCCTGTTCCACCTTGTCACCGGTCCTATGGGCTAGTGCGGCCTCGACCACCTCACGTGGGTGTGCCGTCGTCTCGCCCGCCCAATCGCGGAAGCTGGAGCGGAAGCCGTGCGCGGTCACGTCGGCGCGGTTCATCCGACGCAAGACCATTGCCATTGCCATGACCGACAACGGCCGACCGGTGTCCTGTCCGGGGAACACCAGCGACCTGCCACTACCGTCTGAACGCAGCGGCAACATGCTTCGAAGCAAGTTTAGGGCAGGCGTGGAAAGCGCAACGCGGTGCTCCCGTTTCGCCTTCATTCGCGCTGCCGGCACTGTCCAGATCGCGCCGTCCAGGTCTACCTCGCCCCAACGCCCCCCGAGGATTTCACCGGAGCGCGCCGCCGTCAGCACGAGCAATTCGAGCGCCCGTGCCGCAATCGACTCCCGCCGTCGTAGCTCCGCTATAAAAGCCGGAACCTGCTGCCACGGGAGTGCCGCATGGTGTTTCACGGCCCTTACCTTGGCGCGAGCTGGCAACAGCTTGTCCAGATGGCCGCGCCACCGCGCCGGATTAGCGGCATCGCGCCAGCCGTTTACCGCCGAGAAGTCCAGCACGCTTTCGATACGGCCTCGTAGTCGCGTGGCAGTCTCGGGCGTGGTCAGCCAGAGCGGCTTCAATACCGCCAGAACGTCAGGTGTCGCGATGGCCTCCACGGGCAACGTGCCGAGCGTAGGACCGGCGTAATTGGTCAGGGTCATGCGCCACTGCGCCCGATGCTTGGCGTTCCGCCATCCCGGTTCATGGGCGAGGAGATAGGCTTCAGCGGCCTTCGCGAAGGTGATCACCTCGGGTGCATCCACTTCGGTTGGGCTCTTCGCCGCCCTGCTGACCTTGCGGGCCTCGATCGGATCGATGTGATCGCGGACCTGGGTTCGGGCAGCGGACGCCAGTTGCCGGGCATCGGCCAGCGAGACAGCGTCTGTGCCACGGGCGGGGCCGAGCCCCATGTCCCGGCGCTTGCCGCCAAACGAATAACGCATCACCCAAGTGGCGGCCCCGGATGTCTGGACCGCGAGCATCAGGCCGCCGCCATCAGTGTAAGTGCCGGCGGCAGCGGTCCTTACCTTTGCTGCTGTCAATCCGGCTGCCCGGCGTGGCATTCCGTCGCCTCATACCCCACAACGCTCCCCACAACATGAGCCCGAACGGCCGCGAACGCAAGCGGAGCGCAACGAATGGCATGTGGCACGAAACGCTGTGGCACAGGGCGATCTGCAGGGAATCAGCGGAGGGAAGCGGACGTCGGCGAACGCAAGTATGGCGGTCATCCCCTCCGCCACGGGCCTCAAGGGTATGACCCGGAGACATGGGTGACAACTTCGTGTCGAACGGGTTGTCGATGGTTGCAGGGCCTTCCGCTCCCGCCTGCTAAACGCCTTGGCGTGGCCGCCTCGACTACACCCAACGTTCCACCATATTGACGGACGTGACTGGGCGGCCAGATCGAAAATCCAAGGTATCTCGCGGAGGTAGGCATGCCGAAAGACCGTGACAACGAACACTCGCCGTCCGTCAGCCGCAGACGATTTCTCGGCGCGACGGCGTCCACGGCGGCCATGCCTCTGGTGGGGGCGGCCGCGGCCGGCGAAGCTGCGGCGCAGACGCTCCCGGCGCCGGACCCGCAGTCACCCGTCGATATGCGCCTTTCCATCAACGGCGAGGCGCACCGGGTCGGGCTTGATGTCAGGACAACGCTGCTTGACGCGCTGCGGGAGCACATCGGCCTGACCGGATCCAAGAAGGGATGCGATCACGGCCAGTGCGGCGCCTGCACGGTCCATGTCGACGGCAAACCCACCCTGTCATGCCTGACGCTTGCCGTCGCGGTGCAGGGCCGCGCGGTGACGACGATCGAGGGGTTGGCCCGAGCCGATGCCCCGCTGCACCCGATGCAGCAGGCGTTCATCGACAACGACGCCTTCCAGTGCGGCTACTGCACGTCGGGGCAGATCATGTCGGCGATCGGGTGCGTGAAGGCGGGCCACGCCGACGACGATGACGCGATCCGCGAGCATATGAGCGGCAACCTGTGTCGGTGCGCCGCTTACCCCAACATCGTCGCGGCCGTGCGCCAAGCCAAGACGCAGATGGAGGGCTGAGCCGATGCGTCCCTTTCTCTACGACCGCGCCGCCTCCGCCGAGGGTGCCGCGCGGTCGCTTGACGTGACAAGGAACCTCCCGCCGGTGCAAGGCCGCTATCCCGCCGAGTACCTCGCCGGCGGCACGACGCTGCTCGACCTGATGAAACTCGACGTGATGCAGCCGGCCCGGGTCGTCGACGTCGCTTCGCTCGCCCAGCACCACGGAACGATCACGGTGACGGAACAGGGGCTGAAGCTCGGAGCCCTCGTCAGTATGGCGGCCGCCGCCGACCACCCCGACATCAACAAGACCTACCCGGTCGTGGCGCAGAGCCTCAAGCTCGCGGCGAGCGCACAGCTGCGCAACATGGCCACGCTCGGCGGCAACGTCCTGCAGCGCACGCGGTGCAGCTACTTCCGGGACACATCCTGGTCGGCCTGCAACAAGCGCAACCCCGGTTCGGGTTGCGCGGCGCTCCACGGCCTGAACCGGCAGCACGCGGTTCTGGGCGTCAGCAACGATTGCATCGCGACCTACCCCGGCGACTTCGCCCAGGCGCTGCTGGCGCTCGACGCCACGCTCGACATCGCGGGATCTGGCGGAAGCCGGACGATCCCGTTCGCCACGCTGCACCGGCCTCCGGGCTCGACGCCGAACGTGGAGACGGCCCTCGCGCCGGGAGAACTCATCACCGGGTTCTCGATCCCGGCAGGCCCGTGGACGCGGCGCTCGCTCTATCTGAAAATACGCGATCGGCAGTCCTATGAGTTCGCACTCGCCTCCGCGGCCGTGGCACTGGATCTGGACGGCGGTATCGTGCGGCAAGCCCGCCTAGCGCTTGGCGGCGTCGCCACCGTGCCGTGGCGCGCCCGGGATGCGGAGGCCGCGCTCGTCGGGAGCGGCTCAACGAGGAAAGCGCCGCCAATGCGGCCCGAATCGCCTTCGCGGGAGCCGCGCCGCGCGAGCACAATGCCTACAAGGTTCCGCTCGGCCAGAGGACGGTGGCGCGTGCGCTGCTGCAAGTCGCGATGATGGAGGGCTGAACATGGCCGATGCCGCAGCGCCCGCTCCGAAGGCCAATATGGGGCAGCCGGTTCCTCGCTACGACGCGCGCGCCAAAGTCACCGGCGCCGCCGTGTACGCGTCCGACTTCGCGCTGCCCGACGCGGCCCACGCGTTCTTGGTCGGCAGCGGGATCGCCAAGGGACGGATCAAATCCTTCGACCTCCGGGAGGCGCGTGCCCTGCCGGGCGTCCTCGACATTCTCACGCACGAGAACATCGGCGACGCGATCCGGCACATCAAGTTCTTCACCGAGGGCGGGCCCGCCTCGAACAGTGTCCTGCCGCTCGGCTCGCCCGAGATCGCCTTCGGCGGGCAGACCATCGCCGTGGTCCTGGCCAACACCTACGAGGTCGCCCGCGATGCCGCGCACCGGGTGGTCGTTGCCTATGAGACCGACCAGCCCTCCGCGACCTTCGAGTCGCCCGGCGCCGTCGACCAGGAACTCGCGACGCAGAACAGGAAGCATGACGACCCCAAGGTCGGCGACTTCGCCGCCGCTTTCGCCGGCGCCCCCGTCACGGTGGATGTCGCCTACTCGACGCCGACGCAGCATCACAATCCCATCGAGCTGTTCAGCACCCAGTGCTCCTGGAACGGCGCGCAGCTGACGGTCTACGAGCCGACCCAGAACCTGTACGGCATCAAGAACGGCCTAGCGACGCAACTGGGCATCGATCCCAGTCAGGTCCGTGTCGTCAGCCCGTTCGTCGGGGGGGCATTCGGCTCGAAAGGCGCCCTGACGCAGCGCACCGCCATTGTGGCCATCGCGGCCCGCAAGCTTGGCCGCCCGGTGAAGCTGGTGCCGACGCGCGAGCAGGGGTTCACGGTCGCGACGTACCGGGCCGAAACACGCCACAGGATCAAGCTCGGCGCGACCCGGGACGGCAGGCTCCAGGCGCTCAGCCACGAGGGGTTTGAGGTCACCTCTCGCCCGGACCCCTACGCCGTGGCCGGCACGGACGCCTCGACCCGCATGTACGCCTGCCCGAACGTCGCCAGCAATGTCACGATCGTCCGGGCCGACCGATCGACGCCGGGCTTCATGCGCGCTCCCGCCGAGACGCCCTATTTCTTCGCGCTCGAAAGCGCGATGGACGAGCTCGCCGTGGCGCTGGCCATGGACCCGGTCGAGCTGCGCCGGGTCAACGACACGCAGAAGGAGCCGATCAAGGGGCTTCCCTACACGAGCCGCTCGCTCATGCCATGCTTCGACCAGGCCGCGGACGCCTTCGGCTGGTCGAAGCGCAACCCGCGGCCCGGCTCCATGCGCGATGGCGACTGGCTGATCGGTTGGGGCTGTGCCACGGCAGCCTACCCGACCCAGATGGCGCCGGCCGCCGCCCGCGTCAGCCTGTTCCCGGACGGCGCCGCGCGGGTCGAGACGGCCAGCCACGAGATCGGCAACGGCATCTACACCGTGGTCGCGCAGATCGCCGCCGAGCGGCTCGGGCTGCCGTTCGAGAAAGTATCGGTCCTCCTGGGCGACACCAACCTGCCGCCCGCCCCCGTCTCCGGCGGCTCCATCTCGACGGCGAGCGTGTGCTCGGTGGTGGCGCAGGCGTGCGATGCGATCCGGGCCAAGCTCGGCGGCGATACCGCCGCACCTGCCGATCTTGTCGCGGCGCTCAAGGAGCGCGGGATGGGCGCGGTGCAGGAATATGCCGAGTGGACGCCGCACGGCGCCGGGAAAGGCGCACTGCAGGCCCTCTACAAGGGCGCCGCCCAACCGACCGGCGGCGCAAAGCTTTCCGATCGCATCCAGTTCGCCTTCGGGGCGCAGTTCGTCGAGGTGCGTGTCCATGCGAGGACGCGAGAGATACGCGTGCCCCGCATCGTCGGCGCGTTTGCGGCCGGCCGCATCATGAACACCCGGACCGCCCGCAGCCAGTACATGGGCGGCATGATCTGGGGCATCGGTTCCGCCTTGCACGAGCAAACCGAGATCGACACCGACGCGGCCCGTTATGTGAACACCAACCTCGCGGACTATCTTGTCCCGGTGAACGCGGACGTCGTGGACGTGCACGTCATCATGGTGCCGGAAGAAGACACGTTGGTGAACCCGCTCGGCATCAAGGGCATCGGCGAGATCGGGATCGTGGGCGTGTCCGCCGCAGTCGCGAACGCCGTCTTCCACGCCACGGGCCGGCGCCTTCGCGACCTGCCCTTGCGGATCGACAGCCTGGTTGCTGGAGCCTAGCCGCTCTGCTCGCGCACGCGCTGCAACGCCGCCCGGATCAGCGGCATCCGGTCGTTGCCGAAATACATGTCGCCGCCGTCGACGAAGATTGTCGGGCTGCCGAACCCGCCGCGATCCATGACTTCCTGCGTGTTGTTGCGCAAGGTGTCCTTCACGTCCTGCGTGTCGATCGCGGCGAGCAAAGCGTCAGGGTCGACCCCGACCTGTCGGCAAACGTCCTGCAACACCGGGGTCTGTGAAATATCGCGATCGTCGCGCCAGTATGCTTCGAACACGGCGGTCGCGAACGGCACGATCTTGCCCGCCGGCTCCGCCGCGATGCAACCGCGCATCGCCTTGACGCTGTTCACCGGGAAGACGCTCGGACGGATGATGGTGAGACCGGCGAGCCTCGCCCAGTCCTGCTGGTCCTTCTGGCTGTAGACCTGCTTCGCCGGGATCGAAGGGGTGCTGTAGATCGGATTGATCGCGTTGAAGATGCCGCCGACGAGGATCGGCCGCCAAGTCACCACTGCATCGAACTCCGCCGCGACTGGCTGGATGTTATGGAACGCCAGATACGTCCACGGGCTCGAGCAGTCGAAGAACATCTCGATCTCGGTCATCCAACAGTTCCCTTCCTTATCGCCGCGCGGTGTCCGCGGACGTCTGACCCGTCCCTTGTAACCCGCGCACGAAGAAGCTCCGAGTGTCCCCCGGTGTGATCGGGGGGCGTGATGCGCCGTGTTCTATCGGGTGTCAAAACCGATCTCGCGTTTATCCTCGGATCAAAGCAACCATGAGTAGCAAAGTTCTGGTATTTTGCCGTTTTGCGAGTTATACGCTGTCGCCGTTGCCCGTGCATTACGTTCGGGAGCTCAGACTGGGGTAGCGGCATGCGTTCGCGAACCCTCTCGGGAGAAAACCCATGCGGGTGCGACTTTGCATGACTTCCGCAATGACGCTGGTTGCGGCATTGGCGGCCTTCGCAGTGTGCGCGCAGCCGGCCCCGTTCATGCAGCCGATCGCAGGAGTGACGGCATCGACGCCGGCGAACACCGCAACGGAAAACGTTCTCGCGCTGAACAGCGCAATGTTCGAGCTATACGGCAACGCCGGCCGCGTATTTCAGCGAAATATCATGGCGAACCATCCGATCATCCTGGGGATGTTCTCGGGTGCCGGCGGGCGCTTCATCCTGTATCGCCCCGGCAAGCCGCCGATCGAGGCACCCTCGGTGCCGGTGAGCTATCAGCTCATGAAGTCGGTGGGCCACAGCACGATGGCGCTGGCCGAGGTCGTCGCGCCGTACCTCGACACCCCGTCGAACCAGGAGTGGCGGGCATCCCTGCTCGCCTATCGCTCACGCATGCAGTCGGCCGTGGACACGCTGGACAACACCGAGATGCCGGACAGCTGGCGCGCCACGGCGCGGGCGATCCTGCTCAACAACCTGGCATTCATGGACCAGTGCGCCGAGCGCGGGGCGATCACCACGCCGGACCTGCAGGCCTTCGCGACGAAGCAGGCGCCGGAGCTGAAGAAGGTGATCGGCTGGGCCGCGGAGACGCAGGTGGCACACTGGATGGAGGTGCTGGCGGGCTGGAAGGCGATGCTGGGCGCCGATTGGGACCAGGTGTACGCCGCGAGCAACACGATCTACGTGGCACGCCAGAACAACGTTCTGTTCAGTGTTCTGGCGCAGTTCTTCCCGCCGGAAGCGGTCAACGATCGGCTCATGTTGATCGAAACGATCTCGTTCACGTCCACGCCGGATGACATGCTGGATTCGTTGACGCGGATCATCGCCGATCGGTCGGTCGGCGCGCTGTTCTTCAACAGCTATCACCTGATGGACTACGAGCTGATGGGCGGCAACGCCAGGGCGGCGATAGCGGCGGAGACGGAAAAGCGCGGCATCAAGACCTTCCTGCCGCCCGCCGTCCCGTTCGGGTCGCACCAGTGGCCCACCCTGATCACGCCCGGACCCGACGCGGCCACGCTTGCGGACCTGCCCTGATGGATCTGCACACGGTGCAGACGCTGCTGCGCCCGGCGAGCACCGAGCAGGTGATCGGCTGGACGCCGCGCCACGCGTGGCTGGGGGGCGGCACATGGCTGTTCTCTGAACCGCAGCCCTCGACGGACACGCTGGTCGATTTGGGCGGGCTCGGGTGGCCTGCGCTCGAAGTCGGGCCGCAAGGGCTGACGATCGGTGCGACCTGTCGCATCGCCGACCTTGCGAAGTATGCCGGACCCGCCGAATGGCACGCGGCGCCGCTGTTCCGGCAGTGCTGCGACAGTTTCCTGGCGTCGTTCAAGATCTGGAACGCGGCCACCGTTGGCGGCAACGTGGTGATGTCGCTGCCGGCCGGCCCGATGATCGCCCTGACGGCGGCGCTGGACGGCGTGTGCACGCTATGGCCGCGCGACGAGGCCCCGCGCGCGGTGCCGGTCGCCGAATTCGTCACCGGCAACCACGTCAACGTGCTGCGGCCCGGCGAGCTGCTGCGGAGCATCCACCTGCCCCTGGCCGCCCTGCGGTCGCGAACGGCGATGCGGCACATGTCGCTGACCAAGCACGGGCGCTCGGCGGCGCTGCTGATCGGCACGCGCGAGGAGCGGGGCGCGCTGCTGCTGACGATCACTGGGGCGACGGACCGCCCGGTGCTGCTGCGCTTCCCGACCGTGCCGGACGCGGCCGGGCTCCGGCACGCGATGGCTGGCATCCCCGACGAGCGATGGTTTGCGGACGTGCACGGCTCGGCTCCGTACAAGCGGCATGTTGCGCTGCATTTCGCTGAGGAAATCCAGGCGGAACTCGAAGGGGCGGGCGCGTGACCTACACGATCGACGGCCGCGTGATCGACGCCGAACCGACGGCAGGCCAGTGCTTGCGCACCTTCGTGCGTGAGCACGGCGGGTTGGGAGTGAAGAAGGGCTGCGACGGCGGCGACTGCGGCGCCTGCACGGTATGGCTGGACCGGGAGCCGGTGCATGCCTGCATCACGCCGGCGTTCCATGCCGAGGGCCGCCACGTCACCACGATTTCCGGGCTGGGCCACCCCGGCGCGCTGCACGAGATGCAGCAACGCTTCCTCGATGCTCAGGGCTATCAGTGCGGCTTCTGCACCGCGGGCATGATCATGACCGCGGCCGCGCTGACGCCGGAGCAGCACGCCGACCTGCCGCATGCGATGAAGGGCAATCTGTGCCGCTGCACCGGATATCGCGCGATCGCCGACGCCATCGCGGGCCGGACGGAGGTGGAGGAGGACCGCGCCGGGCACGCGGTGGGTGCCAGCCTGCGCAACCCATTCGGACCCGGCATCGTCACCGGCCATGCGCGCTACACCATGGACCTCGCCGCGGACGATCCGCTGCTGGTGGGTGTGCTGCATCTGAAGGTGCTGCGATCGCCGCACGCCCATGCCCGGATCATCGAGATCGACCGGACCCGGGCGCAGGCGCTGCCCGGCGTCGTAGCCGTGTTCACGAACGAGGACGTGCCGAAGCGCCTGTTCAGCAGCGCGACGCACGAGGACCATTTGGTCGACCCCGATGACATGCTCGTCTTGGACGACGTGGTGCGCTTCGCCGGTCAACGCGTGGCGGCGGTCGTGGCGCAGACCGAAGCGATCGCCGAAGCCGCATGCCGGCTGCTCGACGTGCGATACGAGGTGCTGCCCGCGGTTTTCGACCCGGAGACGGCGATGCTGCCCGGCTCTCCCGTGCTGCACGCCAAAGGCGTGGAGAGCCGCGGCAACGTCTACGCCGAGATCCTGGGCGAGACCGGCCGCGTGTCGGACGGCTTCGCGGCCGCGGACCTGGTGCACGAGAAGTCCTACTCCACCACCCGCGTGCAACACGTGCACCTGGAAACCCACGGCTCCATCGCCTGGCGCGACGCGGACGGGCGCGTGCACGTCCGCACCACGTCGCAGGCGCCGTTCATCGTGCAGCAGAAGCTCTGCCACGTCTTCGACCTGCCGACGCGCATGGTGCACGTGTTCACCGAGCGGGTCGGCGGCGGCTTCGGCGGCAAGCAGGAGATGGTCACGGAAGACCTCTGCGTGCTGGCGACCATCAGGACCGGCCGGCCGGTCAAATGGGAGTTCACGCGCGAGGAGCAGTTCACCGGCGCGACCACCCGGCACCAGATGACGACGCACGTGAAGATCGGGGCGCGGCGGGACGGGACGATCACGGCCATGGAGCTCCGCGTCGTCTCCAACACCGGCGCCTACGGCGGCCACGGCGGCGAGACGCTCGGCGCGGCGCTCGGCAGCCCGCTGACCGCCTATCGCTGCCCGAACAAGAAGGCCGCCGGCTACGCGGTGTACACCAACATGGTGCCCGGCGGCGGCTTTCGCGGCTACGGCGCGTCGCAGACCACCTTCGCCATCGAGTGCGCGATGGACGACCTGGCGCAGGCGCTCGGGCTAGATCGGTTCGCGATCCGCCGCGTCAACATGATCCGCGCCGGCGACTGGATGCAGTCCATCTGGTCAGAGGGATCCGATGTCGATTGGGGCAGCTACGGGCTGGATCAGTGCATGGACTGGGTCGAGGCTGCATTGTCCAGCGGTCGGGGCGAGCCGAAGCCGGACGGGTCGGATTGGCTCGAAGGTACGGGCGTGGCGCTCGCGATGCTGGATTGCGGACCGCCGACCGAGCATCGCTCAGGCGCGGAGATGCGGCTGCTGCCGGGCGGCCGCTACCACTTGGCCGTCGGCTCGACGGAGATGGGCAACGGGTCCGTCACGTCGCACCGGCAGATTGCGGCCGGGCTGCTCGGGTGCGCGGCTGGGCAGATCGACATCGTCAACGCGGACACCGACCGGGCGCCGTATGACACCGGGACCTTCGCGAGCACCGGGACGGTGGTGGCGGGCAAGGCCGTCGCGCTGACGGCGGCGGCGCTGCGGGAGAGCATCCTCGACTACGCCTGCGATGCCGACGCGGCGCAACGATCGTCGGCGCGGCTGGATGCGGACGCCGTCATTTGCGGCAACCGGAACGTCCCCCTTGCCGATCTGCATGCTTCGGGAACCGCGGCGGGGCACCGCTTCGAGGCGCGGCGCAAGGCCTACCTGTCGCCCCGGACCGTCGCGTTCAACGTGCACGGCATCCGGCTGGCAGTGCACCGGCACACTGCGGAAATACGCATCCTGCACTCTGTGCACGCCGCGGACATCGGGCGACCGATCAACCCGATGCAGTGCCGCGGGCAGATCGACGGCGCGATCGGGATGGGGATCGGCTGGGCGCTGACCGAGAACATGGTGCACGACGATGCCGGGCGCGTCGTCAACCCAAGCCTGCGGAACTACCGCATCCCCGCCTTCGCGGACGTGCCGGCGAGCGAGGTTCATTTTGCCGACACGTGCGATCGCATCGGGCCGCTGGGCGCGAAGTCGCAGGGCGAGTGCGCGATCAATCCGGTGGCGCCGGCGATCGCCAACGCGCTGGCGAACGCGGCGGGCGTGCGGTTCGCCCACTTGCCGCTAACGCCGGACCGCATCTACGCGGACCTGCCGGCACAGTGACCACGGGCGGCGGCGTTACCATCGTCACCCAGACCCGGGCGGCGGAGGGCGGGGCGGAGGCGTTCGCCCGTTTCCAGTCGGAGATCAGCGCCGCCATCGCCGGGCAGCCCGGCTTCATCGAGCAATCGGTGCTGCCGCCGAACCCGCCGGTCCAGGCCGACTGGGTGATCCTGCAGCGATTCCGCACGGCCGACGAGGCGGTCACGTGGCTGCACTCGGATCGCCGCGCGGCGCTGCTGGCGGCAGCCCAGCCGCATTTGGCGGGGCCGGACGACGTGCACCTTGTGCGTGACGGAGAGAAGGGCGCGCTGCCCTCCCCCGTCTCGTTGGTGATCGCCACCAGGGTGAAGCCGGGGCGGGAAGCCGAGTTCCGCCGCTGGGAGCAGCGCATCGCCGCGGCCCAGGCCCGCGCTCCCGGCTTCGCCGGATACCGGCTGGAGCCCCCGATACCGGGCGTGCAGGACGATTTCGTCGCCATCCTGCGTTTCGATACCGAAGTGTCCTTGCAAGGATGGGTGGACTCGCCCGCCCGCGCCGCGCTGCTGGCGGAAGCGAAGCCGTTCACCGAGGAGGTGCGGACGCGGGTGGTGCAGGCCGGCTTCGCGCAATGGTTCGCCCCGGAGCGCGGCGGCGGGACGCCCCCGGCGTGGAAGCAGAACATGGTCGTTCTGCTGATGCTTTACCCCGTGGTGTTCCTGTTCGGTGTTTGGGTGCAGACGCCGGTCCTGATGCGCGCCTGGGGGTTTCCCTTCTGGCTGGCGTTGTTCGTGGGAAACGTGGCCAGCGTGCTCCTGCTGAACTGGCTGGTGCCGTGGGCGAGCCGGCGGTTCGTCTGGTGGCTGACGCCCCCTCGCGGGGCACCCACCTGGATCCACTGGGCCGGCTCGGCCGTCCTGGCCGGGCTGTATTGCGCCACCATGGCCGCGTTCTCGGGACTTTGACTTCTGCTTCGATCCATACTTCCCTTCGGCCAAAATCGTGATCCATCGCGGCATAATCTGCACGGATGCGCTCGTCGCGGTCCAAGCAGCGCCGCTGCGGGCACAACGGCGAACTGCTTATCGACACCGTCGTCGAGATGCCGCTTCAAACTGATAACGCGATCTCATGGGGACGCCCGACGGAGCAGTCCAGGGCCACCGCACGGAGCCACAGATCTGGATCCCCGGCCGGTGTCCGCTGCGTCTGGCAGCGCCACGACTTGGAGACCACGAAGAAACGGCTCAAGGCCCTCGAGGCCAAGAGTGCTCAGGACGGCTTGGTGCTGACCGAAGCCCAGGTGATCGCACTCGCGAGACCGCCTATGTCCCACGGCTAACGGTCTTAGCGATGGGCGTTTCTTCGTGGCAAACGGTCGTTTGACAGAACGATACACCCCTCAACCCGCTACAAGCCTTTACCGTGGTGATCGTCGCTGAGACAATGCGCGTGAGTTTGATCCGCGAGCACCTCAATGACGTGGCAGTCGGCAACCCGGCCGCACCCGCATTCATGGACCATGCGCGACAGCTCCGCCTCCAACGCTCTCAATCGGGCGATGCGGCTGCGAACAGCGGCTAGATGCTTTCGGGCCATGGCGTCCACCTCGCTGCACGATCTGTTTGGATCGTCCGAGACCGTGAGCAGGGTTCGCACGCCCTCAAGCGGGAAGCCCAGTTCGCGGCTGTGCCGGATGAAGGCAAGCCGGTCGATATGCGTCTGGGTATAGGCCCGGTGATTGCCGGCGGTCCGGGCGGCAACCGGCATCAACTTGGCCTTTTCGTAATAGCGGATCGTCTCGACCTTCGTGCCGGTGTGCACGGCCAGGTCACCGATCGAGAACGCGGCGGCGTCCGCCATGGCAGAAACTCCTTGAACCTGTAGCCGCTACAGGTCCTATCTCGTCAGGCGACCACCACTCGCAAGAGGGCCGCCATGGATACCGCCGTCGCAACCGCACTGGAGCGAACCGCACTGCGCTATCGCGTTGGCGGGATGGATTGCCCGAGCTGCGCCGGAAAGATCGAGACGGCCCTCAAGCGCCTGGGCGGCGCGGAGGGCATCCGGGTCAACTACCACAGTCAGACTCTCGCCTTCCGGCTGGACGAGGCGACAACGGCACGGGAGGCGGTGGAGTCTCAGATCCGATCCCTCGGCTACGAGGTAAGAGCGATCGACGGGCCGTTCCTGACGTCAGCGACGGGCGAAGGCTCGGTTGCAGATACGCCCGACCTTGCCCGGGCGCGGCAACCCTGGTGGCGCACGCGCAAGGCCCGCCCGCTGCTCGCGATCGGCGGCCTGCTCGTCCTGGGATACCTTGTGCGCTGGGTCGTGCCGGAAACGGGCGGCTGGGCGGAGCTGCCGGCGGCCCTGTTCGGGTTGTGGTCAGCGGGGCGCAGGGCCGTCGTCCTGGCGGGGGCCGGCTCGCCGTTCAGCATCGAGATGCTGATGTCGGTCGCGACCGTGGGCGCCCTGCTGATCGGCGCTCCGGCGGAGGCCGCCGTGGTCGTGTTCCTGTTCACGGCGGGCGAGGTGTTGGAGGGCGTTGCAGCGGGCCGGGCCAGGGCTGGCATTCAGGCTCTGACCGCTCTGGTGCCCCGGACCGCCCTGGTGATCGAGGGCGAAAGCGCGCGCCAAGTGCCGGCCGCCTCCGTGCAAGTCGGCCAGTTGGTGCTGATCCGGCCCGGCGACCGGGTGCCAATAGACGGGATCGTCGTCGAGGGCGCATCCGAGCTGGACGAAAGCCCGGTCACGGGTGAGTCGGTTCCCATCACGAAGCAGGAAGGCGGCACGGTACTCGCCGGCAGCGTGAATGGCAGCGCCGTCCTGCAGGTGCGAGCCACACGCGCAGCGTCAGACAACACGATCGCCCGCATCGTCCACATGGTCGAGGAAGCCCAATCCAGCCGGGCACCGGTCGCGCGATTCATCGAGCGATTCAGCGCCATCTACACGCCGGCCGTAGTGGCGGTCGCCGTGCTGACGGTTCTCGTGCCGCCGCTGGCCTTCGGAGCGGCGTGGGGAACCTGGCTATATCGCGGCCTCGCGTTGCTGCTGATCGGCTGCCCCTGTGCATTAGTACTCTCTACCCCGGCCGCGATCACCTCCGGCATCGCCGCCGGGGCACGGCGGGGTTTGCTCATCAAAGGCGGTGCGGCTCTCGAGATGATCGGGCGGGTGCGCACGGTTGCCTTCGACAAGACCGGCACCCTGACCCGAGGGCAGCCGCAGGTGGTGGACGTCGTGGCCCTGTCCGGCACGGAGCGCACCGTCCTGGCCCTTGCCGCCTCCGTCGAGAACGGGTCGAGCCATCCCATCGCCCGCGCCATCCTTGAGCGGGCCGCAGCCGATATCATTCCACTGCGACCAGCGGCCGCCGGTTATGCGATCCCCGGCCACGCAGCGATGGCGACCATTACCGGTAAACAGATCGTGGTCGGATCGCCCCGCTACGCGGCGGAGCAAGCGCCGCTTCCGCCTGAGGTGGAGCAGCAAGTCGCTATTCTGGAAGGGCAGGGCAAAACCGTGGTGCTGGTCCTTTCGGACGGCCGCCCGATCGGCTTGTTGGCGTTGCGCGACGAACCATGCGCCGATGCCGCAGCCGGGATTGCCGAACTACGCGGGCTCGGCATCCGATCGGTGATGTTGACAGGCGACAATCGTCGGGCCGCCGCGGCGATTGGCGCGGCCCTCGACGTGGAGGTGCGGAGCGAACTGCTGCCGGACGACAAGCTGCGGGAGGTCGCCGCACTGAAGGCCGAAGCGCCGGTCGCCATGGTGGGGGACGGGATCAACGACGCGCCCGCCTTGGCGACGGCCTCGGTCGGCATCGCCATGGGCGGCGGGACGGACGTGGCGCTTGAAACCGCCGACGCGGCGCTGCTCAGCGGTCGGGTTGGCGACGTAGCGGCCCTCGTGCGGCTTTCGCGCGCCACAATGCGCAACATTCGCCAGAACGTCGGGATCGCGCTCGGCCTCAAGGCGGTGTTCCTGGTCACCACCCTGGCCGGGATCACGGGCCTTTGGCCCGCCATCCTGGCCGACACGGGGGCCACGGTCATCGTCACCGTAAACGCGCTGCGGCTGCTCCGGCATCGCTGACCCCGGCGAACCGCCCTGCGCTGCGTCAGGCCCCAGACTCGTCTTGCGCCCTGGCGCATCCCCGTCGTCACCTGCTGAGCGTGGGAGCCCCGGATTATAGCCCGACGCTCAGAGCCGTCGCGCAGGAGCTACACGCGGTCGGCAAGCGGCCGGACGGCATGAGGTACACCCGGCGCTGCGACTAGCGCCGTCGGTCTACCGGCACGGCCGGAGCGATGTTGCCTTCGGCGCCTCGGATGAAGGAATGTTCAAGCTCGGTTCCGTGGGGCGCTGGCCAAGTTTTCTATATGCGTGGTTTCGCCCATGCGAAGGAAGCAACTGGCACCACGATCCATTGCAGAACGGGCGAGAGGCCGGTTCCTAGGATGGGAATGACAGGCATCGCGGCTGTATAGCTCCAGCTCCCGCGAACCGACGTGTTCAGCCACTCGCTGAACACGGTGTAGACAAGGCCCAAGACGATCGAGAGGACGGCCACCCGTTCATAGTTTCGCAACGGCCAACCTCGCCCAGCGAGCGCTCCGGCAACAATGAGCGTGGTCGTCGCGATCATCAGATCTCCGGCCGAGCAATGAACGACGACGAACGTGAGGTACGATGGGGTTCCCGACTGCCAGACCGTGTACAGCGGCAAATGGATCGTCTCCCAGCCAATGTTGCCGACCAACATGGCGCAGAGATAGCGCGCACACGCCTGGCGGCGCGCTGCACGATCATGCCGCACGTTGTTGCTCATCGATCGCCGCGAAGAGGTATTTCAAGAGAGCCGCAGCACCGAGTGCCAGCACCGCAATGAACAACAGGCCAATCAGGCCCATGCCCCACATCATGAGGCCGCCGCCCATCATCCCGTTACCCATCATGACGTGTACTCCGATGCAACTAACAACCAATGGGCCCAAAGGCCGAAACTGAATCCGCTTGCATGCAGGTCTGCGGGGGACGGCAATCCGTCCCCCGCGATAGGCTAGCCCTGCTTCGGGACGGCTGGCGAAACCGATGGAGTATTCTTGTTCTGCATCGTGGTTTCCATCATTTTGTTACAGTTATCCATCATCTTGCTCATCTTCTGCGTCATCGCCTCATCCATCATCATGCCCTGCATCCCGCCTTTCCCGTTCATCATCATGCCCGGCTGCATGGCCTTGCCATCCTGAGCCGGAGGCGCGGCCGGAGCGGGTGATTGCGCGAAGGCTCCCGAAGCGCTGGCGACCGCCAGGCCACCGAGAAGTATCGCCAGAGCTGTCTTGTTGATCATGTCCGTATCCTTCATTGCTTGTGATGTCCTCCGATCTCCGCGATGCGGGAGGACGACGCATCTCCTCACTCGGCCGGAACCGACTCCCTCTTGCGTTCGGGAGCCAAGGCGATGGCCTCGCGGGGCAACCGCCATCCTTTGACGATCGCGTAGATCGCCGGGATGACGAGCAGGGTGAGAACGGTGGATGAGATCATGCCGCCTACCATCGGCACGGCGATGCGCCGCATGACCTCGGAGCCGGTGCCGGTGCTCCATAGAATGGGCAGCAACCCGGCCATGATCGCGACGACGGTCATCATCTTCGGCCGCACGCGCTCGACTGCACCATGCATGATCGCAGCCTGCAGGTCGGCACGGCTTAAAGACACGCGCTCGACCAGCCGCTGCTGCCCGATTTGGGTCAATGCGTGGTCGAGATAGATCAGCATCACCACGCCGGTCTCGGCGGCGACCCCGGCCAGTGCGATGAAGCCAACCGCGACGGCGACGCTGAAGTTGTAACCGAGCCACCACATCAGCCAGCTGCCCCCCACCAGGGCGAACGGGACCGACAGCATGACGATCAACGTCTCGGTCAACCGGCCGAAGTTGAGGAAGAGCAGCACGAAGATTACCAACAGTGTGGCGGGGATCACGATCCGCAACTTGGCCGCCGCGCGCTGGAGGTACTCGAATTGCCCACTCCACTCGACGTGGTAGCCCGGTGGCATCTTCACCTGCGCTTGGACGGCTTGGGCCGCGTCGGCGACGTAGCCGCCGAGATCGCGGCCCTGGAGGTCGACGTAGATGTAGGCGACCGGCTGCGCATTCTCGGTGCGGATGCTCGGCGGCCCTTGCGTGACATGCACGCTGGCGAGCTGCCCCAGCGGCACCATCGCGCCGCTCGGGGTCGGCACGAGCACCTGGCTGGAGATGCTCGCCGGGTCATCGCGCAGGCCGCTCGGGTAGCGGACATTTACGCTGTAGCGCTCCCGGCCCTCCACGGTCGTGGTGACGGTCTCGCCGCCCAGCGCGACGGCCAGAACCTTCTGGATGTCGTCCACCGACAGCCCGTAGCGCGCGGCGGCGTCGCGGTCCGGGGTGATTTCCACGTAATGACCACCCTCCAGCCGCTCGGCAAAGGCGCTGGTCGTGCCCGGCACATCATGGACGACCCGCTCGATCTGGGTCGCAAGCTGGTCCAGCACCTTCAGGTCCGGGCCGAACACCTTGACGCCCACCGGGGTGCGAATCCCGGTCGAGAGCATGTCGATGCGCGCCTTGATCGGCATGGTCCAGGCGTTGCTGACGCCCGGCAGTTGAAGTGCCTCGTTCATCTTTGCGATCAGCGCGTCGAGCGTCTCGCCCGCCGGCCACTCGCTCTCCGGCTTGAGGTTGACGACCGTCTCGCTCATTTCCAGCGGCGCCGGATCGGTCGCCGTCATTGCCCGGCCCGCCTTGCCGAACACCGACGCGACTTCCGGGAACGTCTTGATGATGCGGTCCTGCGCCTGGAGCAGCTCGCCCGCCTTCGTCACCGACAGGCCGGGCACCGTCACCGGCATGAACAGCAGCGTGCCCTCATTGAGGCTCGGCATGAACTCGGTGCCGACCTGCGACATGGGCCAGACTGACACCGCCAGCACCACGACTGCCGCAAGCACCATCACCACCGGCACGCGGAGCACGAGGCGGATCACCGGGCGGTACAGCCAGATCAGCGCCCGGTTGATCGGGTTCTTTCGCTCCGGGATGATCTTGCCGCGCACGAAATACAGCATCAGCACCGGCACGAGTGTCACCGACAGCAGCGCGCCGCCAGCCATGGCGAAGGTCTTGGTGTAGGCGAGCGGCTTGAACAGCCGGCCTTCCTGGTCCTCCAGCGCGAACACCGGCAGGAACGCGGCCACGATCACCAGCAGGCTGAAGAACAGCGAGGGGCCGACCTCCTTGGCCGCGGCGATCAGCGCCGGACCACGTGGCTCGCCAGGCTTGAGCCGCTCGACGTGCTTGTGCGCGTTCTCGATCATGACGATCGCCGCATCCACCATGGCGCCGAGCGCGATCGCGATGCCGCCGAGGCTCATGATGTTCGACCCGATGCCGAGCGCGTGCATTCCGATAAAGGCGATCAGGATGCCGATCGGCAATGTCAGGATGGCTACCAGCGCGCTGCGGACGTGCAGCAGGAAAATCACGCAGACCGCGGCGACGATCAGGCTCTCCTCCACCAGCGTGTGCTTGAGCGTGTGGATGGCGCTGTCGATCAGTTGTGATCGGTCGTAGACCGGCTCGACCGACACGCCCTCCGGCAATCCCGGCTTCAGCTCGTCGAGCTTTGTCTTGACGTTGGCGATTGTGGTCAGGGCGTCGGCGCCGTCGCGCTTGAGCGCGATGCCGCCCACCACCTCGCCGGTGCCGTTCATCTCGGCGATGCCGCGCCGCTCGTCAGGGCCGAGCTGGATGCGGGCGACATCCTTCAGCAGGACCGGCGTCCCGTTTGGATCGGCCTTCAGCACCACGTTGCCGAGGTCGTCGGTGTTGCGCAGGTAGCCCCGGCCGCGGACCATGTACTCGGTCTCGCTCATCTCGATCGTGCGCCCGCCGACATCGCGGTTGCTGTTGCGGACCGCGTCGCTCACCCGGTCGAGCGCGATGCCGTAGGCCTGCAGCTTTCGCGGATCGACCACGACCTGATACTGGCGCTCGAACCCGCCGACGCTCGCGACCTCGGAGACACCTTTCGCGGTGATCAGGCTGTAGCGGACGATCCAGTCCTGGATGCTGCGCAGCTCGGCCAGCGTGCGTTGCGCGCCGAGCACGACATACTCGTAGACCCAGCCCACGCCGCTGGCGTCCGGCCCCAGGGCCGGTGTCACGCCTTGTGGCAAACGCTTGGCCGCGAAGTTGAGATATTCCAATACCCGCGAGCGCGCCCAGTAGAGGTCGGTGCCGTCATCGAACACGACGTAGACGAACGACAAGCCGAAATCGGAGAAGCCGCGCACCACCTTGGCGTGCGGCACGGCCAGTAGCGCCGTGGTGAGTGGATAGGTGACCTGGTCCTCGACCACCTGCGGCGCCTGTCCCGGATATTCGGTGTAGACGATGACCTGCGTGTCCGAGAGATCGGGCAGCGCATCCAGCGGCGTGTTGGTGACCGACCACACGCCGACGCCGACAAGGATCAGGGTCGCGAGCAGCACCAGCAGCTTGTTGCGGGCGGACAGCTCGATGAGGCGGCCGATCATGGCGTGGCTCCCGGCTGCGTTGCTTGGGGTTTGTCGTTGGCTCCGGCGGAAAAACCTTGCAGGGCAGCCCGGAGATTGCTTTCGGCGTCGATCAGGAAATTGGCGCCAACTACGACCTTGTCGCCGGCCTTCACGCCGTCGATCACCTGAACCCAGTCATTGCCGTGCGCGCCGAGTTGCACCCGGCGAGGCTCGAAGCGGCCTTCGCCACGGTCGATGAGCACAACCTGTCGGACGCCGTTGTCGATCACCGCCGAACTCGGCACTGCCAGGACGGCGCCGGCGCTAGCCGCGGCGTCGATCTGGACATTCGCGTACATCGCCGCCCGCAGCGCGCCGTCCTGATTCGGAATGACGATCCTGACGCGCGCAGTGCGGGTTTCGGCCGAAAGCGTCGGGTAGATGAAATCGACCTTGCCCTCGAAGGTCCGGCCAGGAAACGCGACGAAATTCGCCTTTGCCACCTGTCCCGGCTGGATCGCGCCTAAATCCTGCTCTTGCACCTGGGCGATCAGCCAGACGGTCGAAAGGTCCGCAGTCTTGTAGAGCGAGTCACCGGGACCGATCCGCATGCCTTCCTGTGCCGCCTTGTCGATCACGACACCGTCGGCCGGAGCGCTGACCGCGATCAGGCGGCTGGCGTGGCCGGTGCGGCGAAGACGCGCGATCTCGCCTTCGGGGACATCCTGCGCGCGGAGGCGCTTCAGCGAGGCGTCGGCGAACGCACCGCCAAGGCGTGCGGCGACCAGGTACTCCTCCTCGGACGCGACGAGATCGGGCGAGTAGATTTCGGCCAGCACCTGGCCACGCCGGACCGGATCGCCGGTCGCGGAGACGGCCAGGTGCTCGATCCAACCAGCCACCTTTGTCGTGACCGTCGCCAGGTGACGCTCGTCGAACTGCACGATGCCGGTCGCGCGGACGCCGCGATCGACCGAAGGGCGCATCTCGACGGTCTCGGTCCGCACGCCAAGTGTCTGGATCTTGCCGGGGCTGATGCGGACGGTGCCGGGCGGATCGCCATTCGCGCCCTCGTCAGCATAAACGGGGATGTAGGCCATGCCCATGGAGTCGTTCTTGGGCTTCGGCGACGTGTCCGGCAGGCCCATCGGATTGCGGTAATAGAGGACATGATGATCTTCCCCGCCCGCAGGTTTGGCGGCCTGGGCAGTTGGAGCCAGTGCGGCCGGTGTCGGGCCATCGACGAGCACCGGCCGGTAGTCCCGGCCATCTGCTGTCTTCTTCGGGCCAGCCGCATAGAACGGCCTCCCATCCGGGTCCTGGTAATAGAGCGGTGTCCCGCTTGGTCCTTCAGCTGAGCCCACTGAATGGAGCGTCAGCGCAAAGGCGGCGACGGCAAGGATCGCAGCGCGGTTCAAAGGTCATCGCCGATCAGACGTTCGATCGCCGCGAGTTCAACCTGCTCGTCGAGCTGGACCTGAAGGAGCCGTAGGTCCACGTCGTGCATCTGATGCTCGGCGGTGATAGCCGACGCGAGCTCGCCGTTGCCTTGGCTGTAGCTCGCCAAGGTCGCCAGGAATCCGGCACGGGCCTGCGGCATGGCTTCGCGGCGCAGCAGCGCCTCGGTGGCACGCGCGGCCCCCAGCTTGGCGACAGCCTCGCCCAAGGCACCCTCGACCTCCAAAAGCGACGCTTCGTATTGCTGCTGGCTTGCTCCGAGCTGCGCCTCTGCCTCGCGCTGGCCGGATGCTTCACGACCCCAAGGCACCGGGATGTTGAGGCCAAGCGTGGCCGCAAAACCGACCGGCCGGTTGTTCGTCTGGATCAGCGGCCCGCCGCCAACGGTGATATCGGGATACCAAGCCTTACCGGCGAGCGTGCTGCGCATGCGGGCAGCGGCAATTTGGGCATCGCCGGCGGACAACGTCGGATTAGCCGTCCGGGCGCGATTGACCAGCGCCGGGAGTGACGGCTCGGCCGCAGGGACTGGGCGCGCCCGCATCGGGTCGGCGAGCGGTGCATCGGCGGGACGGCCAACCAGGACGTTGAGGCGCGCGCGCGCCGCATCTTTCTCGCCCGTCAATCTGATCGTCTCGGCTTTGGCGGCCGTCTCCTCGCCAAGTGCCTGGATGACCCCTATCTGGGCTCCCCCGCCCTGGCCGTAGCGCGCGGCCGTCGCCGCACGCATGCGCCGGGCCAGCGCGCCAAGCTCCCGGTTCACCGCGAGGTCCTGGTTGATCAGGTAATATTGCGCATAGGCGACCTTGATCTTCTCATCCGTTGCGTCGCGGGCGGCTTGCTCCCGCCCTCGCGCGGCATCGACATCTGCAAGCGCCGCCTGGCGACGCAGGCTGCGCTTGCCCCACAGCGGGAAGGACTGAGACAGCATGACCGTGTGGGCGCTGAACACCCCGGGATCCTTGTAGTACGTGTAGTTGTCGGTGATCGTTGGATCGTCGAGCGCGTCGGCCCCTCCGGCCTTCGCCGACGCGGCCGATGTATCGAGGGCCGCCGCACGCAGGGCCGGGCTCAACTGGCGGCCAGCCGCGCGAAGCCCCTCGACAGTGGCACCCAGCAGAGCGTCGCCCGGCCGGGCAGCTGATTGCGCACGGGCTGGCCCGCCCGCCGGGTCGGCAGCCAGCAGGAGGCTAGCGCCGAGCCATAGCCCCCGCTTCATCGAAGACTGGGCACGCACGTCACTTCACCAGGTCGGCGTCGACGGTTCCATGAACAGTCTCGGGCTCGCCCTGCACCTTGGCGGCAAGGTGGAGTGCCCAGGTGCCGGCCATTCCCGGGTCAACCTCGAAGCTGTAGACGCCGCCCTTGGGTGGCATCGCCTTCATGGGCGCGGTCATGGTCGCCATGCCGGCTGGACCCATGTCGGCCTTGCTCTCGAAGATCACGGCGTCGGGCACGGGCTTGCCGTCCGATACGCGGACGAGGCGGATCTGAATCCTGTCCTTCTGCCCGGAAAGCTGCGGCTTGCCGACCAGTTCAAAGCGGTAATCCGTGGCGGCCGCGTGGGCGGGAAAAACAGCGATCGCGAGAACGCCGGCAAGCGCGGGCGCGCTCGCAAGTTTGCGTTTGCACATCATGGTTAGACCCTTCGTATCCAGCCTTCGCGATCAAGCGCGAGTGCGGGCAGTGACCAGACAAGTCGTGGATTGGACGCACGTCGAGCGTGCGTCGTTTCGGGTCAGGTCGTTCGGGGCGGAAGGGGTTCGGGTTCGCGCACGAGGCTCGCGAGTTTCGACCAGGCGGCCCAGTAATCTACTGAGGTGTGGTGCGCGACTACCTCAAGGGAAGCAAACCTGGCCGGCAAGGCTATGTCGGCCACACAGCCGATCTGCTTGATGCAATCGACTGTCATCGTCTTGCAGGGAGCCATCGGCTTCGCGTGACCATCGGCAGCCTGCCCCGACATCATCATGTCGCAAGGCATTCCGATGGCGACCATGCCGTATTCGGCCGAGCGCGCGAGCTGTGACGGCGTTCCGCCGATAATGGCGAACGCGACAAGCACGACCAGAAAACGGCGCAAGGCCTTCGGCATGGCCTTCTATCTAGCACTTGCGTGAGCTGGATCAAGCTGGATGGGCAGAAGGTCTGAACGGCGGCAGGCGGGGAGCATCGGGCGGCGAGACTTAACAGCGCCTCCAAGTCAGCTTGCTGGTCTCTGTGCTGCATGGCGGCGGAAACGGCCTGCTGACGGCGTTCGTGGCCCTGCTATTCGTGCATGCGCCTGCCAACCAAGACTGCGTGCTCGACGGAGAAAGCGCAGAGTCTGCACGTCAGACTCGCCATAGCGGCGATACCCGGCGGCGTTACGGCCGGCCGGCCGGATCAACTCCACACTCTCGTAGTAGCGGATCATTTTGGCTGACACACCTGAAGCGCCGGACGCTTCGCCGATGTTCATGTCGGCGGGGCTCGCCAGGAGTGCCCCGCGTGTCACAGCTTTGCCGTCCGTAGACGTAGCGCGTTGGCAATGACCGACACGGAACTCAACGACATGGCCAAAGCGGCAACGATCGGGCTGAGCAGGAGACCGAACGCGGGGACAACGCTGCGCGTTGCTTCGGACGGAATGACGGCGGCGACCAGATCGGCATGGTTTTTTTTTGCGCCTGCTGGGCGGCCAAGTCGGCCTCGGGGTGGCGCGGGCGCACCGACATGCGACGGAAACGCAGCCGCCGCAGCAGCTTGCCGACGCTGCGCTCGTGCAGTTCGACCTTGAACTCCCGCGCGATCCTTTGGCGCAAATCGATCACACGCCAACGGACAACGCCGTCGATATCCGGCCCGGTTCGCACCCACTCCGCCAGCGTCGCCTCCTGCGCCGCCGTGAGCTTCGAGCGCGCACCGCCGCCATGCGGCCGGTCGGACAACCCGGTCACGCCCGCGGCATTGTAGCGATGCACCCAGTCGCGCAGCGTCTGCCGGTCCATCCCGCACTGCCGCGCCGCCGTCTCGCGGCTCTCGCCTTCCATCACAAGCGCCAGCGCCAGCATCCGGCGCGAGGCTCGCGCATCAGAAGTACGTCCGGCCTCCCGCCGCAAGTCCGCCGGCGTGTGCTCCGATCGCGTGATCGACACCGTCATCGCCCTCTCCTCCAAAACGAAGGAGGCGAATCACGCGCCGCCGAGCCGCGCCGATTCACATTTGAGTCATATCGGCGATCGTGTAGTCGCCGCCGGCGAGGTAAGAAACCTCAGCAAGGCGCCGCTCCCTCACACCGAGCAAGCGCTTGGCTTCCTTCATGAACCGATCGATTGCGAGTGGTGCCTTTTCCTCCGAGCGGACGGCGTAGAAGTTCAGCTGGCCGAGCATCGGGCCGAGACCACCGATCTGCCAGTGCAGCCACTCGAGCACCGACCAATGCGCCTCCCGTTCGGAGGGAGAAGTTTGCCGCTCTTTTCAGCCAGGTAGGTTAGGATCGCGCCGCTCTCGAACAGCGTCTGGGTGCCATCCTCCGCATCGTCATCGACGATCGCCGGGATTTTATTGTTGGGGGGAAATGGCGAGATATGCCGCATCGAACTGCTCGTCCGCCGTGATGTCGACGGCTTTTACCTCGGAAGGCAGGGCGACCTCCTCGAGCATGATCGCGGGCTTGCGGCCATTGGGAGTTTTCCAGGTGTAAAGTGTCATCAAGAGAGTATCCTTCTATACTTACAGGCCGATATGCATTCTGCGGCCATGATTGGTGTCGCGACATACGCACGGGGAGGGCGGCAGTGCCGCCCGTTATCGCCGTACTGACTCGGCGTCATTTGATGGCGAGGCGCGGGATTCGGTGATGGCAGGGCGCTGATAATGCTGCTTCACCCACGGAACGCCCTGCTCCCCAATCACCATTCCGAGTAGACCGAACAACGCCACGATCGGCGGCGCTGGGGATTTGACGCCTAGCAGAGCGTGGCCAACGCCGAAAACGAACCCGACCAGGAGGGAGATGAGATAGTTCATCGCAATCCCCGTCAGACGGACGACATTCCGTCCAGACACCAGGATATGGATGACGTAACTCTCATAAATACCGGCAAAGTGTCGAAGCTTTAGTTCTACGCATTCGAAGGTGGATGAGGTGATGGGGCATATTCCTTCGCGTTTCGTGGCCGCCCGCTACGGCTGACCCGCGTGCTGGTGAAGGGGCGATGTCACTAGCACCAAGGTATGGGATCGGCTGGCCGCACACGTTGCACGCCGATGACGCAGCGGCGCTTTCGCAGGCGCCTCGATGAGGCCAAGGCCTATGTCGATCGAACGCACCGTGCCATTAGTCCTGCCAGTTCGGTGGTCGCAGCGAGGGCGGTCCGGCTTCAGGCGAGGATAGCGGTCTTGATGAACGAGAAGATGACGGCGCAGATGACGGGCAAGGACGGCTTCATCGCGGCACTCGACCAGAGCGGCGGGTCGACACCCGGCGCGCTGCGCCAATACGGCATCGCGGACGGCGCCTACAGCGGCGATGAGGAGATGTTCCAGCTGATGCACGAGATGCGGGTGCGGATCATTACCGCCCCCGCCTTTACCGGTGAGAAGGTGATCGGCGCCATCCTATTCGAGCGCACGATGGACGGGCAGGTGCAGGGCAAGCCGGTCCCGCATTTCCTGTGGCAGGACCGCAGAGTGGTGCCATTCCTGAAGGTGGACAAAGGATTGGAGGCGGAGCGCGGCGGTGTACAAACGATGAAGCCAATGCCGGGCCTGGATGCACTGCTCAGCCGGGCGGTGAAGCTGGACGTGTATGGCACGAAGATGCGCTCCGTGACCACTGGCGCCTCAAACGAAGGGATTGCTGCCATCGTGGCGCAGCAGTTCGAGGTGGCGCGGCGCGTTGCCGGCCATGGGCTGGTGCCGATCATCGAGCCGGAGGTGTCGATCAAGAGCCCGACGAAGTCCGCAGCCGAGGCGATACTGAACGACGAGCTGACCCGGCACCTCGACACGATGACGGATGGCCGCGTGATGCTGAAGCTGACCATCCCGGACCAGGTTGACCTGTACGAGGCGCTGACCCGCCATGCGCGTGTCGAGCGCGTTGTGGCGTTGTCCGGCGGCTACAAGCTCGACGACGCGTGCGAGCGGCTACACCGCAACCATGGGATGATCGCGAGTTTTTCGCGCGCGCTTATCGACGACCTGAAGAAGGGGATGAACGACGCCGAGTTCGACGCGACGTTGGCAGCGGCGATCGACAAGATTTACCGGGCGTCCACGCTCAAGACGTGACGCCCTGATGATCATCCGCAGCGACGAGGCGGCGGAGGCTTCGGTCCCCGAGCCGTGGTTGATGCTTCCGCATCTGTTCCGGCCGGCGGTCCCGGGCCGCTTCCCCGCGTCCCGCTGGCTGACCCGGCGCTGCTGTCTTGTCCAACGACCTTTGCAGCGAGCACCAATATCAGGACGTCACCCGCTCCCTCCAGCGTGCCTGGATCAAAGACGCCGGCCCGAGAGACGCCCGCTCTTGTCAATTGGCTCGCAAGTTTTGCAGGCCGAAACACACTAGGCGTTTCGAGCGAGGCTAGCACGAGACTATCAGATCATCAGTTCGCCCGAGAGCCGGGAACACATCCTGGGGGATGTTGATATGCCCGACGCCGCGCGCACCGCACGCTGCGCCGTTGGCAGCAACCATCGCTGAATTGCTGCAGGAACCCGTAATCTACGGGTCTGAGGATGAGGAGTTCGAATCTCTTCGGGCGACTAATATAAGTGCCGGGCGTGCGATCGACGCGCTGCAATGATCGCATCTGAAACCGAGCTAATCCTCGTCCCCCGTCCGGCGTACCAGCACCTCGCGCTTGCCGACGTGGTTGGCCTGTCCGACGATGCCTTCCTTCTCCATCTGCTCGATCAGCTTGGCCGCCTTGTTGTAGCCGATCCCGAGATGTCGCTGGATGAACGAGGTGGATGCCTTGCCCTCGCGCGCGACCACCGCCACCGCCTGATCGAACAGGCCCTTGTCGCCGTCCGAGGCGCCGGCGATGCCGGAGAGCAGCAGCCCGGCGCTGCCGTCGTCGTCCTCCGGCTCGGTGACGTCCTCGACATAGGCCGGCTCGCCTTGCGAGCGCAGGAAGGCGACCACGTCCTCCACCTCGCGGTCGGAGACGAACGGGCCGTGCACGCGGGTGATGCGGCCGCCGCCGGTCATGAACAGCATGTCGCCCTGGCCGAGCAGCTGCTCCGCCCCTTGCTCGCCCAGGATGGTGCGGCTGTCGAACTTGCTGATCACCTGGAAGCTGATCCGGGTCGGGAAGTTGGCCTTGATGGTGCCGGTGATGACGTCCACCGACGGCCGTTGCGTCGCCATGACGACGTGGATGCCGGCGGCGCGCGCCATCTGGGCGAGGCGCTGCACCGCCTGCTCGATCTCCTTGCCGGCGACCATCATCAGGTCCGCCATCTCATCCACCACGACCACGATGAACGGCAAGTTTTCGAGCGCCAGCGGCTGGTCCTCGAAGGTCGGGCGGCCGGTGTCGGGGTCGAAGCCGGTCTGCACCCGTCGCGTCACCACCTCGCCGCGGGCGCGCGCCTCGGCCACCCGCTCGTTGTAGCCGCCGATGTTGCGCACCCCGAGCTGGCTCATCGAGCGATAGCGCCGCTCCATCTCGCGCACCGTCCATTTCAGCGCCGTGACGGCTTTCTTGGGCTCCGTGACGACAGGCGCCATCAGGTGCGGGATGCCCTCGTAGACCGAGAGTTCGAGCATCTTCGGGTCGATCAGGATGAGCCGGCACTGGTCGGGCGAGAGCCGGTACAGCAGGCTCAGGATCATCGCGTTGACGCCGACCGACTTGCCCGACCCGGTGGTGCCCGCGATCATCAGATGCGGCATCCGCGACAGTTCTGCGATGACCGGCGCGCCGCTGATCTCCTTGCCGAGGGCGAGCGTCAGCCGGCCTGGATGCTTGTTCCAGTCCTCGGTCGCCAGGATCTCGCTCAGGAAGACCGTTTCGCGCTTGGCGTTCGGCAACTCGATGCCGATCACGTTGCGGCCCGGCACCGTGGCGATGCGGACGGCGGTGACCGAGAGGCTGCGCGCGATGTCGTCGGCGAGCCCGATCACCCGCGCGCTGCGGATGCCGGGCGCCGGTTCCAGCTCGTAGAGCGTGACCACCGGCCCCGGCCTGATCTCGACGATGCTGCCTTGCACGCCGTAATCGGCCAGCACGGTCTCGAGCAGGCGCGCGTTCGCCTCCAGCGACTCGGGATCGGGGCCGGTGGTCGCGCGAGCCGGCGCCGGCTTCAGCAGGGACAGCGCGGGAAACCGCCAGGCGCCCTCGTCCAGCGGCAACGACTCCTGCTGCGGGGCGGCCCGGCGGGCCGGGATGGCCGGCTTGAGGCGGCCGACGCCCGGCGGCCGCTCGTCGGCGGGCGGGGAAGGGCGCGGCATCGGCGTCATCGACCGGAGCTCCGGGCGCACCGAGCTCGACGGTTCCGGCGCCCTAGCCGGCGGCTTGAGCCGCAGCAGGCGCAGCAGCGGCCTGAGCGGCGCGCCCAATGCGTCGCCGAGCCGGCCGGCGCGCACCATCGCCGCGCGTCCTCCCGCCGTCGAAATGCGGGCGACCGTGACCGTCCCGCGCCCGGCGGCGCGCCACTCGCCGGGGCTCAGCCCGAGGGCGAGCAGGACCAGGGTGAGCGCCAGCCCGACGCCGATCAACGCGACGAAGCCGACCCCTACCGGCCCGAGCACGCCGTATCCCGCCCGCATCGCCGCGCCGGACAGCAGGGTGCCGATCGCCCCGCCAAGCCCGGCCGAGGTCGGCCAGGCGAGAGAGCGGGCGGATGCGGCCGTCAACACCGCAGCCACGACCGGCAGGGCGGCCACCGTCACGGCGACCCGCGCGGCCATGCTGCCGAGCGAGCGGTGCGCCGCGAGGCGCCAGGCCCAGGCCAGCATCGCGAGACCGGGCAAGGCCCCGGCCAGCCCGAAGCCTTGCAGCAGCAGGTCGGCCAGGGTCGCGCCCGCGGGTCCCGCCAGGTTGGTGGCACTCCGGGCGGTCGCGGTGTTGAGCGACGGGTCACGCGGATCGTAGCTCGCCAGCGCCACCAGGAAGGCCAGTCCGGCGAGGCCGAGCGTCAGCCCGCCGAGTTCGCTCACGCGGCGGCGCATCAAGGTGCGCAGGGCAGGGGAGGCAAGTCGGCGAGCTTGGGCGACGGCGGCCATGAAAGGTTCCGGCAAGGAATCGGGGCAGCGCGCGGCATTGAGGCCGCCTGTCAGCTATAGCCCGGAAGCAGCGGGCGCAGAACCGGATTCCCCGCTTGCCGAAGCGTGATCCTGCTATCACCTCAGGCTGTCATGACAGCGACGACGACCGAAGCCGACGTGTGCGTGGTGGGAGCCGGGCCGGTCGGCGGCACCCTGGCCTGCCGCCTGGCCGCCGGCGGCGTGCGCACTGTCGTCGTCGACCGCGCGCCGCTGCCGCCGATGGAGCATCCGGATTTCGACGGACGCGCCTACGCCGTCGCCGCCGGGTCGCGCCGGCTGCTCCAGGCGGCGGGGCTGTGGGACCGCTTGCCGGAGCCGACCTGCCCGATCCTCGACATCCGCGTCTCCGACGGCCGGATCGGCCGCCCGCCGTCGCGGCTGTTCCTGCATTTCGACCATCGTGAGGCGGGCGACACGCCGTTCGGCTGGATGGTGGAGGCGCGCAGCCTGCGGGTCGGGATCAACGCGGCGCTGCACTCGCACCCTGGGGTGCAGGTGTTCGCGCCCGCCGAGGCCACCGTCGAGTGCGCCCCCGAGGGGGCAACGGTGCGGATTGCCGGCGGCCCCGCTATCGCTTGCCGCCTCGTGGTCGCGGCCGAGGGCCGCGGCTCGCCGTTGCGCGGCCAGGCCGGCATCCCCGTGACCCGCTTCCCCTACGACCAAACCGGCATCGTCTCCGCCGTCGCCCATGCGCGCGCGCATCACAACACGGCACTCGAGCATTTCCTGCCGTCCGGCCCGTTCGCGCAGTTGCCGATGTGCGGGATTGCCGGCGCGCCGCATATCTCGGCAATCGTGTGGACCGAGCGCAAGGCCATCGCCGAGCGCGTGCTGGGGCTGAACGATTCGGGGTTCGGCCGCGAGATCGCCCGCCGGCTCGGCCCACACCTCGGCGCGGTACGGCCCATCGGCCGCCGCTGGCGCTATCCGCTCGGGGCGCTGCACGCGCATCGCTATTTCGACACAAGGCTCGCGCTGGTCGGCGACGCGGCGCACGGCATCCATCCGATCGCCGGGCAGGGGCTCAATCTCGGCTTCCGCGACGTCATCGCATTGGCGGACCTGGTGATCGCGGCCGTGCGGGGGGACGCCGACCCCGGCGCGCCGGAACTGCTGGCCGCCTACCAGCGGGCCCGCCGGTCCGCCAACCTCGCCATGCTCGCCGCGACCGACGGGCTCGACCGCCTGTTCAGCACCGACAACCCGGCACTCCGCCTCGCCCGCGACCTGGGCATTGCCGCAGTGCACCGGCTGCCCGGCCTCAAGCGCGCCTTCATGCGTCAAGCGATGGGCGCGGGCGGTCTGTAGTTCCGCTCAGGCGCGCGCCGCCGGGGCCGGCCGGGTTTCCGGCATGAGAAGCCGGCACGCCAGGGTTCCCGCCAAGCCGACCGCCGCCAGGCCGAGAAAGGCCGCAGGGTCGCCGAACTGGTCGGCCATCCATCCGCCGATCGTGGTGCTCAGCGCGGCGCCGACGAAGACGTTGAGGCCGAGCACTCCCATGCACAGGTTGAACCGACCGTTGTGGATGGTCAGGTCGTCCGAGATCAGCGCGAACAGCACGCCGAACACGGCGCCGCTGACCCCGCTCAGCGCTTGCACCGCCGTGACGAACCACACGTCGGGCGCAATGGCCATCAGCGCGCCGCGCGCGGCGAGCATCCCCCAGCCTAGGACCAGCATCGGCCGGCGTCCGAACCGCGCCGCGCGCCGCCCCACCCAGGGCGACATCACGGCGACCACGATTTGCGGCACGACGATGCAGGCGCCCACGATGATGTCCGCCAGCTGGCCCACCGACTTGGTGATCGACGCCGCCGCCAGTGGCAGCATCGCTGCGTTGGAGAGATGGAACAGCAGGATGCACAGGCTGAACGCCAGCAGCCGCCGGTCGGCCAGTAGGTCGCGCAACGCGCGCCAGTCGAACGGGCCGGAGACGGCGCTCCGCTCCACCCGATCGGCGCCGTCGACCAGGACGAGGGCGATCATCGCCGGGATGCCGAGCACGGCGGTCAGCCAGAACACCGCACTCGGCGCCACGTAGCTGCCGATCAGCCCCATGACGCCGGCTGCGGTGCCGTTGCCGATAGAGGCGAAGCGGGCGTTGCGCCCGAGCCGTTCGCCGAGTGCGGCGTGCCCGACCAGCGCGAGGCTGACCGCCGCGATCGCCGGCGTGAGCACACAGCTCGCGACGCCGTGCAGCAGTTCGGCAATGTAGACCGGGAGCTGGACCGGGAACAGCGCGAACAGCAGCGCGCTCCCGCTCACCGCGAGCACGCCCACCATCGCCGCCACCCGCTTGTTGCGCAGCGCGTCCACCAGCGCGCCCACCGGCACCTGGCCAATGAGGGCGGCGACGGTGCCGAGGCTCAGCGCCACGCCGATCTGGCCCTGGGTCCATTTATTGGCGGTGAGATAGACCGCGATGAACGGCCCGAAGCCGGTCTGCACGTCGGCGACGAAGAACGTGACGAAGTCGAGCGCGCGCAGGCTGCGGGCGGTGGGCATGCGCGCCGTCCTACTCGGTCTTGGCCGGCGGCGCTGTGTCTGACGGGGGCGGTGCCGGTGCGGCGGGCGCAGCCGGGGCGGGCGCAGCCGGGGCGGGCGCGGCCGGGGCGGGCACGGCCGGGGCGGGCACGGCCGGGGCGGGCGCCGTTTTGGCGGCTGGTGGCGCGGCGGGGGGCTCCGGGGCTGGGGCGGAGGGTGCGGCAGGCGGCGCAGCAGGAGGCGGCGCGGCAGCAGCAGGGGCGCTCTGCGTCATCACCGGGGCCGATTGCAACTCCTTGTAGTCGGGGGCGGCCTTGATCTGGTCCAAGCTCATCTGGAGCGTGATTGAATGGTCCTTGTCGGCCGGGGTGAAATGAAGGGTCTTCCAATCCACCGCGATCCGGCGGTTGCCGACCCCGAGAAAGCCGCCGAAATCGATCACGGCCGCGACCGGCTGACCGCTCCCGTCGATCAGCAAATCGACGATGCGCGCGATATCCTTGCCGTTCGGCCCGTCGACCGTATGGCCCATGACCGCCATGGCGGAATAGGTGGGCACCTGAACCGGCGACGGATCGGCGGCGGCAAGCAGCAGCGCCGCTAGCGGCAGCACCGCCCGGCGGCTCACCACGCGGCGGCCCAGCCGTCCAGGCGCGGGTCGGAGCCCGCGACGCGCAACCCGTCCATCAAGCGGATCACCTGCACGCTGCACGCGCCTTCCAGCGAACCGATCCGATTGAGGACGTGGCCCCTTGCCTCCAGCGCACCGAGCACGTCCGCGCCGAACTCCGGCTCGACCGTCAGGCGGCCGTCGCCCTCATGCGGCCAGTTCGCACCCTGGCCCCGCTGGGCGCTGGTCCAGCGCGGCGCCTCGACCGCCTGCTGCGGATCCGCCCCACCGTCGAGCAGGGCGGTCAGCACCTGCAGGTTCACCTGCACCTGATTGTCGGCGCCCGGCGTCCCGAGCACTCCCCAGACCGCCCCGTCCTTCAGCACGATCGGCGCATTCATCGTGTGCCGCACCCGCTTGCCCGGCGCGAGCCGGTTGGCGTGGCCAGGTGCGAGATGCCAGTACGCCATCCGGTTGTTGAGCAGCACGCCGGTGTCGCCCGCGGTGACGCCCGAGCCGAATACCGAGTTGATGCTCTGGATGGCGGAAACCGCGTTGCCGTCCGCGTCCACCACGCAGAAATACGTCGTGTCGCCCGCCTGTTCCGGCTCCGCGAGCGGCGCGTCCGCCGCCCGCGCGAGATCGATCCGGGACGCGCAGACGTCGGCGTGCTCGTCCGAGAGCAGGCGGGCGAGCGGGATGTCGGCGTGGCGCGGGTCGGCCCCGAAGCGTTCGCGATCGAGGAAGGCGAGCTTCTTGGCCTCCACCAGCACATGCAGCCGTGCCGCGGGATCGAGACGGGCGAGGTCGAACCGCTCGGCGATGCGCAACATTTGCAGGAAGGTGAACCCGGTCGAGTTCGGCGGGGTCTGGCTGACGGTGTAGCCGCGATAGCCGATGGCGATGGGCGCCACGGTTTCGGCGGAACAGGCGGCAAGGTCTGCCTCGCTGATCGGCACGCCCATTTCGCTCATGGCGGCGGCCAGGCGCCGGGCAAGCCGGCCCCGGTAGAACGTCTCGGCGCCGTCGGCCGCGATCTCGCCCAAGGTGCGGGCCAGCGCCGCCTGACGGATCAGCCCGGCGATCGGCGGTGCGCCCGTTTCCTCCGCACCGGCAAGGAAGGCTGCGCGGCTGCGCTCATCGGCGGCAACGACGGCCCTGTTTTCGCCGGCAAAGCGACGATAGGTATGGGTGACGGCAAACCCGTCCCGCGCGCAGCCGATCGCGTGGGTGAACAGGCCTTCCCACGGCAGCCGGCCATGCGCCGCGTGCAACGCGTGCAGTCCGGCGAGCGCGCCCGGCACCGATACGCTGCGTGGCCCGCGCACCGGCATTCCGTCGGCGAACCGCTCCGGGTTGGAGGAGGCCGGCGCGGGGCCGGTGCCGTTGAACACCGACCCGCGCTCCTCGGCCGCGAGGTGGATGTGGTAGAATGCATCCCCGCCCAGCCCGGACATATGCGGTTCGACCACGAACAGCGTGCTGGCGACGGCGACGGTGGCGTCGGCCGCGTTGCCGCCGGCCCGCAGCGCATCCAGCCCGGCCTGCGCGGCGAGCGGGTGGTTGGCGCCCACGGCGCCGCGGCGTCCCATGATGAGGGGTCGGTGACTGCGCGCGAACCCGCTCATGTGCATCTCCTTGACGGTCGGAGCAGGATAGGCGGATCGCCGCGCGGCACGAAGGGCTTGCGATTCCCGGCGGCAACCCTAGAACAAAACGACACCGGAGTATGGGTCTCGCGCGTATGGAGCTGCTCGACAAGCTGAAGATCCTGGCCGATGCCGCGAAATATGACGCGTCCTGCGCTTCGAGCGGCACGGACAAGCGTCACTCGCTCGGCAAGACGGACGGAGTCGGGTCCACCGAGGGCATGGGCATCTGCCACGCCTACGCGCCCGACGGGCGCTGCATCAGCCTGTTGAAAATCCTGCTGACCAATTCCTGCGTGTTCGACTGCCTCTACTGCATCAACCGGCGCTCCTCCGACGTGCAGCGCGCGCGCTTTACCGTGGACGAGGTCGTGACGCTCACGCTCGGCTTCTACCGGCGCAACTGCATCGAGGGGCTGTTCCTCAGCTCGGGCATCATCAAGAACCCCGACTACACGATGGAGCAGGTGGTCCGCGTGGCCCGCATCCTGCGCGAGGAGCATGGCTTCCGCGGCTACATCCACCTCAAGACCATCCCCGACGCCGACCCGGCGCTGCTCGCCGAGGCCGGCAAGTACGCCGATAGGCTCAGCATCAACGTCGAGCTGCCGACGGAGAACAGCCTGTCGCGCTTGGCGCCGGAGAAGAGCGCGCCGAGCATCCGTCGCTCGATGGGCCGGCTGCGCACACGCATCGACGCCGGCCGGGAGAAGGGCGCGCCGCGGTTCGCGCCGGCCGGGCAGAGCACGCAGATGATCGTCGGCGCCGACGACAGCGCCGATGGCGCGATCCTGCGCCTCAGCACCAACTTGTACGGCTCGTACGGGCTGCGCCGCGTCTACTACTCGGCGTTCAGCCCCATCCCCGACGCCTCGGCCCGCCTGCCGCTGACGCGCGCGCCGCTGCTGCGCGAGCATCGGCTGTATCAGGCGGATTGGCTCATGCGCTTCTACGGGTTCGGCGTGGATGAGATCGTGCCCGAGGCGGGCGCCATGCTCGACCTGCGGTTTGACCCCAAGCTCGCCTGGGCGCTCGCGCATCGCGAGGGTTTCCCGATGGACGTCAACCGCGCTTCCCGCGAGCAATTGCTTCGCGTGCCGGGTTTCGGCGTGCGCTCGGTCGATCGCATTCTTCAGGCAAGGCGTCATCGCCGGCTGCGGATGGACGACCTCGCACGGCTGCGCCTATCCGTTGCCAAGATCGCGCCGTTCGTCATCACGGTGGACCACCGGCCGCGCAGCCTCGAACAGGCGGACCTGGCGGCTCGGCTCGCCCCGCTGCCCCGGCAGGCGGAGCTGTTCGGCTGATGCACGGCGTCGTGCTGGCCCGCGAGACGGATTGGGACGGCTGGCGGCGCGCTACTCGCGCTCTGGTGCTCAGCGACGTTCCGCCGGAGGAGATCGTCTGGTCGGTGGGCGAGGCGGCCGACTTGTTCGCCGACCCGGCCGCGTTGCCCGAGGTGACGGGCACGTTCAACGTCCCCCGCGCGCTGGTCGCGCTGGCGGAGACCGCAATACTGGCGCGCGAGCCGGAGCGGTTCGCGCTGCTCTACAAGCTGGTGTGGCGCGCTCACCAGGGCGAGCGGCAACTGCTGGAGCAGGCGACGGACCCGGAGGTGCAGCGCGGGCAACGGCTGGTCCAGGCGATCCGCCGCGACTCGCACAAGATGCGCGCCTTCGTCCGCTTCCGCGCCGTGGCCGAGCCGGACGCCACACGCTACGTCAGCTGGTTCGAGCCCGACCACTACATCGTCGAGGCGAACGCGCCGTTCTTCGTGCGCCGCTTCGCCACCATGGCTTGGTCGATCCTGACCCCGGATGCGAGCGCCCATTGGGACGGCGCCACCTTGCGCGTCGGTCCCGGGGCCGACCCGCGCGAGGTGCCCGACGACGACGCGCTGGAAGCGTACTGGCGGGCCTATTTCGGCGCCATCTTCAACCCGGCGCGGCTGAAAGTTTCGGCGATGACGTCCGAGATGCCGAAGAAATACTGGCGCAACCTGCCCGAGGCTGTGGCGATTCCGGAGCTGATCCGCGAGGCGCAGGGCCGCACGGACGCCATGCTGGAGCAGGACATGCCTGAAACCCTACCGCTCGGCCCCGTCCGGGCCAGCTCGCGCGAGACCGGCCCCGCCGCCGACGGAACCCCGCTCGCGCAGGCCGCGCATGACGCCGCGAGCTGCCGCCGTTGCCCGCTTTGGGAACCGGCCACGCAGCTGGTGTTCGGTGAAGGCCCGGCGAATGCGCGCATCATGTTCGTGGGCGAGCAGCCGGGCGACCAGGAGGATCTCGCCGGCCGCCCGTTCGTCGGCCCCGCCGGCCAGATCCTCGACCGCGCGCTTGCCGAGGCGGAGATCGACCGCCGGACGGTCTACGTCACCAATGCGGTGAAGCACTTCAAGTTCGTCCCGCGCGGCAAGCGCCGCATCCACGCCAAGCCCGACACGACGGAGATCGTCGCCTGCAAGAAATGGCTCGACGACGAGCTGCGCGAGGTCAAGCCCGGCCTGCTCGTGCTGCTGGGTGCGACCGCGGCGCGGGCGATCCTCGGGCGGAACGTGACGATCGGCCGCGAGCGCGGCGAACGCATCGTGCTCGCCGATGGGCAGGCGGCGTTCGTGACCGTGCATCCGTCCTTCCTGCTCCGCTTGCCGGACGAGGAAAGCAAGACGCGGGAGTATCGCGCATTTGTTGCTGACCTGCGCAAAGCGGCGGCGATCGCGGCCGCGACGTAATGTGTCTCGCGCGACGTCCCGGCTCGGTGCATCCGGGAATGGCGCTTCTCCGTAGAAGTTGCAGCGGTTTGCTAACCCGCTCGCAACTTTGGGAGAGAACTAATGAAACGTTCGCTGACAGCACTGGCGCTCGTCGCCGCGTTCGCGGCTCCGGCGCTCGCCGAGCAGACCGTGATGGTCGGTGGCCAGGCGATGTACCCGAGCAAGAACATCGTGCAGAATGCGGTCAATTCGAAGGACCACACGACCCTGGTCGCCGCGGTGAAGGCCGCCGGCCTGGTCGACACGCTGGAGACCAAGGGACCGTTCACCGTCTTCGCGCCCACCAATGCCGCGTTCGGCGCGCTGCCGCCAGGCACGGTCGACACGCTGGTCAAGCCCGAGAACAAGGCGACGCTGACCAAGATCCTCACCTATCACGTGGTTCCCGGCAAGTACGACAGCACCAAGCTGCGCGCGATGATCCTCGCGGGCCACGGTCAGGCGATGCTCAAGACCGTCGAGGGCGAAACGCTCACATTGATGATGAACGGCTCGAACAACATCGTGGTCAAGGACGCCAAGGGCGATGTCGCGAACATCGTCGTCTACGACGTCGCCCAATCCAATGGCGAGATCTTCTCGATCGATCAGGTGCTGATGCCGGCGTCGTGAGTGCACGGTGGCTGGTGACGGCCTAACCCGGCGTCACCAGCCGCAACGGGCTTACCTCACCGGTCCTTACACCAACATCTATCAAGTGAATTGATCGCGATACGGCGACTTGGCCCGTCGACGCAGTTCGTCGAAAACCTTGCACAACTCCGTCGGGGAATTATTCGCCTGCGTGTGCGCTACGGTCAGCATCTTACTGACAAGAAAATTGCCCAGGCTTCGATAGCTCTCGAAGTCACTTTCCGTGAAAAACTGATTAAGCGTGCTATTGTGAGGGAATTGCTTGTTGGCCGCGCCGAAGGCCTGCAGCGCGGTCGGTGCGTCCTTCGGCAGCCACGGCTTGATGTAGAGAAGCTGCCCCTTACGCTGGAGGGCGGGTGTGCCAGATGAGCATGCCGGTTTCGGATACGTGATCTCAGCGTAGGCCCCGTAAGACTCGAAATTTTTCTGTCCGGTCACCAGCGGCCTGAGAAAGCTGACCTTGACCCCGCGATCCACGAGCGCGTGCTGCAAAGCCCGGCCGAGATCGAAGTAGCCATAGTCAGGATCGTGTCCAGCATCAACAACAACGATGAACTCGCACCGCCGCCGGAGCATCTCGTAAAGCCCAAGATTGTCGAAATGCCCACCGTCCGATAGATAGATAAACTGGCTTGTGATGCTGGAGAGCCCAGCGAGTTCATTCAATAGGTTGCAAACTGCGTTGCGCGGACCGGTGTAGCTCAAAGATTTGTTAGTCGGTTTCTCAGCGCCGGGATTGGGTAGCCAAGCCCCTAGCCGCACGTTGAACAGCGTCATCACGAAAGCGGTGAACGGCGAGGAGCGGTAGCCCATGTCTGGACTGGCGGCGGCTCCGGAGATCGTCATCGCCGTGCTCAGCCTGATTCCTTTCCGTTTGTCGTTAGGGCCGGTTTCCTTGTCGCCGACGGCATAGTATTTTGTTCTAACATATGCGCCCGGGTTTGGCTCTTCCCCGTTCGTTTGCACACGGAGGCCCGGGGAACCGCAGTGGAATGGCGTGATGGTGAAGGACTCCGCTTTGCGCTCGGCGCGAGCGGTGTCGATCTTGCTAGTGCGGTTCAATGCTACGTTAATCACGGGAAACAACGCCCGCGGCTCGCGCTTTACAAAGGTATCGGCGACCCGGACATCGTCCCGCGGATCAAATCCGGTGTAAGGATCGGGCCGACGACCGCTCGTCCGAGCGCTGCCCAGGAAAGCTCGGACTAGCCGGTTACGGTAAACGGCATGCATAGAGAACCGATTAAGATTGATCCAACCGCCGAGCAAAAGCGCCAGGCCGCACCCTAAGGCGACCAATACGACTCCCGCGATGGAAAACGTCTTGAGGTTTCCACCAAACCACTTCGGCACAAACAGCGCTAAGTCGACGGTAAGACGGCCGAACAGCATAAGCAGCGCCAGGGCAAATACGGATATTGCCACGTTGGCGAGGAACTCGGGGCTGAGACGGCCGGACCTCCCCCCGCTGCCGTTACTGATCGCGGCAGTTGCTGCGCTTTTCCCAAGCAGGGCTCCGATCGGCCCTCCGGCAAGCGCCACCACCGCGACGATCCATTTCCAAAATGGGTGCGGTGGGTCGAGGACGAGACGGGGCAGAACCAAAGTGGCGGTTGCGACCAGCGCAAAGCCGAGCACGCTCCGCAGCTTGGCGCCGTTTAGCCGGGCAAGCCACTCACGGTCGAGATCGCTGCGCAAGCCGTCGCGGCGCAAAGCGACATATAGGGTGGAACGCAATACCTCGCACCCCATCACCCAGAGCGGGCCGACAGCTGCAAGCAGCAAGACCGTCAGTCCTCGGGCTAGCACAATACCTAAGCAGAGTAGGCCAGCCGATCCCAGGCAGCTGACAATCCAGGCAACTAGGTTAGAACAGAATGGTTTCGTCTGCTTTCTGCGGTTCCGGTTTGTCGGATCAGACGAGTAGCTACGGCTTACCGAGTACCAGCCGAACAGGTAGGCAACGATGCAGACTATCCCCGCGGCGCCGGGGAGAAGGGCGGCCGACCACCGATGCGCCCACCAGTGCGCCTGGCCAACGTCGCCGGTGCTTGGAAGCATTCGCGGATCAAGGGCAGTTGGCCACGGGCAGAATGGTGGGGCTTCGTCTACGATAAATGTGGCGGCCACCGGCAGTTCCGCTTCGGGAGGCCGCAGCAGAGGTGCCGCACAGAGTGGAACCAGCGTCGTCCAGACCAAAGCCAAACTCACGACTTGTCTGCGTACCTTGGTGCCGCTAAGCACCAGTTTATCGTTGAACGCACGTGACGCATTTGGATCGTCCGGAAAAGCATGACTCGGGAGATGGATCGTCGCACGGAACACGGCGATGCCCAGGCTTAGTAGGGCCAATACGGACAGCACGGCCGTGATGTAGAACCCGGCAATGCTATTGCCGGCCGCTGCGAACCAGCAGATCATCGCAAGGAAAGTGGCCGGAACAGCCGCAACCGCAATTATGACAGGCACGAAAACCAACCAGTTTATCAGCGTATTACGCAACCAAAGAATGATGCCCGCCCAGGTATCATCCGAAAGCAACCCAGGGTGCGGGGTAAGGTAGTTCGAGTATCGCCGCAGATTGGAGAGCTGCTCCGGCTCATTCTCGCCATCCTCGGCGAGGATCTCGCATATGGCCTTCGCGGCATCGCTTGTCGCGGGCTGGCGCGGCGGTGTCTCAACCTCCGTCATCTCACCTATGCACCGGGTGAGCCAAGCTCCGATATACCCGCCGCCCGACACCGTGGACAGGTAGTGAAACTGCGTCAGCACCTGGTGCTTAGCCAGAGCTTGGACGGCGCCCAGGCAAAACGCTGCGCTCCGGATGCCGCCACCCGAGAGGCACAGCGCGGTCAGCGGTTTGTCACGACCAACCTTCAGCAGTTTGCGTTCGGCCCGATGCACATGCTCTTCGGTAAATACCTTAATCGGCCGCGCGGGTAAACTCATGCGCTCAATCCATCCACCCTGACGCTGCCGGTATGTCTGCCCGCGGCAGCACGGTTTGTCGGAAATCCAGATCGAGATTTGGCGAGCACTGTTTGATGGCTCCGCATCGTGGCGACACCGCCAAGACCGCTACGATCACTCGTCAAGCCGGCGCATTCCGCCCTATTTTGGCGTGGTTGGCCCGCTTCGGCGCGACCCGTGTTTGGGTATTCGCGGGTGATAGTGGCTTCAAAAGGTCGGGCATCGCCGCAACCACCGAGCTTATGACGTTTCTGCAGATATCGTCCGACAAAATTGGATTCGGTCGCTCACGAACAACCGTCGGGTCCTGCTCGTTGATGCAAGCAACGAGCAGCGCTTGGACGGCTTGCTGTTGCATGGCAGCGGTTTGTACGGATGCCGCAGATGACCCACCCCCGCCTTGCCCGTTGGCAGGAGCCCCGGAGCTGGTCGTTCCGCCTGACGAAACCGCAACGGCCACCCCTGCGGGTGTGCTTGGCGTGCCGCTCGAAGCCGACGCACCGCCTCCTGAACTACTTCCCAACGCGACAAGCAGGTTTCCGTATTGGCTTAGCACGAGAGAATACGCATCCTTGCCGATGATGCCGTTTGCGTAGGCCTGGCACGCGGAGTAAAGACCGTCTCGCAACGCCACGACCCCGGCCGTGCGCCCTAGCATGGCGGTAATCAGCTCGGTCGTAGCGGCGCTGCCAGCGAGTGAACCGGACGGCCCCGATGCCGCTCCTCCGCTCAGTGAAAACGCTTGGGCCGCGCCGACCGCTGTCGCCCAATCGGGGCTAGGCTCCGAGCAAAGGACGGAGGCTTCTTTCACTGGGCGCACCGTCGCCAAACGATAATCTCCGCCAGGAAGCAGGAACGCCGAGCCCTTGTCGAGGAGAGGTGTCTTGGGCGTGAGGTAAATCGGGTTATCCGCTGCAGAGCGCTGGGCGCAGGCCGATAGCCCCAGGGCACCCGCGACAAACACAAACGTCGCCACGAGTTTGCGGGCTGAAACCAGAAAGACAGCGTTCATCATCGCAACCAACACTCTCGATCTAGCAGCTGCCCCGGGTTAGCGCAGACTGTGTTAGGATCAAAACCGATGTTCTTTGGTTGGGCAACAAAAAATTGTGTTCCTACAGAAACGGACTCCTGCGCTGGGCGGGTCCGAGGGCGAGCACCGAGTTGGCGAGGAACCGGTAGCCTCACCCGACGCACCATGACGCGCACCGGGCCGCCGCCGGCGGGGGTGCCGAGCCGGCGCCCGGGATGCCGGCCGTTCCCAGAGGCTACGAGCAGGATCAGGCGTACATCATGCTCGCGGACACCGACTGCACGAACATCGGCGCAGTCCGCAGCCCCGCTGCGCGCGTGCTGCTCCGCCGACTCCTTCCGCAACGCGCGGGGCTACGGCGCGCTCTTGCTCGCCCGCGCGCCGGAGGGCGGCTGGGTACGCCGCCTCGCCCGCCGGGGTACGGCAGCGCGGGCGGCTGGGCGGTTCGTCCACGTCCATAACCCCCGGTGCCGCTCTTGTTTCGGGCTGAACGCCTCCGGCGATCAACGGCGCCGGGCGGGTTGCGAACGGTATCGTCGCCTAACAGAGTGGGCGCAGCACAAACTCGGCTGCCGACGATGATCCGCCGGCACCAAACCTAATCCTGCCAGCGTGGGTCGCCAGCCTCTCTAGCCAAGGCTTTTCGCCACCTGCTCGTAGGTGTTCTTGCTCAGCTGTTCCGTCTCCAGGATGCGCCGTAGCTCGCGACGCATCAGGCTTTGGCGCGCGGCATCCTGCCGCCGCCAGTTGCCGAGCGGGGTGACGATGCGGGCGGCCACCTGGGCGTTGCGCGGGTCGAGCGCGATCACCGCGTCGGCGAGGAAACGGTAGCCCTCGCCGGAGGCGGCATGGAAGCGCACCGGGTTGCTGGCGGCAAAGGCGCCGACGAGGGCGGGGATGCGGTTCGGGTTGCGCAGGTCGAAATCCGGATGCGCGTAGAGCGCGCGCACGTCGGCGACGGCGCCGGGACGCGACGACGTCGCCTGGATGGCGAACCATTTGTCGAGCACGAGGTCGTCACTGCGCCAGCGTGCGTAAAACGCGTCGAGCGCCGCCTTGCGCTCCGGCGCATCCGTCTGCGCCAGCACGCCCAGGGCCGCGAGCACGTCCGTCATGTTGCGCTGCGCGTCGAATTGCGCCTTTGCCAGCCCTGTGTCGCCGGCGACGGCGAGGTAGGCGAGGCACGCGTTGCGTAAGCTCCGGCGGCCGATCGAGAGCCCGTCAGGGGTGTAGGGCGCGGCCTCGTCGAGCGCCCCGTGGCGGGCGCGCAAGGCGGCGCCGAGCGCGCGGCCGATCCCGGCGCGGAGGAACTGGCGCACCGCGTGAATCGCGTCCGGGTCGGCGGTCTGCATCTGGTCGGCGACGAACGCCTCGCCCGGCAGCGTGAGGGCCTCGGCGGCGAAGGCGGGGTCCTCGTCGGAGCCGGCGAGCGTGGCCGCAACGGCAGCGAGCAGGCCGGCATCCAGTTCGAGCGCCTCGCCGCGTCGATGCGCGGCCACGAGATCGAGGATGACCGCCGTCGCGTATTGCTGACCGGATTCCCAGCGCACGAAAGCGTCGGTGTCGCGCGCGGCCAGGAAGCTCAGGCGCTCGCGCGACAAGCCGGCAAGCTTTACCGGCGCCGAGAAGCCGCGCAGCAGGGAGGGCACCGGCAGCGCCGGGACGTCCTCGAACACGAAACGCTGCTCGGCTTGTTCGAGCAGGAGCACGCGCGTGCCGGCTCGCGCCTCGTTCTCGCCGGCGAGGCGCGTGGACATCGCCGTGCCCGCCGGGTCGAGCAGTCCCATTGCCAGCGGCACCGGCAGCGGTTGCTTGTCGGGCTGGCCCGGCGTCGGCTTGGTTTCCTGCCGCACGCTGAGCGTGTAGCGGCGGGTTGCCGGATCGTATTCGTCGGCAAGTGTGAGCGTGGGCGTGCCGGCCTGCGCATACCAGGCGTGGAACCGCGCGAGATCGACGCCGGACACGTCCTGCATCGCGCCGACGAAATCCTCGATGGTGACGGCGCTGTTGTCGTGCCGCGCGATGTAGAGGTCCATGCCGCGGCGGAACGCCTCCGGCCCGATCACCGTGTGCAGCATGCGGACCACCTCCGCGCCCTTCTGGTACACGGTCGCGGTGTAGAAATTGTCGATCTCGATGTAGCTGTCGGGCCGCACCGGATGCGCGAGCGGGCCGTCATCCTCGGGGAACTGGGCCGCGCGCAGGCGGCGCACGTCGGCCAGGCGCTTGACTGCGCGGCTGCCCTGGTCGGCGGAGAACTCCTGGTCGCGAAAGACGGTCAGCCCCTCCTTCAGCGACAATTGGAACCAGTCGCGGCAGGTGACGCGGTTGCCGGTCCAGTTGTGAAAGTACTCGTGCGCGATGACCGTCTCGATGCCCTCGTAGTCGCCGTCGGTCGCGGTGTCCGGCTCGGCGAGCACGTATTTCGAATTGAAGACGTTGAGGCCCTTGTTCTCCATCGCCCCCATGTTGAAGTCGGACACGGCGGCGATGTTGAACACGTCGAGATCGTATTCGAGGCCGAACGTATCCTCGTCCCATTTCATGGAGGCCTTGAGCGAGCGCATGGCGTGCCCGCACTTGTCCTCGTCGCCCGTGCGCACCCAGATCGCGAGCGCTACGTCCCGTCCGGTGCGCGTGGTGAAGCGGTCGCGCACGGCGACGAGATCGCCGGCCACGAGGGCGAACAGGTAGGCGGGTTTCGGGTGCGGATCGACCCAGCGCGCCCAGTGCGTGCCGTCCGCGTTGTCGCCCCCGCCCAAGGGATTGCCGTTGGAGAGCAACACGGGCGCGCGCGTCTTGTCGGCGGTTATCGTCGTGGTGAAGCGCGCCATGACGTCCGGGCGGTCGGGGAAGTAGGTGATGCGGCGGAAGCCCTCGGCCTCGCATTGCGTGTAGTAGTTGCCGTTCGAGGTGTAGAGCCCGGTCAGTTCCGTGTTCGCGTCGGGTGCGATGCGGGTGTCGATGTCGAGCGCGAATGCGTCCGGCACGCCGGGGATAACCAGCGCGCCGGGCTCGATCGTGTATCGGTCCCCGGCAAGCACCTCCCCGTCGAGCCGGACCGCGAGCAGGGTGAGCGCCTCGCCGTCAAAGCGGAGCGGCGCGTTGCTGTCGGCGGCGTCCGGGTTGCGCCGCACCGCGAGGCGCGACGCCACGTGCGTCGCCGCCGGGTCGAGCCGGAAGTAGAGGTCGACCGTATCGATTAGGAAATCGGGAACGCGATAATCGCCGCGAAGTACCGCGCACGGGGCGGACGCTGCATCGGTGCGCGGGGCGGACGCTGCATCGGTGGAGATCGTGTCGGTCATCATACGGCTCCGGTCAGCGCAGCTCGAAGCCGAGATGGCGGAGCTGTTCGCGGATGCGCTCGCGCCCGTGCAGGCTCGCGGCGGTGGCGAGGCGGCCGACCACGCGCGTGCTCCAGTCGGCGGCGCCCATGCCGTTGGCGGCGGAGAACGCCTTGAGCGTCGCGTCGTACGCGGCGACGGCGTCGGGCTCGGCCGCGGCGCCGTAGTGCTCCCGGTGCAGCACCACCGATTGCGGCAGGCGCGGCTTGACCTCGGCGCGGACCGCCGGGTCGGGATAGCCGACCGCCATGCCGAACACGCCCATCACGTGCGGCGGCAGGGCGAGTTCCTGCGCGATCTCCTCGGGGTGGTTGCGCAGCGCGCCGACGTAGACGCAGCCGAGCCCCAGCGATTCGGCGGCGACCATGAGGTTCTGCGCGGCGAACGCGGCATCGAGGGCGGCGATGATGTAGCTTTCCGTGAAGTCGAGCCCTTCGAGTTGCGTCCCGCGCGCCGCGCCGACCCGGCCGAGCCGCGCGTGGTCGGCGAGGAAGGCGAGGAACAGCGGCGCCTGGCGGATGAAGTCCTGTTGCCCGGCGAGCTCGGCGAGGCGGGACTTGTGCGCCGGCTCCTCGATGGCGAGCACGCTCCAGGCCTGCAGGTTCGACGAGGTGGAGGCCGACTGCGCGGCGGCAACCAGCATCTCGAGCGTGCCCTCGGGCAGCCGGCGCGGCAGGAAGGCCCGCACCGAACGGTGCGACAGGATGTGCGTGATGATCTCGTTGACCGGCCCGAGCGGCGGGGCGGCATCGCCGTAACGGGCGTGCAGCAGGGCGGCGGCCTTGCTCGGCGTGGCTGTGGTCATGCGGGCTCCGAAAGTCACGTCGGACGGAAAAGCCAAGCGCATTCCGCCGGCTGCGCGGGTGAGCGATACATCCCCATGCCGACTATCGCCGACATCGGGTTCCGGGGGGAGCCTGCTTTTTCAGCGTGACCCTGCTTGTCCACAGCTCGACCTTGCTGGTGACGGAGATCGCCGCCTTGCAAGAGTGTGAGATCGCGGCTGGCGGAATACGCTGCGCCTCTCCGCCCTATGTCGCTGACGGACGTGTCCGCTCGGCCTGAAAGCGATGTCCCAGGAACAGATTTACGAGCATTGCCGGACGTCCCGCGTGACGGATCATGGCAGGGGCCAGCTGTTCGAGCCAACTGAATTCAGGGCCGAACTGTGCCTCGATCTGCGCCAGGGACGTTCGTGGAGCAACGATCAGCACGTCGTCCCCATCGAAGGCGCCGAGGCGCGCGGTCAGGCCGTATTCCCGGCTGTCGTTCCCGAGACAAAGCACGCGCGTCTTGCCTTCCAGGGCGTAATCGATTTTTCCGGCGTCGAACCATCTCGTGGCGGCGACGACGAGGTTCGGACGGCCGATCAGGCCCCTTTGTGTCAGGTCGCCCCGGAGAGAGGTCCAGTCGACGGCGCCGAGGTCGGGGTCCTTGCCCGGAGCAAAATCCTCGAACACCTCGGGCAACCAGTTGAACCGCACCTCGGTCGAGACCACGACGACCGCGCCGACCACGAAGGCTGCGGTGCCGACGAGCCAGGCCCGGACTGTGCGGCTGCTCGCGCGGTGGCGGCCGACCAGTTGGCCCAGCAAGGGAAACAGCATGAGGTAGCCCGGCGCGGCCCAGTGGAACAGCACGTGGTTCCAGACGGAAACGACCAGGAAGAAAGCAATCGGTGGCAGGCCGAGGCAAACGAGCAGCCAGGAGCGTGGGTCCGTGTTTCCGCGTCGGATCGCCGCGCCGGCGCAAAGCATCAGCGATAGCCAGATCCAGGGCAGCAGGAACAGCGCCTCCCCGCCCAGGGTCGAGAGCGGTCCGAACGGGTGCAGGCGGCCGACCGTCGCGCGACCGCCCTGGAACAGGAAGGAAAGCCAGTGATTGTTGGCGTTCCAGACCAGCACTGGCGCGAAGATCGCGGCCGCGACCAGCGCGGCGACGTAGGGATGCGGGCGGAGCAACCAGCGGCGGCACGCGGGCGCCGTCAGCAGGAAGATCATCGCGCCCGCGAGGCTAAGCACGGCGGAGTATTTCGAGAGCATCGCGAGGCCGGCGCAGCATCCGACCCCGGCCCACCAGCGCCAGGCACGGCCCCCTTCGGCGTCGACCGCTTCCTGAAGACAGATCGCGCCGCCCAGCAGTGCGGCCATCAGCGGCCCGTCCGGCAAGACCCAGGTTCCCGTAGTCACCCCGAGGACGGGACAGGCGTTGAGCAGGACGGCGGCCCAAAGCCCCGCGCAGGCACCGAAGGAGCGTGCGGTCAACGAGTACATCAGCCAAGTCGTGAGCGAGAACGTCAGGACGAATGGCAGCCGAACGACGAGGGCCGCATCCGTCCCGGCTAGATGAGCCGCCGCCCAGGCCATCCACCACGCCAGCGGCGGGTGGTCGAAGTAGCTGAGCTGCCAGTCCCGCCCGGCCGCGACCATGTAACTCTCATCGATGCCGAGGCCGAGGGCGGCCGCGAACAGCAGGCGAAGGGCAAGCGTGGACAGGATGAGAAGGGTGACACCGCCGGGCGGCGTGTTGATCCAGCGCAAGACGGCAGCCAACTTCTCTCGAGGGGCCCGGGAAAAATTTCGAGCTGACGGGAGGAGCGGACCGAGCGGGGCAGAGTGAGAGGTCATCATGGCGTTCGAGATCACGCGCTACTCCGGCGAGAGGGCGTCCCACGGTATTCAATCGTGGCGACAGCGTGACAGTAGCCGCTCAAACCGAACTTTGCACGCCTATCGCAGTTGGGACACGCTGCTTGCTGCCCGGCGGCGCGGCGAACAGAGTGTGGCGATGACCGATGTTCCGCTTCCCCTCGACCGCGGCCTGTTCGGCCGTCTACGCCGCGACGCGGGGTCGGCGTGGGAAGATTATGTGGCGCACGACTTCGTGCAGGCGCTCGGCCGGGGCACATTGCCCGAGCCCGCGTTCCGGCACTTCCTGGTGCAGGACTACCTGTTCCTGATCCATTTCGCCCGCGCCCACGCGCTCGCCGGGTTCAAGGCGACCCGGCTGGCCGACATCCGCGCCGCGGCAGCGGCGGTGACGGCCATCGTCGATGTGGAGATGCCGCTGCACGTCTCCTATTGCGCCGGCTGGGGGCTGACCGAGACGGAGATGGCCGCCGCGCCCGAAGCGATGGAGACGATGGCCTACACGCGCTTCGTGCTGGAACGCGGCCTAGCCGGCGACTTGCTCGACCTGCAGGTGGCGCTGGCACCCTGCCTCGTCGGCTACGGCGAGAGCGGCGAACGCCTGCTGGCCGATCCGGCAACGCGGCTCGACGGCAATCCTTACGCCGAGTGGATCGGCGCCTACACCAGTGAGGCGTACCGACGTGCGGTGCGGGACGCGATCGCGATGCTCGATCGCTTGGGCGGCGAGCACGGCGCCGAGGCACGTTATCCGAATCTCCTCGCCACCTTCATTGCGGCGACGCGGCTCGAGACGGCGTTCTGGGACATGGGTTGGAGAGCAGGCGCATGACCGACGAAACGACCGGCGAGCCGGCGACCGGCGGGCCGATGTCGCGCGGCTATGTCTCGCAGCGGCTGCGGCTGCATTATGTCGACTGGGGCAACCCGGGCGCGCCGCCGCTGATCCTGCTGCATGGCGGGCGGGACCATTGCCGCAACTGGGACTGGGTGGCGAACGCGCTGCGCCACGATTGGCACGTCATCGCGCCCGATCTGCGCGGGCACGGCGACAGCGCCTGGTCACAGGACGGCAACTATCTGCTGGTGAACTTCATCGTCGACCTCGTGCAACTCATCCACCAGCAACGCTTGGCGCCGGTGACGATCGTGGCGCACTCGCTCGGCGGCAACATCGCGTTGCACTATGCCGGGCTCTATCCCAAGGCAGTGCGCAAGCTGGTGGCGATCGAGGGGCTCGGGCCGCCGCGGCGCGAGCTCGCCGCGAGTTCGGGTCGGAGCATCGTCGAGCGGATGCATGACTGGGTCGAGCAACGCCGCGCGCTGTCGGGGCGGGTGCCGCGGCGCTACCCTTCGGTGGAGGCGGCGCTGGCACGCATGCGGGAGGAGAACAAGCACCTCTCGCCCGAGCAGGCCCGGCATCTGACGGAGCAGGGCGTCAACCAGAACGAGGACGGCACCTATAGCTGGAAGTTCGACAACTACGTCCGCGTCTGGCCGCCCTGCGACATGGCACGGCGCGACACCGAGTTGCTGTGGTCACGGATCGCCTGCCCGACCCTGCTGGTCTACGGCGCGGAGAGCTGGGCGACCGACCCGCGCACCGACGGGCGGATCGAGCATTTCAATACGGCCGACGTGCTGGTGGTCGAGGGCGCCGGGCACTGGGTGCATCACGACAAGCTCGACGTGTTCTTGGGGGCGGTGCGGGGGTTTCTGTAACCGCTTGCGCTGCCCTTACCCCACCCTCCCCCGGAGGGAGAGGGCTTGCTTCTCCCTTTCCCTCCGGGAGAGGGCCGGGGTGAGGGTTTACGCATTCGGCCGGTTCGGCAGCACCTCGGGGTTCACCACATAGCCGGGGTCGAGCGTGCCGTCGAAATGGTCGATGATGTTGCGCGCGGCGCGAACCGACATCTTCTCGAAGGTCTCGACCGGTGCCGCCGCGACGTGCGGGCTCAGCACCACGTTAGAGAGCTTGAACAGCGGATTATCGTCCTGCGGCGGCTCCTGTACTAACACGTCGAGGCCCGCCGCCTCCAGCCTGCCCGTTCGCAACGCCTCGGCGAGCGCCTCTTCGTCCACCAGCGGGCCGCGCGCGGCGTTGATCAGCCAGGCGGACGGCTTCAGCAGGGACAGCATCTCGCGGTCGATCATCCGGCGCGTGCGGTCGCTGAGCGGGCAGTGCAGGGTGAGCACGTCCACCTCCGGCAGCGCGGCGGCAATGTCGGTGACGGGCCGGTAGCCGTCGGCGGCGATGCGGGGCGTCGGGAACATCGGATCGCAGACCATCACCTGCATGCCGAACGCGGCGCAGAGCCGCGCCACGCGGGTGCCGATGCGGCCGTAGCCGACCACGAGCACGGTGCGCCCGGCAAGCTCGCCCATCGGCCGGCCGCCGCGCTCGCGCCAGCGCCCGGTGCGGACGATCTGGTCCATCTCGATGGTGCGCCGCGCGACCGCGAGCATCAGCCCGAGCGTGTGCTCGGCGACGGCGAGGTCGTTGCCGCCATTGGTGACGCCGACGGCGACGCCGCGCCGGGTGCAGGCGGGAATGTCGATCGCATCGTAGCCGACGCCGAAGCGGGAGATGACCTCAAGCTGCGGCGCCTGGGCCAGCTCCGTCTCCCCGATGCCCTCCAGTGCCACCAGCACGGAATGCGCCTCGGCCAGCGCCGCGGCCATCTCGGCCGCGCTGGGGCGGGAAAGTTGGCTGAGCCTGATGTCCGGCCGGGCTTCCAGCAACGCCATCCCGCTGGCGTGCAGCGGATAGCACAGCACCACGTTCTTCATCGGCTCGACCCTCCCGTTCGGCGCAATGCTGCGTCGGCGCGCCGCGCGAGACAAGCCGGGTTGCATCCGCCCCCGCTCGCTTGTATCAGACGGTTATGGTTCTCTGTGGTGCCCGCATGGCTTGCCGGACCGCCCGCGCGATGACGCGGTGCTCCATGCGCCTGCTCGCCCTCGGCCTCCTCCTTCGACTTAGCCGCCCCTGAGCGCAGCGCCTCGGCTCGACCGCGGCATCGCTTAGGGGGACCAGAGCCCGGCGAAACGCGATTCGAGGACAACCTCCCATGAGCATCGATCATCCCAGCTTCGGCAAGCTGGACCCCAGCCGCATCATCATCTTCGACACCACGCTGCGCGACGGCGAGCAGTCGCCGGGCTTCTCCATGAACCTCGGCGAGAAGATCCGCATGGCCGAAGCCCTGACCGATCTCGGCGTCGATGTGATCGAGGCCGGGTTCGCCATCGCCTCCCCCGGCGATTTCGAGAGCGTGCGCGCGATCTCCGAGACGGTACGCGGGCCGGTGATCGCCAGCCTGTCGCGCGCCGCCGACGCGGACATCCTGCGTTCGGCCGAGGCGCTGCGCCCGGCCGAGCGCAAGCGCATCCACATCGTGCTCGCGACCTCCGAACTGCACATGCGGGTCAAGCTGCGGCTGACGCCGGACGAGGTGGTGGACCTCACCGCGCGCTCGGTGCAGCTCGCGCGCAACCACGCCGACGATGTGGAATGGTCGGCCGAGGACGGCAGCCGCAGTGACATCGATTTCCTGTGCCGGTGCGTCGAGACCGCGATCAAATACGGCGCGACCACGATCAACATCCCCGACACCGTGGGCTACTCGCTGCCCGAGGACATGGAGCGCATCTTCACCACGTTGCGCGAGCGGGTGCCGGGCGCGGAGAAGGTGGTGCTTTCGACGCACAACCACAACGATCTCGGGCTTGCCGTGGCCAACACGATCGCCGCGATCCGCGCCGGAGCGCGGCAAGTGGAGTGCACGGTCAACGGCATCGGCGAGCGGGCGGGCAACGCCTCGCTGGAAGAGATCGCGATGGCCGTGCGCACGCGCCACGACGCGATCGGGCGCAGCACGGGTATCGTCACGCCCAACCTGCTGCGCGTGTCGCGCCTGCTGGCGACGATCACCGGCTTCGACGTGCAGCCGAACAAGGCGATCGTCGGGCGCAACGCCTTCGCGCATGAAAGCGGCATCCACCAGGACGGCGTGTTGAAGCATGCGGGCACCTACGAGATCATGACGCCTGAAAGCGTCGGTTGGGCGAAGTCGTCGCTGGTGCTCGGCAAGCATTCGGGGCGCGCGGCGTTCCGCGACAAGCTGCGCACGCTCGGCTACGGCGAGGTGGGCGACAACCAGCTCAACGACGCGTTCCGCCGCTTCAAGGACGTCGCCGACCGCAAGAAGATCGTCTACGATGAGGACATCATGGCGCTGGTCGACGACGAGGTGACGCGCGATCACCAGCGCATCCGCTTCGTCTCGCTCGACCTGCGCGCCGGTTCCAAGGCGCCGCCGCGCGCCGACCTCGAGCTCGAGGTGGACGGCGTGGTGGGCCAGGCGTCAAGCAGCGGCGACGGGCCGGTGGACGCGACGTTCAATGCGATCCGCGCGCTGTTCCCGCACGAGGCGAACCTCGTGCTGTTCTCGGTCGGCGCCGTCACCGAGGGCGCCGACGCGCAGGCCAAGACCACGGTGCGGCTGGAAGAGAACGGCAAGATGGTGGACGGGCAGGGGGCGGATACCGACACGATCGTCGCCTCGGCGCGGGCCTACATCCACGCGCTCAACAAGCTGCTGGTGAAACGTGCGCGGACGGAGCCGGAGGCGCTCTCGGCGTAGCTCCTCACTCGGCGTTCTGCCCGATCTCGTCGCGGCGGTAGCCTTGCGCGAACAGCAGCGCGCGCAAGTCGGCGTGGGCCACGCAAGCCCGCGCCCTGGCGGCGACGATCGGCTTCGGGTGGTAGGCGACGCCGAGCCCGGCGAGCGCCAGCATGTCGAGGTCGTTCGCCCCGTCGCCGACCGCGAGCGTTTGCTCGAGCGGGATGCCGCGGTGCTCCGCCAGCTCGCGCAAGGTGCTGACCTTGGCGTCGCGGCCGAGGATCGGCTCGTTGACCGCGCCGGTCAGCGCGGCGCCGTCGTCGAGCAGCGTGTTGGCGTGGTGGATGTCGAAGCCGAGCTCGGCGGCGACCCGGCTGGTGAAGAAGGTGAAGCCGCCGGAGACCAGGGCCGTCACCGCGCCGTGCGCGCGCATGGTGGCCACCAGCTCGCGCGCGCCGGGGGTGAAGCGGATGCGCTCCCAGGTCTTGTCGAGCGCCTCGACGCCGAGGCCCTTCAGCATCGCCACCCGCTCGCGCAACGCCTCCTGGAAATCGAGCTCGCCGTTCATCGCGCGCGCGGTGATCGCGGCGATCTGGTCGCGCAGCCCGGCGAAATCGGCGAGGTCGTCGAGCGTCTCGCCGTCGACGATGGTGCTGTCCATGTCGGCGATCAGCAGCGCCTTCCGTCGGCCGGCTACGGGCTGCGCGATGGCATCGATCGCCTGGCCTGAAAGCGCGTGGCGCACCACCAGCATGTCGGGCGCCGTGGCGCAGCCGATGTCGGCGGCCTCGCCGGGCGAGAGCAGGTCGGGCTCGCGGCCCTGGATCGCCTCCCGCACCCGCGCGATGGTGGCGTCATCGAGCGCGGTCGCGGTACGGTCGGCGATCAGGGTAAGCACGTGCGGCATCGGGGGTCCTGTCATCAGGGCCGGGAAGGGCGGGACCGACGGTGGCAGCGCGGCCGCCGGGCCGCAAGCAGGGGGAGTTGGGCGGCCTTGGCTGATCCGCTGGCATTGATTGTCGCCGGGCCGACTGGCAGCGGCAAGTCGGGGCTCGCGCTCGACATCGCCGAACGCGTCGGCGGCACGGTGATCAACGCGGACGCGATGCAGGTCTATCGCGAGTTGCGCATCCTGACGGCCCGGCCCGGCCCGGCGGTGGAGGCGCGCGTGCCGCACCGCCTCTACGGCGTCCGCCCGGCGGCGTGCCCCGGCGACGTGGCCTGGTGGCGGGGTGCGGCGCTCGCGGCGATGGACGAGGCGCGGCTGGGCGGGCGGCTGCCGATCCTGTGCGGCGGCTCCGGCCTCTATCTAACCGCGCTGACCGAAGGGCTGGCGCCCATCCCGCTCGTCGCTGCGGCGGCGCGGGCGGAGGCGCGCGAACTGCTCGCCCGCGTCGGCCCGCAAGCATTGCACGCCCGGCTGGCCGCGGCCGACCCGCGGACCGCCGGCAAGCTGCGTCCGAGCGACGGGCAGCGCGTCGCGCGGGCCTGGGAAGTCTGGCGGTCCACGGGGATCGGCCTGGCAACTTGGCAATCGCGTGCGGCCGAACCCGCGCCGTGGCGCTTCGCCGTGATCCTGCTCGCCCCGGACCGCGCGATGTTGCGGGCGGCGATCGCCGATCGGTTCGCCGGGATGATGGAGGCTGGCGCCTTGGACGAAGTGCGCGCGCTGCTCGCGCAGGGCCTCGCGGGCGACCTGCCGGTCATGCGTGCGCTCGGGGTGCCGGCGCTCGCGGCCCACGCGCAAGGCGAGATCGGGCTGGAGCAGGCAGTCCGCCGCGCCGTGCTGGCGACCGGTCAGTATGCAAAGCGCCAGACCACCTGGTTTCGGCATCACAGCCTGACTGCCGGCGAGAAGGTTCATACGATTTGTTCGTTGTATGACGGTTGGGCGCAATTTTCAGAACAGCTTAGCCCAGGAATTATTAACTTTGTTGATACCCGCTGTTGACGCGTCGCAGCATTTTGCATATCGAGGGGTAACATTTCGCGTATTGATGTTACTGTGTGTTCGCCCCGGTGAGACGGGCCAGACGGAGTGTGTGTGTGATGACGGCCGAGCTTACGCAGTCGGGAGCCGAGATCCTGCTTCGTGCCCTGAAGGAGCAGGGCGTCGAGGTGATCTTCGGCTATCCGGGCGGCGCCGTGCTGCCGATCTACGACGCCATCTTCCAGCAGAACGCCATCCGGCACATCCTGGTGCGCCAGGAGGGCGGCGCCGTGCACGCCGCCGAGGGCTACGCGCGCAGCACCGGCAAGGTCGGCGTCGTGCTCGTCACCAGCGGCCCGGGTGCGACCAACGCGGTGACCGGGCTGGTGGATGCGCTGATGGACAGCATACCCGTGGTCTGCCTGACCGGCCAGGTGCCGACGCACCTGATCGGCAACGACGCGTTCCAGGAGGCCGACACCACCGGCATCACCCGCCCGGCGACCAAGCACAACTATCTCGTCAAGCGGTCCGAGGACCTGGCGAAGGTGGTGCACGAGGCGTTCTACGTGGCGCGCAGCGGCCGGCCCGGGCCGGTGGTGATCGACCTGCCGAAGGACATCCTCATCAACAAGGCGCCGTGGACGCCGCCGCCCGAGACCGAGCACCGCAGCTATCGGCCGCAGACCGAGCCGGACCCCGAGCAGATCCGCCGCGCGGTGGCGTTGCTGAAGGCGGCGAAGCGCCCGGTGATCTACACCGGCGGCGGGGTGATCAATGCGGGTCCGGCGGCCTCGGACGCCCTGGTGCGGTTCGTGCGCACCACCGGGTTTCCCTGCACCAGCACCCTGATGGGTCTCGGCGCGTATCCGGCGAACGACCCGCTGTTCCTCGGCATGTTGGGGATGCACGGCACCTACGAAGCCAACCTGACGATGCACGGCAGCGACGTGATGCTGAACATCGGCGCGCGATTTGACGACCGCGTCACCGGCCGGCTCAACGCGTTCGGCCCGACGGCGAAGAAGATCCACGCCGATATCGACCCGTCGAGCATCAACAAGAACGTGCCGGTGGATGTTCCCATCGTCGGCGACGCCGGGCGCGTGCTGGAGGCGCTGCTGGCTGGCTGGCAGCAGGATGAGCGGCGCGCCGATACCGAGGCGCTCGCCAAATGGTGGCGCGAGATCGACGGCTGGCGCGCCAAGGAGTGCCTGCGCTTCACCCAGTCGCAGCGGCCCGGCTCGGTAATCAAGCCGCAATACGCGATCCAGCGGCTCTACGAGATGACCCGCGCGACCGGGCGCGAGACCTACATCTCGACCGAGGTCGGCCAGCACCAGATGTGGTCCGCCCAGCATTTCCGCTTCGACAAGCCCAATCGCTGGATGACCAGCGGCGGCCTCGGCACGATGGGCTACGGCCTGCCGGCGGCGATGGGCGTGCAGATCGCCCACCCGGACGCGCTGGTGATCGACATCGCGGGCGAAGCTAGCATCCTGATGAACATTCAGGAGATGGGCACCCTGGCGCAGTATCGGCTGCCGGTGAAAGTATTCATCCTGAACAACCAGTATATGGGCATGGTCCGCCAGTGGCAGGAGCTGCTGCACGGCAGCCGTTACTCGGAGACCTACTCGGCGGCGCTGCCGGATTTCGTCAAGCTGGCCGAGAGCTTCCACGCGGTCGGGTTGCGCGCGAGCAGCGTGGACGATCTTGACCGGGTGATCGCAGAGATGCTGGCGGTCGATCGCGCGGTGATCGCCGACATCGCCGTCGACCAGAAGGAGAACTGCTTCCCGATGATCCCGAGCGGCGCCGCGCACAACGAGATGATTCTCGGGCCGGAGCACGAGGCGCAGGCGGGCGCGGAGATCACCGACGACGGGCTGCTTTTGGTGTGAGCCAACCCTCTCCCGGAGGGAGAGGGAGCAGAAGCCCTCTCCCTCCGGGAGAAGGTTGGGTGAGGGTCTTACTTTCTTCCCGCTTGAAACGGTTTCTTTATGCCCAGCCCGCTCGACACAACCCAGCGCTCCGCCACCATCTCCGTGCTCGTCGAGAACGAGGCCGGCGTCTTGGCGCGGGTGATTGGGCTGTTCTCCGGGCGCGGTTACAACATCGACAGCCTGACGGTGGCCCCGGTGGACGATGCCCGCGGGCGCTCGCGCATCAACGTCGTGACGTCGGGCACCGAGATGGTGATCGAGCAGATCAAGGCGCAGTTGGACCGGCTGGTGCCGGTGCACCGCGTCGCCGACCTCACGCTCGAAGGCCCGCACATCGCGCGCGAGATGGCGCTCGTCAAGGTGGTCGGCACCGGCGAACCGCGCGTCGAGGCGCTGCGCATCGCCGACGCCTTCCGCGCCCGCGTGATCGACGCCACCGCCGAGAGCTTCGTCTTCGAGATGACCGGCGGGACCGACAAGCTCGACGCGTTCCTGGCCCTGATGCGGCCGCTGGGACTGGCGGAGGTGTCGCGCACGGGTGTCGCCGCCATCGCGCGCGGGACAAGGGTTATCGACGATCGTCGCGGCGCTCATAACGTCTGATACCAAGAAGGAGTGACTCCGATGCGCGTCTACTACGACCGCGACGCCGACGTGAACCTGATCAAGGGCAAGAAGGTGGCCATCATCGGCTACGGCAGCCAGGGGCACGCGCACGCCAACAACCTGAAAGACAGCGGTGCGACCGAACTCGCCGTCGGGCTGCGCCCCGGCTCGGCAGGCGTGGCGAAAGCGGAAGCCGCGGGCCTCAAGGTGATGGACCCGGCCGAGTGCGCCAAATGGGCCGACGTCATCATGGTGCTTACACCCGACGAGGGGCAGGGCGACCTGTATCGCGAGAAACTGGGTCCGAACATGAAACCGGGCGCCGCACTCGCCTTCGCGCATGGGCTCAATGTGCACTTCGACCTGCTCGATCCGCGCTCGGATATCGACGTGTTCATGATCGCGCCGAAAGGCCCCGGCCATACGGTCCGGAGTGAATACCAGCGCGGCGGCGGCGTGCCGTGCCTGGTCGCGGTATCGCAGAACCCGTCCGGCAACGCGCTGGAGATCGCGCTCTCCTACGCCTCGGCGATCGGCGGCGGGCGCGCCGGCATCATCGAGACGACGTTCAAGGAGGAGTGCGAGACCGACCTGTTCGGCGAGCAGGTGGTGCTTTGCGGCGGCTTGGTCGAGCTCATCAAGGGAGGCTACGAAACCCTGGTCGAGGCCGGCTACGCGCCCGAGATGGCGTATTTCGAGTGCCTGCACGAGGTGAAGCTGATCGTTGACCTGATCTACGAGGGCGGCATCGCCAACATGAACTACTCGATCAGCAACACGGCCGAGTACGGCGAGTACGTCTCCGGCCCGCGTATCATCAACGATGAAACCCGCAAGGAAATGCGCCGAGTGCTAGCCGACATCCAATCCGGCCGCTTCGCGCGCGACTGGATGCTGGAAAACAAGGTGAACCAGTCAAGCTTCAAGGCCACGCGGCGGCGGCTTTCCGAGCACCCGATCGAGCAGGTGGGCGAGCGGCTCCGCGCCATGATGCCGTGGATCGCCAAGAACGCGCTGGTGGACAAGGCGAAGAACTGAGCCCGTCCGCCGCGAGATGATCTACGCTTTCGCTCCCGAGAACGACCGGCTTTGTCGGATGGATGACGCCGATCATCAGGCGCTGGCGCGCTCCGTCTGGATCGACCTAATCGACCCGACGGACGACGAGAAGCAGCGGGTCGAGCGCGCGACGGGGCTGCAGGTCTCGACCGCTGCCGAGCTGCAGGAGATCGAGAGCTCCAGTCGGCTGAGCGAGGAGGAGAACGGTGATCTCTACATGAGCATGCCGCTGGTGCTGTCGCTCGACCGCAAGAACGTGCGAACCATGCCGCTCGGCTTCGTGCTCAACAAGGAGCGCCTGCTGACGGTGCGATTCGCGCGCAGCATATCGTTCGACACGTTGCATGACCGTGCGCCACGTTTCGAGGACGGGCACCGTACCAGCGCGCATGTGCTCGTCACGTTGCTGGAGATCATCGTCGACCGGCTCGCGGACGAGTTGGAGAAGATACGCGACGAGCTCGATGCGATCTCCCGCGTAATATTCCAAGAAGAACTTGGTTCCGGCCGCGCGCCCCGGCGGGAGGACGAGGCGCTGCGAAGAACGCTGCGCGCGATCGGCGCGTCGGGCGACCTCGTCTCGCGCATCCGCGACAGCCTGCTGGGCATCGGGCGCGTCGCGCCCTTCGTTACCCAGGCCGGCGCCTCATGGCTGCCGGCCGACCTTCGGCCGCGCGGCAAGACGCTTCGCGATGACATCGCCTCCCTGTCCGACTACGACGCGCATCTCTCCAACAAGGTGCAGTTCCTGCTCGACGCCACGCTCGGCTTCATCAACGTCGCGCAGAACAACATCATGAAGGCGTTCACGGTGTTCTCGGTGGCCGGCATCCCGCCGGTGCTGGTCGCCGGCATCTACGGCATGAACTTCAAGAACATCCACGAGTACGACTGGGCCTGGGGCTACCAGTACTGCCTTGCGCTGATGGTGGTCAGCTTTCTGGCACCTTTGCTGGCGTTCAAGTGGCGGGGCTGGCTGTGAGTGCGCTGCTCAGAAATCCAGATCGGCGTAGTGTGCGGGCGGCGTGAGGCCGGGCACGCGGTCGGCCAGCACGCCGCGGAAGCACGGCCGGGATTTCATGCGCGCGTACCAGTCGCGGGCGCCGGATGACACGGTCCAGTCCACATCGCCGGCGAAATCGAGCGCCGACAGATGCGCGGCGGCGGCGAAGTCGGCGAGCGAGATCACCGCGCCGCCCAGCCATTTGCGCGTTTCCGCCAGCCAGCCGATATACTCGAGATGATGGCGCAGCGCCGTGTAGCCGATCCGCAACGCCGTCGCGTCCGGGTTGCCGCGCCCGGTGAGCCGCTTCATGTATTTCTCGCCAAGCAGATTGCGCGACACCTCGTCGTCGAACCTGCCGTCGAACCACGCGACCAGCCGCCGCACCTCGACCCGTTCGGCGAGCGTGCGGCCGAGCAGCAACACGTCTGGATAGGCCTCTTCCAGGTACTCGCAAATCACCGCCGAATCCGGCACCGCAAGCCCGTTATCCTCGAGCAAGGTGGGCACCGTGCAGGCCGGGTTCAGCTCGAGATATTCGGGCCGTCGTTCCCACACCTTCTCGTAGCGCAACTCGAACGGGAGCCGCTTCTCCGATAGTACGAGACGGACCTTGCGGGCAAATGGCGAGAGCGGGAGATGGTAGAGATACCGCATCGGCGCGCGTTATGACACCCGCGCCGCGCCGCGCCAACCAGGAAGAGATCTCATCGTCATGCCGGGACGTGTTACGGTGCTGCCAATCCTTGCCGCACGCGGCCTGCGGCGGACGCTCTGAGCGTCTTCAGTCTAGTACGAGAGATCGCCCCAACTCGTCACGCGCGCCAGGCGGATGGCGATCACTGGAAGCGCGGCGAGGTCCATCGCGGCGTATTGCGGATAGCGCGCGCGCAACGCTGCCTGCGCCGCATCGTGCTCTTCCCCGTCCGCAAGGATGTCGGCCCGGCCGCGGAGCATGACCCAGCCGAGACGCGACCAGTCCTCCTCGTACCTGTCCACGACCAATGCGACCTCCGGGTTCGCCGCGATGTTGCGCAATCGCTTGAGCGGGCCGCCGGGCGCGCGCTTCGGCTTGGCATCTATCGTGATGTAAACCGCATCGACCACGAGCGCGAAGCACACTGGCACCACATGCGGCGCGCCGGCGGCGTCCGCCGTCGCCAGCCGGCCGACGCGATGGCTTTGGACGAAGCCGCGCGCCTGAGCGGAGAGCAGCGCGCCTATCGGCTGGCCCGATCGATCTGCCCGATCGCGTCCTGGTCGAGCCTGATCTCCGGCGCTTTCATGATGTCCTGGAGTTGGTCGAGGCTGGTCGCGCTGGCGATCGGCGCGGTGATGCTCGGGCGCGCGATCAGCCAGGCGAGCGCCACTTGCGCCGGCGTCGCCGCGCAACGTCCAGCCACGTCGTCAAGCGCGCCAAGGACGCGCATGCCACGGTCGTCGAGGTATTTCTCGACCCGCGAGCCGCGCGCCTTGCCGCCAGTGTCCGCCTTGGAGCGGTATTTTCCGGACAGGAAGCCGCTCGCCAGCGAGTAGTAGCAGATGACGCCGACCTTCTCGCGCAGGCACAGGGTTTCGAGGTCGCCCTCGAACTCGCCGCGTTCGATGATGCTGTATTGTGGCTGCAGGCTCTCGTAGCGCGGCAGTCCATGTTGCGCGCTCGCCGCCAAGGCCTCGCCGAGCCGAGCGGCGGTGTAGTTGGACGCGCCGATCGCCCGCACCTTGCCCGCCTTGATCAGCCCGCCGTATGCCTCCAGCGTTTCGGCCAACGGTGTCTCGGGATCGTCACGGTGAGACATGTAGAGGTCGATGTAGTCGGTCTGCAACCGCCGGAGCGAAGCCTCGACCGCTTCGGTGATGTAGGATGCGGAGAGGCCCTTCTTGCCGGGCGCCATCTCGATGCCGAGCTTGGTGCCGATCACCACGTGCTCGCGGCCGCCGCGCTGCTTGAGCCAGCGGCCGATGATGGCCTCGCTCTCGCCGCCCTGGTTCCCGGGATGCCAGCGCGAATACACGTCGGCGGTGTCGATGAAGTTGAATCCGGCCGCGACGAACGCGTCGAGCAGCTTGAATGAGGTCGCCTCGTCGGCAGTCCAGCCGAACACGTTGCCGCCGAAGGCGAGCGGCGCGATCGCCAGGCCCGATTTGCCGAGTTCCCGCTGTTGCATGCCCTGTGTCCCCGATTGCTTCGGGCGATCTGAGCGCGTTTTCGGCCTCAGGAACAGCCTCGATGGGCAGCGTGCCCGTTGCCCGCGCTGAAGCGCCCCGCAACGCAGGTATCGCACCGCGTCGCTGGCGGCCGATCGGCGCCGTGGTAAGGGTGATCCGAGGCGGCGAGATCCGCGACGCATGACAAGGGACGAAGCCGGTGACTGAGTCCCGCGCCGACCGAAGGCCGTTAATCCGCGTTCGCCCATTTCCGCGTGCGGCCGTGCCGCGGACGGGCGCACCGGCTGTGCGCCTCCGGACCGTGATGGCCGGCGCCCTGCTCGCCATGTCGCTGGCGGCGCTCGACCAGAACATCGTCAACACGGCCCTGCCGCGCATCGTCGGCGACCTCGGCGGCATGGCGCACCTGTCCTGGGTGGTGACGGCGTTCATGCTCTGCTCGACCATCACCACGCCGCTCTACGGCAAGCTGTCGGACATCTTCGGCCGCCGGGCGTTGTTCTTTGTGGCGATCCTGGTGTTCATGGCGGGTTCGCTGTTCTGCGGGGCGGCGCGGTCGATGGGCGAGCTGATCGGCTTCCGCGCCTTGCAGGGCCTCGGCGCGGGCGGGCTGCTCGTGCTCGCGCAGGCGGCGATCGGCGATGTCGTGTCACCGCGCGAGCGGCCGCGCTATCAGGGTTTGTTCACCGGCACCTTCGCCGTCTCCAGCGTCGCCGGCCCGCTGCTGGGCGGCTTCATCACGCAGGCGTTCTCATGGCGCTGGGTGTTCTACGTGAACCTGCCGATCGGCGTCCTGGCGTTGGTGATGATCGCGGTCGGGCTGCGCAAGCCGCCGTCCGGTGCGCGCCGATCGATCGACTGGCTCGGCACGCTGCTGCTGGCGGGCGCCACGACCGCGCTGCTGCTGCTGCTCGCCTGGGGCGGTAGCCAGTTCGCGTGGGTGTCGGGCGACGCCGCCGGGCTCGCGGCGCTTGCCGTGGCGTTCCTCGGACTGTTCATCTGGCGCGAGGGCAGGGCGCCCGAACCGCTGATGCGGCTCGCACTGTTCGGCAACCGGGTGTTCGCGCGCGGCGTCGCCGTGGGCGGGATGATGACCTTCGCGATGCTGGGCTCGACGGTGTTCCTGCCGCTGTATTTCCAGCTCGTGCTCGGCATGTCCCCCGCGCTCGCGGGTGCCATGCTGCTGCCGCAGGTGGTCGGCATGGTGCTGACCTCGGTGATTGGCGGCCGCATCGTCTCGCGTCGCGGGCGCAACCGGCCGTTCCTGCTCGCCGGGATCGGCCTCGAAGCCGTGGCGCTGGCGAGTCTCGCCCTGTTCGCCTATTTCGGCGCGCCGCCCGCGCTGTTCCTGGTGTCGATGGGCGGGCTCGGCCTCGGCATGGGCATGGGGATGCCCAATCTGACGACGGCGGTGCAGAACGCGGTCGCCTACGCCGAGCTCGGCGCCGCGACGGGAGCGATGGCGTTCGTCCGCTCGCTCGGCGGGGCGCTGGGCGTTGCGGCCTCGGGCACCGTCATGTCGGCGCGGCTCGCATCCTCGGCAGGCGGGCAGGTCGATGTGCGCGCGCTGGCCGAACACGGGACGGCCACCTCGGGACTGGCGCCGGCGCAGCTCGCGGCGATCGGCGACGCCTACCGCACGGCGCTGACCGGCTGCTTCCTGCTGAGCGGCCTGGTGATGACGGCGGCGTTCGTGCTCGTGCTCGGCTTGCCGGAGATCATGCTGCGCAGCGGGATCGACGAGTGACGCTGATCGCCACGGCGCAAGCGACGCGTCGCCGAACTTGCTCCATCGTCTCGCAGGCGGATATCACCGCCCGTAGGTGCTGAAACGCGCGTGCGCGGCCCGCATCGCGGCTTCTGTTAGCAAGCGCGGCGTGCCGGCCGAGCGGGCCAGCAGGTACTGGCGGCAGAGCGTCTCCAGCTGCCGGCTCAACAGCAGGGCATGCGCGGCGTCGCGGCCGTGGACGAGCATGCCGTGGTTGGCCAGCAGGCAGGCGCGACGGTCGGCGATCGCCCGCACCGCCGCCTCGGCAAGCTCGGGCGTGCCGAAGGTGACGTACGGGGCGCAACGCACGTCGTCTCCGCCGAATTGGGCGATCATGTAGTGGAACGCGGGCAGCCCCTCGTCCAGGCAGGCCAGCGCCGTGCAGGCGTCGGCATGGGTGTGGATGATGAAGCCGGCGTCGGGGCAGGCGGCGTAGATGCCTGCGTGCATCGCCCACTCGCTCGAAGGCGGCCGGTTGCCTTGGGGCCGGCCGTCGAGCGTCATCGCCACGGTCCCGGCCGCATCGGTCGCCGCGCCGGAAGCGGTGACGATCATGCCCGGCGGGAAGCGGATGCTGACGTTGCCTGTGCTGCCTGTGTTCATGCCGAGCCGGCCGAGTTCGCGGTAGATCTCGGCGACCTGGGCGCGCGCCTCGGCTTCGCCCGTGCTCACGGCGCGGGCGTGTCGGTCGGGCGCTTGTCCGCGTACAGCCCCATCAGCGGGAACGCGCTATGGACGTGTGCCTGCGCCACCGGCTCGACGGCGCGGAGGTAGCTGCGGTCGAGCTGATCGAAGCCGGTGACGCCGAGCAGGGCCAGCACCACGCCGACCTCGTGCTCCAGCACCTCAAGCAGCCGGGCGACGCCGGACGCGCCGGCGGCGGCCAGGCCGTAGCAATACAGCCGCCCCACCGCGACGGCGTCGGCCCCGAGGGCGATCGCCTTGACGATGTCGGTGCCCCGGCTGAACGCGCCGTCCACCACGACCGAGGCGCGGCCGGCGACGGCCCCCACCACCTCCGGCAGCACCGCTGCCGAGCCGCGCCCGTGATCGAGCTGGCGGCCGCCGTGATTGGAGACGTACACGACGTCGACGCCATGCTCGCAAGCCAGCGCCGCGTCCTCGGCGGTCGCGATCCCCTTGAGGATCAGCGGCACCCGATGCCTCTCCTTGAAGCGCGCCACGTCCGCCCAGCTCAGCGAGGCCTGGTACTCGATCCCGGTCGCCGAGCTGCGCCACGGCTTGACGAAACGCTTGGTGATCTCGCGCTCGCGCCGGCTATAGGCGGCGGTGTCGACCGTGAGGCAGAACGCCTCGTATCCGGCGTCCACCGCGCGATGCACACGGTCGTCCACCCAGGGGCCGTCGCCGCGGACATAGAGCTGGAAGATGCGCCGCCCCTGGCCGGCGGCGCGCGCGGTTTCCTCGAGGCCGGGCTTGGTCACCGAACTGACCATGATCGGCACCCCGAACGCGGCCGCGCCGCGTGCGGCTTCGGCGGCGCCGTCCGGGTGGAACGATTCGAGCGAGCCGACGGGGGCGAGAAACACCGGCAGGCGCATCGGCCGCCCCAGGAACCGGCCGGCGCAGCTTACGGCGGAGACGTCGCGCAGCACGCGCGGGCGCAACGCGAGCGCGTCCAGGGCGAGGCGGTTGCGTTGCAGCGTGGTTTCGGTCTCGGTGCCGCCGACGAGGTAGTCCCACACGTTGTCACTGAGCTTCGTCCGCGCCGCCTCGACGAACTCGTGCAGGCATTGCTGGTCGCCGCCCGGCTCCGTCAGGTGGCTATCCGCCGGCATCGCGTCCTCCTCGGCCGTTGAAAGCGGGGGCGAGGGTCGCATTCCCGGCATGGGCGGGCAATGGCCGGGGAGGCATCCACCAGCACGGTTTCGAGTCTGTGGTCGGCGCCGGTCAGGATCAGGAGGGCGATCGCGATCCGCCGCGCCGGCCGCTGCTTGGCGCAGATCGGGCACCAGCCGGCATCGATCTCGACCATTATCGGCTTGTCGGCCTTCTGCGCGGCGGTGAAGGTTCGCCGCCGCCGAGGCCAAGGTTACACCAGGCTAGTCGCCGACGGCACGCAGCTTCGGGGTGGCGCAGAGCATCTCGAAAAGCTCCACGTAGTCCTCCGCCATCCGCCGCGCGGTGAAGCGCTGCTCGAAGCGGCGGCGCACCCCCGCGCGATCGATCTCGCCCAATCGCCGGACGGCGGCGACCGCCTCGGCCTCATTCTCGACGATGAAGCCCGAGATGCCGTTCTCCACGACTTCGGGCACCGAGCCGCGATTGAACGCGATCACCGGCGTGCCGCACGCGATCGCCTCGATCATCACCAGGCCGAACGGCTCGGGCCAATCGATCGGGAACAGCAGGCCATGCGCGCCGCTGAGGAAGTCCGCCTTCCGCGCGTCGTTGATCTCGCCCACGAACTCGACATGGCCCTCGGCGAGCAGCGGCCGGATGTGCTGCGCGTAGTAGTCCGCATCGGCCTTGTCGATCTTCGCCGCCACCTTGAGCGTCACGCCCGCGGCGGCGGCGATGCGGATCGCCTTGTCGATGCCCTTCTCGGGCGAGATCCGGCCCAGGAAGGCGAGATAGCCCTGCTTGACCGGCTGCGGCGTCAGCAGCTTCTCGGGGATGCCGTGCGGCACCGTGCTGACCCAGTCGAGCCGGGGCAGCGGCTTGCGCTGGCTATCGGAGATCGACACCACCGGGATGTCGGTGAACATGTTGTAGATCTGCCCCAACTCGGGAAGGTCGAGCCGACCGTGCAAGGTCGTCACGAAGGGCGTCCGTTGCCGCTTGAACAAGGAGAACGGAAAGTAGTCGAGGTGGAAGTGCAGCACATCGAAGTCGCTGGCCTGACGATACACGATTTCCAGCATTCGCATGTGGGCCGCGATCCAGTCCTTCACCGTCGGGTCGAGCCGGATGGCTTGCGGCCACACCGCCTCGAGCTTCGCCGAGGTGACGGAATCGCCACTGGCGAACAGCGTCACGTCGTGGCCCAAGGCGACGAGCTCTTCGGTCAGATTGGAGACCACCCGCTCCGTTCCGCCGTACAGTTTCGGCGGGACTGCCTCGAACAGCGGCGCCACTTGAGCAATGCGCATAGAGAACCAACCTTCTTTCGACCGAGGCGCTTGTGGATACGCCGGAGCTCTCCCTTCGAGCGCCCTCTAGTCATGAGCATTGCTCGGTAAATGTGGCGTCAATCCGGCGCAGTCTGGCAGCAACGGGAGCGGCTGTCGGGCAACCTGGAGCTCGCGGACGGTCAGACCGCGAGCGCCACCCCGTCATGGCCCGGGTCGGCGCCCCCGTCGAGCCCGTTCGCGGTGACGCGGATGCCGTGGACCGCGGCGAAGCCGAACGTGTAGGGGCTGCGGACCACCTCGTAGCCGTCCGCTTCCAGGGCGCGGGTGACCGCGCGGGGGATGCGGTTCGAGACGTCGATCGCGTTGCCGGTGGCGGAGAAGCGCGGCGCGCTGACCGCCTCGGTCATCGACATGCCGAAATCGAGCACGTTCAGGATCGCTTGCAGCACGCCCATGGCGATCTGCGTCGCGCCGGGCGCGCCGATCACGAGGTATGGCGCCTCGCCGCGGAACACGATCGACGGGCAGACCGAGGAGAACCGCGCCTTGCCGGGGGCGATCGAGCCGGTGCGGCCGGACCGCGGGTCGAACACGCCCATGCAGCCGTTGTACATGAACCCGAGCCCCGGCGTGATGACGCCCGACGGCATGCCGAGCGAGTGCGTCATGGTGACGCAGCCGCCCGCGCGGTCGATCACCGAGACCTGCGTGGTGTCCTTGCTCGGCAAGCCCGTGTTGAAGCGCGGCACCGCGGCGCGCTCGCCGGCGGCGATCGCGGCGGCGAGGCCGGCGGCGTACGGCTTGGAGACGAGCCGATCGCAGGGCACGGGGACGAACTCGGGGTCGCCGACATGGCGGTCCTTGTCGATCGTCGCGCGCTTCATCGCCTCGGCGACGACGCGCAGGTACTCGGCGCTGTTATGGCCGATCGCGCGGAGGTCGAAGTGTTCGAGGATGTTGAGCATCTCGACCAGCATGATCCCGCCGCCCGGCGGCTGGTTGGTGGCGATCCGATGGCCGCGGTACTCGCCCCAGAGCGGCGGCAGGCGGCGCGGGCGATAATCGCGCAAGTCGTCGGCCGCGAGCAGGCCGCCGTTGGCGCGCATGTCCTCGACGATGCGGGCGGCGATCTCGCCCTCGTAGAACACGCCGGGGCCGTCGCGGGCGACCAGCCGCAGGACGGTGCCGAGATCGGGGTTGCGCACCGCGTCGCCGACCCGCTTGGGCGAGCCGTCCGGCCGGCAGTAGAGCGCGCGGCCGTCGGGCGTGAAGGCGAGGCGCTCGGCGCCGGGCCGGCTGCCGAGGAAATCCTGCTCGGCCCAGAAATACTGCACGTGCGGGCGCACCCGCCAGCCGCCCTCGGCCCAAGTGATCGCCGGCTGCACGATCTCCGACCACGGGAGCGCGCCATACGCGCTGTGCGCGGTGTGATAAGCGCGCAGGCTCGCCGGCACGCAGACCGACTGGTAGCCGATGTCGTTGACGTCGCCCTCGAGAATGAAGCCGTAGCCGTCGCGCGACTCGCCGAGGATCAGGTGCTCCCACATTCCCGGCTTCGCCGCGAGCGGGGCCGGGGCGTGGAAGTCGATGTATTCATGGGTGGCGCGCTCGGGCAGGTAGACCCCCATGCTGCCGAAGCCGGCGAGGCCGCACATCAGGGGATCGACTACCCCCTGCACCAGGGCACAGGCGATCGCGGCGTCCACCGCGTTGCCGCCGGCCCGCATGATGTCGGCCCCCGCCTCGGCCGCCTCCGGCTGCGGCGCACAGATCATCCCCTGGCTCATGGCATCCTCCGCCCCCGCGCCATGACAGGCTCGGCGGCGAACTGTAGACTACGTCCACAGAAACTTGTTTTGGCGAGGGAGTTGTCCAATGGGCGTGTCGATCCGTCAAATCCATCCGGTGTTCGCGGGCGAGGTGTCGGGAGTCGACATATCCAAGCCGCTGTCGCGCGACGCGGCGGCGACGATCGAGGCGGGCATGGACCGCTACGCCGTGCTGATATTCCACGATCAGAGCCTCAGCGACGAGCAGCAGGTCGCGTTCAGCCGCAATTTCGGCGAGATCGAGCGGTCGCTCGGCAGCAGCTTGATGAAGCTGGAGGAGCGACGGCTCAGCACGGACATGGCCGACGTGTCCAACCTCGGCAAGGACGGCAAGCCACTCGCCCGCGACGACCGCACCCGGCTGTTCAACCTCGGCAACCGGCTGTGGCATTCCGACAGCTCGTTCCGTGCGATCCCGTCGAAGTTCTCCCTGCTTTCCGGCCGCAGCGTGGCCGACAAGGGCGGCCACACCGAGTTCGCCGACATGCGCGCCGCCTACGATGCTCTGGACGGCGCGACGCGCGATGGTCGAGGATCTGGTCACGGAACACTCGCTGATGCACTCGCGCGGCAAGCTCGGCTTCACCGATCTTACGGACGAGGAGCGCGTGACGTTCCGCCCGGTGCTCCAGCGCCTGGTGCGGACCCACCCGGTGACCGGCCGCAAGTCGCTGTACTTGTCCTCGCACATCGGCGGCATCGTCGGCTGGCCGGTGCCCGAGGCGCTCGACTTCATCCGCGAGCTGACCGAGCGCGCGACGCGGCCGGCGTTCGTCTACTCGCACAAGTGGCGGGCGAACGATCTCGTCATGTGGGACAACCGGCAGACGATGCATCGGGTCACCCGCTTCGACGAGAGCCAGCCGCGCGACATGCGCCGCACCACGGTCGCGGGCGAGGGGCCGACGGTGGCGGCTTAGAACCCTCACCCCGGCCCTCTCCCGCGGGGAGAGGGAGAAGCAAAACCCTCTCCCTCCGGGAGAGGGTTGGGTGAGGGTGCTGCAAGCGGAGAACAAGCATGGCCACATCACGCTGGACCCGCCGCCCGGACGGCTCCACCTGGGGCGATTGGGGTCCGGACGACGAACTGGGTCGGCTGAACCTCGTCACCCGCGAGAAGGTGCTGCAGGGCATCGCCGAGGTGCGCGAGGGCCGCACCTTCTGCCTCAGCCTGCCGCTCGACTTCCCGGGCAAGTCTCTGCTCAACCCGCGCCGCCACCCGCCCGAGCTGACGCCGACGCAGCGCGACGGCAGTCCGATCATGGGTTTCCCGATGCGCTGCGTCGACCCGACCGCGCTCGACATCGTCTCGGACGATAAGGTGCTGCTAACGCTGCAGTACTCGACGCAATGGGACACGCTCGCCCATGTCGGCGCGATGTTCGATGTCGACGGCGACGGCAAGCCGGAGGACGTGTTCTACAACGGCTTCCGCTCCGGCGAGCACATCCTCGGGCCGGTGACCTGGCAGGGCACCAACTCGGTGCCGCGCGGCGAGCACGTCGGCGCGCGCAACCTCGGCGTCGAGAACATGGCGACGCATGGGATGCAGGGCCGGGCGGTGATGATCGACCTCGCGGCGCATTTCGGCGGCGCCGGCCGCGCGGTCGGCTACGCCGACCTGATGAAGGTGATGCGCAAGGACGACGTCGTCGTCGAGAGCGGCGACTTCGTGCTGCTGCGCACCGGCTTCGACCGCACCTTGCTCGCGATGGCGAGGAACCCCGATCCGGCCAAGCTGTTCGCCACCGCGCCGACGCTCGACGGGCGCGATACCGAGCTGCAGCAATGGGTGACCGACAGCGGCGTGGTGGCGCTGATCTCGGACAATTACGGCGTTGAGAGCACGCCGGCGCGACCCTGCATGGACGACTACTGCGCCATGCTGCCACTGCACCATCACTGCCTGTTCAAGCTCGGCGTCTACCTCGGCGAGATGTGGTATCTTTCCGACTTGGCCGATTGGCTGCGCGCCAACAAGCGGTCGCGCTTGCTGCTGACCGCGCCGCCGCTGCGTCTCCCCGGCGCGGTCGGCTCGCCGGCGACGCCTGTCGCTACCGTGTAAGTGCGTTTGGTTAGGTTCCCTTCTGCGGTTGTGAGATCGATCCTCACCCGCTTGCCGTCATTGCGAGGAGCAAAGCGACGCGGCAATCCAGCGCATCCGTGCACATGGATCGCCACGGCGTTGCGCGCCTCGCGATGACGTATTTGGGGACGACCCGGGTCCCAGCTTGCCGCCGCTGGCATTATTGCGCCGGGCGACCGCCCCGCTTCCATTCGACCAGCGGATACAGCGAAGGCAGCACCAGCAAGGTCAGCAGCGTCGCCGTGATCAGCCCGCCGATCACAACCGTCGCCAACGGTCGCTGCACCTCCGCGCCGGCGCTGGTGGACACCGCCATCGGCACGAACCCGAGCGAGGCGACGAGCGCGGTGGTGAGCACCGGGCGCAACCGCTTCTCGGCCGCGTCGCGCGCCGCGTCCGCCGGCGACTTGCCGGCCGCGCGCTCCTCCTGGATGTAGCTGGCCAGCACGACGCCATCGAGGATCGCGATGCCGAAGGTCGAGATGAAGCCGATCGCGGCCGTCACGCTGAACGGCATCCCCCGCAGCGCCAAGGCCGCGATGCCGCCAGTGGCGGCCATCGGCACGTTCAGGAATATCAGCGCCGAGAGGCGCAAGCTGCCGAAGTTGAAGTAGAGCAGCAGGAAGATCGCGGCGAGCACCGCCGGCACGACGACCGCCAGCGTGGTCGTGGCGCTCTGCAGGTTCTGGAACATGCCGGACCACTCGGCGGTGTAGCCGGTGGGCAGCTTGACCTGCTCGGCGACGGTGCGCTGCGCCTCCGTGACGAAGCTTTGCACGTCGCGGCCATCCACGTTGATGTTCACGTCGATGCGGCGCTTGAGCTTGTCGCGGGTGATCTGCGCCGGGCCGTCCGCGACGGCCACGTCCGCGATCTCCGAAAGCGCCACGGCCTGCCCGTTCGCCAACCCCACGGGGAGCTCGCGCACCCGCGCGGCGTCGGCGCGCATCTCCGGCGGCAGCCGCACCACGACGGGCGTCTGCGTATCGTCCGCGCCGTAGACGGTCCCCACCGTATGGCCGCCGATCGCGCCGACGACGGCCAGCACGTCGGACGCGTTGATGCCGTAGCGGGCGAGCTTGGCGCGGTCCACCGCCACGGTCAGGGCAGGGAGCCCGCCCTGCTGCTCGGCCCGCACGTCGGCGGCCCCCTTGATGCCGCCCACGACGGCGGCGGCCTTGTCGGCCAGGTTGCGCAGCGCGGCGAGGTCGGGGCCGTAGAAGCTCAGCGCCACATCGGAGCGCACGCCCTGCAGCAGGTCGTCCATGCGCATCTGGATGGGTTGCGAGAACTCGAAGGCGACGCCGGGCACCGCCTGCTTCACCTTGGCTTCGATCGCCGTGCGGATGCCATCCTGCGTATCCGCCGTCTTCCATTGGCTCTGCGGCTTCAGCATCGCGTAGGTGTCGGTGCTCTCGACGCCCATCGGATCGGTCGGCGTCGCGGCGCTGCCGGTCTGCGACACCACGGTGGCGACGTCGGGGAAGGCGCGCAGCACCTTCTCGATTTCCGTCACCGTGCGGATCGACGCGTCGAGATTGATCGAGGGCAGCTTGTTGGAGGTGACCACGATGGCGCCCTCGGAGAGCTGCGGGATGAACTCGCCGCCCAGGCCGGTGGCCAGGAACACCGACCCGGCGAACAGGATCGCGGCGATGCCGGCCGTGACCCAAGGGTGCGCCGCGCCGCGGCGGAGCACAGGCGTGTAGCCCTTGCGCGCCCACCGGACGAGGAACGAGTCGCCCCGCGCCGCCGTGCGGCCCAGGAAGGCGGCGCACATGGCGGGCGTCACCAGCATCGTGATCAGCAGCGCGCTGGCCAGGGCCAGCATCACGGTCAGCGCCATCGGCCGGAACGTCTTGCCTTCGATGTCGCCGAGCGCCAGCACCGGCACGTAGACCAGGGTGATGATGGCAATGGAGAACGCGACGGGCCGCGCCACCTCCGCCGCAGCCCCCGGCACGATGTCCGCGGGTTCGACGCCGGACCGGCGTTCGGCCTGGCGTCGCAACACGTTCTCCACCAGCACGACGGCGCCGTCCACGATCAGGCCGAAATCCAGCGCACCCAGGCTCATCAGGTTGCCGCTGATGCCGAGCAGGCGCATCCCGCCGAACGCCATCATCATGGCCAGCGGGATGACGCTCGCCACGATCAGCCCGGCGCGGAAGTTGCCGAGCATCAGCAAGAGGATGCCCACGACGAGCAGGGCGCCCTCGCCGAGGTTGTGCGCGACGGTGTGGATGGCGCGTTGGATCAGGTCCGAGCGGTCGTAGAAGGTGCGTATCTCCACGCCGGGCGGCAGCGTCGCCTGCACGGCGGCGATCCTCGCCTTCAACGGGCCGAGCACCTCGCTGGCGTTCAGGCCGAACTGCATGTCGGCGACGCCGAGCACGGTCTCGCCCTCGCCGTCGTGGGTCACCGCGCCGAGGCGCACCTTGGGCGCCATCGTGACGGCGGCCACGTCGCCCACCGTGACCGGCACGCCCCCGGCCGGCGCGGCCTTCAGCACGATGGCGGCGATGTCGGCCTGCCCCTGCACCAGCGCCAGCCCACGGATGATCTGCTGCTCGCTGTTGCGCTCGATGTAAGCCCCGCCGCGCGCGGTGTTGTTGGCCTCCACGGCGGCGAACAGTTGGGGCAAGGTGATCCCTTGCGCGCGCAGCCGTTCGGGCGAGGCCTGGATCTCGTAGGTCTGCAACTCGCCGCCGTAGATGTTGATGTCGGCGATGCCCGGCACGAGGCGGAGCTGCGGCACGATCTGCCATTGCAGCATCTGGTAGAGCTGCATCGGCGTGTAGCCCGGCCCGCGCAGCTCGAACTCCAGGATTTCGCCGAGGCCTGTCGCGAACGGGCCCTCGGTCGGCGTGCCCACGCCGGGCGGCATCATCTGTTGCGCAAGTTGCAACCGCTCGAACACCTGCGCCCGGGCGGTCTGCACGTCCGCGCCGTCCTCGAAGGTGACGTAGACGGCGGACAGCCCGAAGCGGGATTTCGACCGCACGTCCTTCAGTAGGGGCAGCCCGGTCATCTGCGTCTCGATGGGAAGCGTCACCAAGCGCTCGACCTCGAGCGGCCCGAGGCCGGTCGCCTCCGTGAGGATGAGCACCTGCTTGGGCGAGATGTCCGGCACCGCGTCGATGGCAAGCTGTTGCAGGTTGAACCAGCCGGCCGCCAGCACGGCGAGGGCGAGTGTGAGCACCAGCCAGCGGCGGCGGACCAATGCGGCGAAGAACTGCTCCATTGCCGCTCAGCCGCCCAGCAGCGATTGCTGCAGCAACGCCTTCAGCTCGAAGCTGCCGCGCGTCACCACCTGGCTGCCGACCTCCACGCCGCTGCGCAACTCCACCCAATCCTGCCGCTCGATGCCGACGGTCACGTCGTGGCTCTGGAAGCGGTCGCCGCCCAGGGGCGTGAACACCACCCGCTTGTCGCCGACGAGCTGCACGGCGGCCGACGGCACGACGGCGGCGTCTCGGCCCAGCGCGTGGGTGACGGTGACGTCCACGAACATGCCGGCGCGCAGCGTGGCGTCGCCGTTGTCGAGGCGGATGCGGACGGGCAGCGTGCGCGCCTGCGGATCGAGCACCGCGCCGAGGGTCGCCACGCGCCCGTCCCACTGACGCCCGCCGCCGCTGAGCCGCACTTGCGCCGGGTCGTTCACCGCGACCTGCGCGGCGCTGCCCTCGGGCACCTGGGCGAGAACGAGGACGACGGACAGGTCGGCGACGGTGAACGCCTCGCGTGACGGGTCCACGACTTCGCCCGGCGTGAGGCCGGCCGAGACCACGGTCCCGGCGATGGGGGTGACCAGGCCGGCAGTACCCGGGCCGTTCCCTGGACTCAGCCGGTCCACCTGCCCCTGCAGCGTCGCGGCCCTGGCGCGCGCGGTGTCGGCAGCGGCGGCGGCTTGCGCCAGCACCAGCCGCCGCCGCTCGGCCTCGGCCCGGGCGAGCGACCCGTCGCGGGCCAGCAATTCGCCCCGGTGGAGCGACTCTCGCGCGACGGCGACGCCAGCATCCGCTTCCCGCGTGGCGGCGCGTGCGGCGGCTAGATCCTGCTCCATCGTCCCTAAGCCCGGCATATCCAGGTCCGCCAATCTCTGCCCGCCGGCCACGACGTCCCCCGGCTGCGCCAGCAATCGCAGGACCCGCGCCTGGCCGAACGGCCGCAGCACCGCCACGTGCCCGGGATCGAAGGTCACGGCGCCGGGCACGCGCACCGGCTCCGTAATCGGGCGGCGTTCGGCGCGGGCGAGGTCGAGCCGCACCGTCTTCTGCTGCTCGCCGCTCATGCGAACGACGCCGGGCGGGTCCGCCGGAGCGGACTTCGCATCCTCGGCCCGCGCCGGCGCGGCGAGCAGCAGCAGGGCGACGGCCAAGCGCATCACGGCAGGATGCCCTGGGCGAGGCGGAGTTGCAGGAACGCCGCGTCCCGATCCGTGCGCGCCTTGTCGCGCGCGAAGGCGGCGTCGAAGGCGAGCCCGTTGGCGCGTACCACCTCGATCAGCGGCATCTCGCCCAGACGCCAAGCGCGCTCGATCTGGCCGCGACGCTGCTCCAGCTCGGCGGCGGCGCGTCCGGCGGCGGCGCTCCCCGCCTCCGCCCCCGCGAGGATGGCTTTCGCCTGCTTCACGGCGGCCGTCACCTCGCGCCGCGCGAGGGCGAGTTGCACCTCGGCCTGCGTCACCGCCTGTTCGGCTTCGGTGCGGCGTGGGGCGTTGCGCGCCTCGGTCGCGAAGTGGAAGCTCAGGGTGACGCCGACCCGCGTGTCCCAGGGCGAACCAAACTGCTTCTCGTTGATCCCCTGCAACCCAACCTCGGGGTCGTCCCGGTTGCCGATCCGGACCAGCCGCGCATTGGCCCGCGCCGCCGCGACCGACCGTTCGGCGGCCAACACGCGAGGGTGCACCGCGAGGGGGTCAGCCGCCGTAACGGCCGGCACAGGGACCGGCAGATCGAGCCGCGGCACCGCGTCCATCCCCGTCATCGCGGCGAGGGCGAGCCGGGTTGCGGCGAGTTGCGCTTCGGCGCCCTGAAACGCCGCCTCGGCGCTGGCCGCCTCCGCCGTCGCCGCCAGGAAGTCGCTCTGCGAGGATTCGCCGAGCCGGAACCGACGCCCGAGGTCGTCCGCCAGGGCCTTGTCCGTCGTCAACCGGCGGAGTGCTACGTCCCGCGCGTTGGTTGCCTCGGTCCCCCGCATGGCCAGGTCGAGAACCTGGGCCGCCAGCGCCAGGTGCGCCGCCTCGGCCGCTGCCGAAGCGGCCGCCGCATCCGCCTGGGCGAGCGATTGGGTCGCCGTGCCCTCGCCGGGCAGCCAGACCGGGGTCGTGAGCTGTATCTGCGAGGTGATGTAGTTGTAGTTGCTTCCGGCAACCTTGTCGTTGACGTAGCTGCCGGTGATCGATGGGGCGTTCGGCAAAAAGGCGCCGCCGGCGGCGTAGCGGGCGCCGGCCGACGCCTGTTGCGCCGCGAACGCCCGCCGCTGAGGCAGCCGCTCCCAAGCAGACGCGATGGCGTCGTGCAAGCTCTGCGCCGGGGTCCCCGCGCCGGCCCTGCGCGGGTCCGCGGCGGCGGCCATCCCAGGAAGCAACGCCATCACCGCGACCCATAGCGCGAGCCGCCGCTTCCAGCGCACCGAATGCCGCAAGTTCCTCGCAGGCGTGCTCGTCGCGTGTGGTATCCCGATCTCCCCGGCGCTAGAACCAACAGGCCGCGCCTTGTCGCGCCCGTCCCTAACGTCCATACTGACGAGTAGGACGCCGCTGGCGATGGCACCGACCTGCCTTTCCGCTGCAGGGCCGTCGACCGGCTCGGATACGTGCCGTTTATTCACGGAGGGAACCATGAACGAAGTCGCGATCAACACCCCCAATCTCTGGCGGTTGGAGACGCCCGGCCATTCCGGCTGGGCGCACACGGCGCGCGCGGGCGACCCGAACAAGTATTTCATGGTCTCGACCGACAGCCACGCCAACGAGCCGCCCGACCTCTGGGAGAAGCGGATCGAGCCGAAATACCGCGACCGCGTGCCCCGCATCATCACCGACGACCAGGGCGTGCAATGGCGCTACGTCGAGGGCTACCGGCCCGACCGCGTCCGCGTGATGAGCTTCGAGGGCGAGGACTGGGTCCGCTCCAAGGCGGGCGCGGACGTGCAGGATCGCATCCGCGACAACCGCGGCGACGGGATCGACGTCGAGATCATCTTCCCCAACAAGGGCCTTGCGATGTGGGCGACGCCCGACGCGGCGTTCGCCAACGCGCAATGCCGGGTGTGGAACGACTGGGCCTGGGAGCAGTATGGCGCCTATCCGGAGAGCATGTTGCCGGTCGGGAACGTCGCGACGGGCGACCTCGAGGGGACGATGGCGGAGATCGCGCGGGTCGCCAAGATCGGCTTCCGCGCGCTCTCCTTGCCTTGCAAGCCGGTGTGGGGCGGCCATGACGTCGAGCACGTGAACTACAACCTGCCGCACTTCGACCCGATGTGGCGGCTGATCGAGGAGACCGGGCTGCCGATCACCTTCCACATCTCGACCGGGCGCGACCCGCGCGCCTCGCGCGGCAACGGCGGCGCGGTAATCAACTACGTCACGCACTCGCTCTCGCCGACCATCGAGCCTGTCGCCAACATGTGCGCCTCGGGCGTGCTGGAGCGGTTCCCGGGCCTGCGCTTCGCCACGATCGAGGCCGGCATCGGCTGGGTGCCCTGGCTGCTCGACGCGATGGACGAGGGCTATCGCAAGCATCACATGTTCGTCCGCCCCAAGCTGCAGGGACTGCCGAGCGACTACTACCGGAAGCACGCGATGGCATCGTTCCAAGAAGACCCGACCGGGCTGGCCTTGGCCGAGAAATACAACCTCACCGACAATTTCATGTGGGCGAACGATTACCCGCACCACGAGGGCACCTGGCCGCACTCGGCCGAGGCGATCGAGCGCACCATGCCCGGTCTCGCCGAGCCGCAACGGGCGAAGATCCTCGGGCTTAACGCGGCGCAGTTCTTCAAGCTGGAGGTGCCGACGCACCAGCGCCTGGCGGCCTGACCGTCGGGCGGCACAGGCCCGGTCCGCTCCGACCGGGCCTGTGCACGTTCACGGCGGAACTCCCTCGCGCCCGTCTTGTTTGTAGGGCACCAGGAGGAGCCGCTATGAGCGATAACATCTTCGACCCGAACGGCAGCATGGCGAACGAGGCGCGCGACACCTCGGGCCGGGTGCTCGATGCTCAGGGACGTGCGATGAACCAAGCGAGGCAGACCGCCAACCAGGCGCAACAGACCGCGAGCGAGGGGATAGATCAGGTCGGCCACTATGTCCGCGAGCAGCCGGTGAGCGCGGCCCTGATCGCGCTCGGCATCGGCTACATCATCGGGCGGCTGCGGATTCTTTAGGCGGCCACTGGTCTCCACTCACCGCGACGGCGCATACTCCCCGCAACGTTATGTGACGTCCAGGGGAGGCGCGTATGCTTGGACTGATGCAGCAGCGGCCGTTGTTGCTCTCGAGTCTGATCGAGTACGCGGAGCGCTATCACGGGGAGCGAGAGATCGTTTCCTGTCTTCCCGACGGCGCGATGCATCGGACCGACTACGCGCAAGTCGGTGCCCGTGCCCGGCAGTTGGCGAACGCGCTCGGACGGCTCGGTATCAGCAACGGCGACCGCGTGGCCACGTTGGCCTGGAACGGCTTCCGGCATCTCGAACTCTATTTCGGCGTGACCGGTACCGGGACGATCCTGCATACGGTCAACCCGCGGCTGTTTCCCGAGCAGGTCCAGTACATCATCGACCACGCGGAGGATCGCTACGTCTTCTTCGACGCGAGCTTCGCCTCCTTGGTCGAGGAGCTGGCCCCCCGGCTGCCGCATGTGCAAGGCTACGTGGCACTCTGCGACCGGGCCGAGATGCCGGCCCTGAACCTGCCGAACCTGCTCTGCTACGAGGAATTGCTGGCAGCGGAGCGCCCGGACTACGCGTGGCCGATGTTCGACGAGAACAGCGCGTCCACGCTCTGCTACACGTCGGGCACCACCGGCAACCCCAAGGGCGTGCTGTACAGCCATCGCTCGCAGATGCTGCACACCTTCGTCGCGTGCGCTCCGGACGTGATGGCGGTCTCCGCGCGCGACAGCATCATGCTTATCGTGCCGCTGTTCCACGCCAATGCCTGGGGCCTGCCGTTCGCCGCCGCCGCGACCGGGGCGAAGCTGGTGCTGCCCGGTCCGAAGCTCGATTCCGAGAGCATTTTCACGCTGCTGGCCGCGGAGGGATGCACCTTCGCCGGCGGGATTCCCACCATTTGGCTGAACCTGTTCACCTGGATCGAGCAGAACCGCGAGCGGCTGGACCTCGGTTCGATCAAGCTCACCCGCGTGCTGAGCGGCGGCGCCGCCGTGCCGCGTTCCACCATCCGGAATTTCGAGGAGCTGTTCGGCGCCTACCTGCTGCAGGCCTGGGGCATGACCGAGACGAGCCCCGTCGCCACGATCGGCGCGCCGCACCCGAAGCATGCCGGCGTCGGGCTCGAACGCCGGTACGATTTGCAGGCGCTGCAGGGCCGCATGGTGATCGGCTGCGAGGTGCGGCTGGTGGACGATGCGGGCGCCGAGCTGCCGCAGGACGGCGAGACGGTGGGCGAGTTGCAGGTGCGCGGGCCCTGGGTGATCTCCGGCTACTTCAAGGGCGAGGGCGGGGAGGTGGTCGACGGGGACGGCTGGTTCCGCACCGGCGACGTCGCGACGATCACGCCCGACGGCTACGTCCGCCTCACCGACCGGGCGAAGGACCTCGTCAAGTCGGGCGGCGAGTGGATCAGCTCGGTCGAGATCGAGAACCTCGCCGTCGGTCATCCGGCGGTGCAGGAGGCGGCGGTGATCGCGGCACGCCACCCGCGATGGCAGGAGCGTCCGCTGCTGCTGGTCCAGCCGAAGCCGGGTGCCACCGTCACCAAGGACGAGATGCTGGCGTTCCTCGACGGCAAGATCGTGAAATGGTGGACGCCCGACGGTGTGGTGATCGTCGAGGAACTGCCGCACACGGCGACCGGCAAGCTGCTGAAGACGAAGCTGCGGCAGGAGTACGGGGGCTGGCTGGAGCGGGGGGCGGGATAGCGCCCTCACCCCGGCCCTCTCCCGAAGGGAGAGGGAGCAGAAAAGCCCTCCCCCTCCGCGAGAGGGTTGGGTGAGCGCAACGGCCGCGCCGCCGGCTCGACCCGGCCGTACCCTGGGTCATGCAGTCATAGCAGTGCGATCGTAGTTTTTCGCATAGGCATTCTCGACGCCGGGTATGATGTCGAGGATGGCGAAGTAGCGGTCCCAGAGCGGGGTCTCCCGAAGCGCTTCGACCATCATCTGATAGGCGTGCACATTCCGCCTACTCGCATTGGCACCGATGGTCGTGCGCTCTCGCCCCGTCAAACTAAAAGCCCGAAAACAGGCGCGTCAGAGCCGTGCCCGCGAGACGGTGGGGTCGCGCTTTGTCGCCGCGTCGAGCGCGCCGTGTTTGGCTATCTCGCTACCGATCCTAGAACTCGGCGGGTGACGCCCGGGGTGGCGCGTCGGGCAACGTCGCCAAGCACCCGCACCGGCAGACGGTGCCGCGCCTAGACCTGCGAGTACCCCGATCCCTTGATCTCCACCCCGCGTCCCGAGGCCCGCTCGATCAACCCGTATTCCTGCAAAATCTGCTGGCTGTAGGTGACGCGGCCGTTCACCTGGGCGGCGGGCTCGCTCGCCAGCAGCAGCACGGCGCGCGCCATGTAGGCGGGCGGCTCGCCTTTCGGGTCGTCCATGCCGCTGACCAGCTTGTGGAACACCGTGCCCGGCGTGGGCACGACGCGAGACGGCGAAACCGCGGCGACGGTGATGCCGTCGTATTGCGCCACCTCCTGCGCCAGCCCCTGCGTGAACCGCTCTAGCGCCGCCTTGGTCGCGCCGTACAGCACGCCGCCGCGCGCGACCTGATCCTCGTACGGGCCGCGCCCCGGTCCGATCGCGGCGCCCGAGCTGATGTTGACGATCGCGCCGGCCCGCTTGGCGATCATGTCGGGGAGCACGGCCTTCGACAGGATGAACGGGCCGTGCACGTTGACCGCGAAGGCGCGCGCCCACCGGTTCGTCGGATAGTCCACGGTCGGGATGTAGTAGTTGAGCGCCGCGTTGTTCACCAGCAGGTCAATCGGCCCGTACGCCGCGCGGGCCTGCTCGATCAGCGATAGGCAGCCGGGCTCGGTCGAGACATCGGCCGCCGCCGCCGTCGCTTCGCCGCCGCTCGCGCGGATCGTCTCCACGGTCTTGTTCAGCGATCCGGCGAGCGGGTGATCGCCCTCGTTCACCGTGCGCGCGGCGCAGACGACGCTTGCACCTTCGGCTGCGAACAGCGTCGCGATCTCCTCCCCGATGCCGCGGCTCGCGCCGGTAACGATTGCAACCTTGCCGGTCAGCTTGCCCATGGTGACTGTTCCCCACCTTCCGTGCGGAGCTTACGTCATCGGCACGGTCAGGCATACTCTGCCGCCAACGCGATCACGCAGGGCGGAGACGGACCGATGACCAGTGCGCTGAACTCGCTCCGCGTGCTCGACCTGACGACGACGATCGCCGGGCCGCATTGCGGGCGGCTGCTGGCCGATATCGGCGCCGAGGTCATCAAGATCGAAGGGCCGGACGGCGACATGATGCGCGAGAGGCCGCCGTTGCGGAACGGCGCCAGCACGACCTACGGCCAGCTCAACGCGGGCAAGCAGAGCGTGGTACTCAACCTCAAGAGCCCCGACGGCGCCGCCATCCTGCGCCGGCTGGTGCAGACGGCCGACATCCTGCTGGAGAACTACCGCCCCGGCGTCATGCGGCGCCTCGGCCTCGACTACGAGACGCTCAGGGCGCTGAAGCCCGACCTGATCTACTGCGCGATCTCGGGTTACGGACAGACCGGCCCGTCCGCCGAACTGCCGGCCTACGCGCCGGCGATCCACGCCGCCTCCGGCTACGATTTCGCGCATCTCGACTATCAGGACGGCCGCACGCGTCCCGATGCTTGCGGCATCTACATCGCCGACGTGCTCGCCGGCACCTACGCGTTCGGCGCCATCATGACCGCCGTGGCGGTGCGCGACCGCACCGGCGAGGGACAGCTGATCGACGTCTCAATGCTCGAAGCGATGCTCGGGTTGCTGCTGTCCGAGGTGCAGAGAACCCAGTTCGAGCTGCCGAAGGCGCTGCCGCTCTACGCGCCGCTGGCGGCCGCCGACGGCTATATTATGCCGGCGGTCGGCACGGAACGGACTTTTCAGGGTCTGGCGCGCGCCTCCGGGCACCCGCAATGGATCACCGATCCACGCTTCGCCCAGTACAACCGACGCCGCCAGCACTGGGGCGAGCTGCTGGCGGAGCTGGAGACGTGGTCGCGCGGGCGCAGCGTCGCCGAGTGCCGGGCCGCCCTCGACACCAACGGGGTGCCGTGCTCGCCCTATCGCACGGTGGCGGAGGCGCTGGCCGACCCGCAGATCGCGCACCGGGACGCGCTGGCCGAGGTGCGCGATGCCGGCGGCAGCTTCAAGGTGGTCAATCCGCCGTTCCGAATGTCGGCGAACCGCACGAAGGCCGGAGGCTGGGCCGCGGCATCCGGAGAACACACCCGCGCGGTGCTGATGCGCGCCGGCTACGCCGAAGCCGACGTCGAGCGCTTCATCGCCGCTGGCAGCGCCGCCTAGTGGCGGACCGTCCGCCGCCCGGCATCCGCGCCCTGTTCGCGGGCTTCTTCTCGGTCGGCGTGACGGGGTTTGGCGGCGTGCTGCCCTGGGCGCGGCGGATGATCGTCGAGCAGCGGCGCTGGCTCGATGCGGCGGAGTTCACCGACCTGCTGGCGCTGTGCCAGTTCCTGCCGGGGCCGAACGTCATCAATCTCTCGGTGGCACTTGGCGCGCGGTTTCGCGGCGTGCCCGGCGCGCTTGCCGCGTTCACCGGGCTGATGGCGGCGCCGATGACGATCATCATCGCGCTCGGCCTGATCTACGAGCGCTACGCGGCGGTGCCCGTGGTCCGGCATATGTTCGCCGGCCTCGCCGCTGCCGCGTCCGGCCTCGTCCTCGCCACCGCGCTGAAGATCGCCGCCCCGCTGCGCAAGGACGCGGGCGCGATCGGTATGGCCGCGCTGACCTTCGCCGCCGTGGCGCTGTTGCACGCGCCGCTGGTGCCCGCGATGGCGGTGCTGGCCCCAGCCGGCATCCTGCTCGCGGCGCTGCGGGCGCGATGAGCGAACTGCCGGCGCTGGCCGGCTTGTTCGCGCAGCTCTCGCTCGTCGCGGTGGGCGGCGGCAACACGATCCTGCCGGAGATGCAGCGGCAGGTGGTCGGCGTGCATCATTGGATGACGGCACAGGAGTTCGCCGCGATGTACGCGCTGGCCCAGGCCGCGCCGGGGCCGAACATGTTGGTAACGACATTGATCGGCTGGCGGGTCGCCGGCCTGCCGGGCGCGCTGGTGGCGACCGGCTCGCTTTGCGCGCCGTCTAGCCTGCTGAGCTACGTCGTCAGCGGCGCCTGGTTCCGCTTCCGCGACGCGCGCTGGCGCCGCGTTGTGCAGGCCGGGCTGACGCCGGTGACGGCGGGGCTGATCATGGCGGGTGCCGCGTTGCTGACTGCGGCGACCTCGGTCGATTGGCGCTATGCCGCGCTCACCGCGGCGGTGACGCTGGCCCTGTTGCTGACGCGGATGAACCCGCTCTTCGGGCTTGGCCTCGGCGCGGCCCTAGGGGCCGCCGGGATGCTTTGACGGCGGCGGGGCGGTCGCCCATGGGTCATCCACGACGTCCCACCCGCCGCCGAGCGCCCGGTAGAGAGTAACCTTGCGCGCGGTCGCGTTCCAGAGCGGCCTCGGCCATCCGCACCGAGGTCTCGTCGTCGCGCGGGTCCAGCGTCGCCAGCACCTGGCCCGCCTTGACCACCTGGTTGTCGTCCACCTCCACCGTCGCGACCTGGCCGGAGATGCGCGGCGCGACGGTGGCGTGCAGGCCGCCGCGCCAGCGCTGGATCAGCGCCAGCAGCCAAACGCCCGTCGCCTCCGATAGGGCGCGCGGCATGTTCACCGAAGCGGATGCGAACGGCGCTTCCGCCGGCCCGCGGACGGTGTTGGTCGCCATCATCAGCAACGGCATGACCACCAGGGGCTGACCCAGGGCCTGCAGGGCCTGCCACAGGTAGAATTGCCCGCGTTCCCAGTCGATCGTCACGAAGGAGTTGCCGATGCAGGCTGCCAGGATCAGAGCAAGGCCCACAAAACTCACGATGCGCGCATCGACGCTTCTGTGGTCAAGCAGCCATGCCGTTGCCGGCAACAACAAGAGCTGCGCCGTCGCGATCTCCAAGGTGATCCAATTGGATTGCAGCGGCCGATAATATTGGACCTGCGTGAGGTATTGCAGCGGGATGGTGGACGCAGACGCGCCGATCAACAAGAAGGTGAAAAGCGCGATAGCGGCGTAGGCGAAGTTGCGGCGGCCAAGAATTTGCAACTTCATCAGCGGCAACGGGTGAAACCATTCGTTGATCAGCATCAGCGGAATGACGACGACGCTGACGAGGGCGAGCACGCAAATGAACTGAGAGTTGAACCAGTCGAGCCGGTCACCCTGCTGCAGCATCGTGCTGAATGCGCCCATGCCGACGACCAATCCGGGCACACCCCTCCAGTCGAGGATGCGGAAACGCTCGTAAGCAGGGGGATCCTGCGGCACGCCATACCAGACCAGTAGGGCGGCCATGGCGCAGACCGGAATCGCTTCGAATAACACGAAGCGCCAGTCGTGCACGACATCCGTCCACAAACTAGCCATGTCACGATGGCATCGCTCATGCCGAATTTCGGCAAGACAATTTTGGACGATTCCGCTCGCCGTTCGCGTATTGTGATCATTGTCATTGCCGGGCGGAGCTGGCCAAAGGTTCCGACAGCGAAGCCGTTGGAAGGCCAGCGGAGGGTTGACCCGGCAATCAATCCGCCCGCCCTCGCTGCGGGCATATTGATGCCCGGAACAAGTCCTGACATGACGGGTCTGATGCGAGCGGTTGAGTGAAAGTGCTCTAGCGCAACTGTTGTCCGTACCGCCCGGCGAATGGCGCAGATGCCACAACTATCTCGCGGCTTACATGGTCGGCAAACGGCGGGAGCGAGCAACGCACAAGCCAAACTTGCGCCGACTCAAGCCGTTGCTCGCGGGTAAAGCGATGCAATTAGGATTGCTTCCGTCGCGATCTCGCCCGGCCAGGGCAAGGCGGCTGCGCTCAGCGTGCGTAGTGGCGCCACCTTCGATGACGACGCGGCGGGGGCGCCTCGGCAACTTCCTCGGCGACGCCATCGGCCTGCTCGGCGGCCGGCCGCAAGTCGCGCGGCGCCGGGCTCAACTCCGGCCGCGGCGTGCCCGTAGTGCGCGCCACCACCGTCGTGCCGCGATCCGGCCTGCCGTAAATGAAGCCATTAGTAGGATAGATGCTGCCGAAGTCGGCGCTGTTGGCCAAGCCCACGCGCACCGCGGTCCAATCATTGTTCGGCGAGACATCGACGACGGGCATGCCACGCGCCACGCCGCCGCCGCTCCAATTGGCGTGGTCAATCTCGATCTCGCGGTCGTTAAGCACCCGGCTGACCACCGCGACGTGCCCCAGCTGCATCGCGCCGTTGGCGCGGAACGCGAGGATGCTGCCCGGCTCCGGCGTGCTGCCGCGCTCGTAAACGCCGGCCGCCTGGTCCCACCATGTCCAGGCGTTTCCGGTGAGTTCGATGCCCGACGCGTCGCGGGCGAACGGCACGCATTGCAGGCCGCCGCCGTAGCCGTAGCGCCGCCCCTTGCTGCCGCGCTTCGGATAGAAGGCTTGGCGGAACAGCGGCGCGGGCGACCGGAAGCTATACGCGCTGCTGAACATCGCGTGCTGCAACAGCCCCGAACTCTCGGCCGATCGATCCAGATTGGGCGCAGCCGACACGCCGGTCAGCGGCAAGCCTATCGCCAGAATGGTGCCAAGAGCGCGAAGAGTTCCGCCCCGCGATCCGCGTGCCCGCATCAGGTCGCCCTTTTTCGTCATCCCCAGATGACTTCATGCGGTAGCAATGGGGTTGCGCGACTGACAACCCGTGCAGCCCTCGTTTCCGACTGCGGCCCGCTTGGTTCCCCGATTTCAGCTGTGGACAACCTCTAAAAGGCGGACTTCCGTCCTATTTCGCCAGCCTCATCACGATAACGCAAGGGATTGAGCGGGACTCGCGATCATGCGACTCGCGGCAGCTCGTTTCAGTTGCAACGTTACCGCTGCTTATTTGCAGGCGGTGACCATGATTTCAACCAGCAGGCGCGGGTCGGCCATGTTGGCTTCGACGCAGGCCCGGGCCGGCGCACCGCCGGAGGGCAGCCACGCCGTCCAGACGGCGTTCATCGCATCGCGGTCGCGGATGTCCTTGACCCAGATCTGCGCTTGCAAAAGGCGCGTCTTGTCGGTGCCGTGCGTTTCCAGCAACTCGTCGATCTGGTCCAAGACTTCCTTCGTTTGCCCCGTGATGTCCTTCGCAGGATCCTTTGCGGTCATGCCCTGCAGATAAACGAAGCCATGATATTCGACGGCCTTCGCCAGGATTTTGTTGGGTTCCGTACGGATGATCTTGCTCACGAGCGTGCTCCTTTTGCTGCGCGTTGGCGGATTTGTCCAGACCGTCGCAATGACGCGCCGACACGCGTCAGGTCAATCCCACGCAGGGTTGCTTCAGCGTGCCGGCCCGCGCGAAGTCCCGGCAACCGGGCTCGAAGTGGGAGAGAAGCTGGTGCCGGCGGAATCGGCCGAACCTTGATTGTGCACGCAATCCGAAACTTGCGTGTCCCAGCCGTAACGGTCGGCGAGACCACGGGTCGTGATGCCGGAAACGTAATCGCCTGACTCCGGGGTGTCGCGGTCGCTCTGCGTGTAAAACGAGGCGCGGTTCTGTCGCGTGTAGACTTCATCGGCGCGCTGCCGGCAGGCGCTGACCGTTGCCTTCGTGGCCCGGTCTTGCGCGGTGGGCGCGGGCGGCGGATTGCAGGCGCTCAGACCGAGTGCCAACGTCCCCGCCAACCATACCGAAACTGCGGAACTTGAATGAAAACGGCTCATGCGATCGCTCCGTTGAGAGATGCCTGCGCGGCAGGGCCGCCGAGCGTAAACTGCGGAAGCCGGGCGCGGAACCTGGCCTCGTCGAAACGCGCGTCCGCAGTGAGCGGCGTGCTGGCCGCCGCGCGCAACACGGATGGGTGCAGGGCGGCGGCGTCGCGCTCCAGGCGAAGCAGGCCGACGGCCCAGCGGGCGCGGCAGAGGAGATCGACCAGGGCGAGCAGCCGCAAGCAGATCGACAGGCCGTACGAGGTCGTCATCCCGGCGGTGGCATCGACGGCCGCCGCCCAGCAACACGCTTCGCGATCGGCAAACGCGAGATCGGTGAAGTCGCCGTCGGCGCGTCGGAAGCGGAACGCGCGCACCGCGCCTGGTCGCGCGGACAAGGCCGCCTCGCGGGCGGCGTCCCACGCCAATTCGATATCGCGCCCGCGCACGGCGGGCAGTTGTTCGAGCGGCTGCTCCACCACGTAGACGAGGGCTCCGTCCGAGCTTCGTCCGACGCGGATTGGGGCGATGCGATCCTGGCACTCCATCCGATCCTGGCACTCCATCAAGGAAAAGATGGACCCGCGCTGCCTTGCGCGCCAGCCTACGCGGGACACGCCAGGAGATTTTCGCCATGACGGAACCGTTCCGGCTGACCGCCACCCAGGCTGCCGACCGCATCCGCGCCGGGACGCTCACGCCGGTGGACCTCATGCAATCCTGCCTGGAGCGGATCACCGCGCGCGAGCCTGCAATCCATGCCTTCGCATGCTTTGATCCGGCGAAGGCCCGGAACGCCGCCGCCGCATCCCGCCCGGGGCGGCTGCACGGTTTGCCGGTGGGCGTGAAGGACGTGCTGGACACCGCCGACATGCCGACCGGTTACGGCTCTCCGATCTGGGACGGCTGGCAGCCGCGCGCCGATGCCGCCGCGGTCGCATGGACCCGGGAGGCGGGCGGTGCGGTGATCGGCAAAACGGTGACGACCGAGTTCGCGACGCGCAAACCCGGCCCGACCGCGAACCCGCATAATCAGGCGCATACGCCGGGCGGCTCGAGCAGCGGCTCGGCGGCCGGGGTGGCGGATTGCTTCTTTCCGCTGGCATTCGGCACGCAGACCGCGGGCAGCATCGTCCGGCCGGCCGCGTTCTGCGGCATCGTCGGCTACAAGCCGAGCTTCGGCACGATCGCGCGGTCCGGGATGAAGCTGATGTCGGAGAGTCTCGACACGATCGGGGCGATGGCGCGTTCGGTCGCCGACTGCGCGTTGCTGGTCGGCGCGATATCGAGCCGCGAGCTGGGCGACCCCGACGTCAAGCCCGACCGGGCGCCCCGCATCGGCGTGTGCCATTCGCCGGTTTGGGACCGGGCCGAACCGGAAACGCAGGCGCTGTTGCCGCAAGTCGCCGAGGCGCTCGCGCGTGCCGGCGCGCATGTCGAGGATCGCATGCTTCCGGCCGCGTTCGCCGCGCTGGAGCAGGCGCAACCCGTGGTGATGAACGCCGAGAGCGCGCGTTCGATGGGCTGGGAACTCGCGCACGCGCGCGACCGGATCAGCGAGCAGCTGCTCGACCGGCTCGACTTCGGGCTCGCTCAAGGCCAAGCCGAGCTCGCCGCCGCCTACGCGGTGTTCGCCGAAACCCGGCGCGCTTTTCTCGGTGTGATGGACGGGCTGGATGTCCTGCTCACCCCCTCGGCCCCGGGGGAGGCGCCGCACGGTCTCGGCCGGACCGGCGACCCGATCTTCAACTGGTTCTGGACCAGCCTTCACGTCCCGTGCGTCACGGTGCCGGCCGGAGCGGGTCGCAACGGCCTGCCGCTCGGCGTGCAGATCGTGGCGCGCGAAGGCGAGGACCGGGCGGCCCTCGCCTGGGCGCAGTGGGTGGCAGCGGCGATCGGGTAGGTTGGCTCGACGGGGTGGGCCGGAGATGTAGGCGGACCGAATCATGACCGCGTAGGGGTGCAACCCGGGAGCGAAACTTTCCGCGGGTGCACTAATGCGGTATCAGTCACCACGGTTTGCAAACGGACGACGACTGGCACGCCTTTTGAATGCAGCTATCATTTCCTTTTCCTTCTGTCGCGGTTCGAGTGCGGAAGCAGCAAATATCCAAAGCGGACAGTGCAGGAGGTGGACATCTTGGCCGCCATTATGGGGCGATCGTTCACCCCATCGATGGCGGTAGAATTGGCGGAGTCTTTTTTCAAAGTGGCTTTGGTCCCTAACCCCCCAGCCTTTCCAATGTAGATGATGGGTTGATCGTGCAGCCAGCGAGCGCCAATCTCGAGCGGAAGATCGCTTGGCTGCACGAGACCGCTGCTCGCTTCAGGATCTGGAGAAAGCGCAAGGATGTATACTCCTGGCGTCTCCCAAGGTATTTGCTGGCGCCATGCCATTGGACCGACCGGCACTAGGTCAACTTCGGCAAATATCGCCTGAACCGAGATGCTCAGTTGTTCCTGCGTGTGCCCCAACGAACGAGCGAACTTATTGCCGCTGACGTAAAGAAGGTATCAACGACCGATCGCCGTCGCCGCTAGGCGAGAACCTCCTTCTCCAGTTCCGCGCGTCCGGTGGCGCCGGAAGGCAGCGACCAAGCGTTCACGATCGCCAGCCGGAAACCCCCCGGCGGCATCGAGTGGTGCGCGGCCGCCTTGTCGGCATGGAAGGTGATCTGCACGCTCGACACGTCGTCGAGCGCGCGGACCAGTTCGACCACGGACTCCGGCGGGTGCCGATAGCGGCGGTCGTGCGGGCCGAACAGCACCACGCTGTAACCGTCGCGCCGATCCCGATCGTCGAACCGCCACGCGCCGGTTTCATACAGCCGGATCATCGCTTCAACCCAACCTGGCCCATAGAGATCAGGCCATTGATCGGCGAACCTGAGATGCGCTTCGATGATCCTGCCGCCGATAGTCTCGAAGTTCGCCATCCCCGTGTAGCCGCGCAGGTGCTCGGCTGCCCAGGCGCCGCAGTAGCCCTCCACCTCGGGCCGGTGCGCTGCCTCAATGCACCAGTGGTCGAAGGTGCCGCCGGGTGCCGTCGCGCCCGTCGCGTGGCGCCACCATCGCGCCTCGCCCTCGACCAGCGCGACGTCGGTGCTGACGTGATCACCGGTCAGCAAGGTGGACCAGAAATGGCCGCCGGTGAGCGCCGCCCGGTATTCGTCGGCATCTGCAACGATCCGGCTACCGGCGCCCATGCCGCGCAGGTTGATCATCGGCTTGGAGAACACCGGGAAGCGCGACGGCATCACGCCGTGCGGCGCCGCATCCAGCCCTTGCGACAACGCCACGCGGAGCTTGTCGTAGATCCAGCGGTGCTCGGGATACCATAGCCAGGCGTCCGCATCCTCGGTCGGCACGCGCACGTGCTCGGGGCAGGGGGTGCCTGCGAAATACTGCAGCCGCCAGGGATCGGCCTCGCAGACCGGCATCAGCCGCTCCCGACCGGCTCGAAGCCGACCGGCCGGAGCTTTCCGGGCAGGGTCGCAAGCGACTCCGCGGTGTCGAAATCGCGCAGCACCGCGTCCTCGCCGACCTCGACCTCGGCGACCGCGTCCTTGTGGCGGGCGAGCAGGGAGCGCGCGCCGCTATCGCCGGAAATCTGCAGGATTTCCGGGAAGAACTTCCGGTCCCACAGCATCGGGTTGCCCTGCTTTCCGCGAAAGGTGGGCAGCACGATCAGGCGTCCCTCGTCCGGGTCGTAGGCGGCGAGCAGCCGGTCGATGATCCGCCCCGTCACCAGCGGCATGTCGCCCAGGCAGACGATTGCGGCGGCGCATTCCGGGGGGACGGCGGCGATGCCGGCCTTGAGGCTCGCGGACAGGCCTTCGGCGTAGTCGAGTGCATGGACGAAGCGGACCGGCTTGCCCGCGAGCGTCTGTTCGACCTCCCCCGCCATGTGGCCGGTGACGGCCAGGATCGGACGCGCGCGGCTGGCCAGCACGTTGTCCACCACGCGACCGACCATCGGCTTGCCGGTGCGGTCCTCGATCAGGAGCTTGTTGTGCGGCGCCATCCGCCGCGACCGCCCGGCCGCCAGCACCACGGCGGCAATGGTCGGAGCGCGGCGCGGCGCCGGTCCCGTCCGCGGCGTCGCCGGCGCCTCGGCGCGGGGCAGGGGCCTGGTCTCCATCTCCTTGAGCAGCCCGCCCACGCCCATGCGGGACACCTCGCGGCCACCGACCGGCAAGCCGGCGAACAGGCGGGCGAGCACGAAATCGATGCCGTTCAGGGTCGGGCTGCGGGCGCAGCCGGGCAGCACCAGCGCCGGACGCGCGCCGATACGTCCGAGGCAGATCAGGTTCCCCGGATCCACCGGCATGCCGAAATGCATGATTGTTCCACCCGCCCGCTCGATGCCCGCAGGGCCGACGTCCCGCCGGTCCACCACGGCCGACGCGCCGACCACCAGCAGCAATTCGGCGCCTTCCTCGATCAGAGCACCGAGGGCCGCGGCGATTGCGTCCGCCTCGTGCGGCGTGCGTCGCGCCGGCAGCAACGAGCCGGTCAGCGCCGTCACCCGCGCGTCGGTCACGGCGATGGTCTTGTCGTTGATGCTCGCCTTCATGCCCGGCAACTCGGTCGCGACCAGGCCGACCCGCAGCGGCCGGAACGGATGCAGCGTCATGGCGGGCGGGCCCTGGCGCGCGATCGTCAGAGCCACGTCGAGCACCGCACTCGGAACCGCGAACGGAATGACTTTAATGGTCGCTACCATGTCCCGCGCCGCCACCACGGCGTAGTCGGGCACGGTGCCGACGGTCAGGCTCTCGTCCACCGCGTTGATCCGGTCGATCTTCGGCGCGTCCACCCGCAACAGGCCGGGCGCCTCGGCGGAAATGTTCGCCCGTCCCGTCGCGGCGCGCGAACGGGCGAGCAGCGGCCCGACGAACGGATCGGCGAGGCGGTCGGCGCAGATATCTTCGGGGACGTCCCCGGGCTCGAGCCGGGCGGCGATGATTTCGTCGCGACCTGCCTCCCGCAAGGCGGCCACCGCCGCCTCGTCCAGCACCGAGCCCTTGCGGATCACCCGGTCGGCCAGCCGCGTCGTATGCGCCAGGATCGCACCCCTGGCCTCGGAAAGCGGCGTCGGGCCGAACCTCACGCCGCCTGCTTGGTCGCTTGCGCGGGGGCGAGCGGCGAGCCGCGACGCACGGCGACCAGCTCGGCGACGATGGAGAGGCCGATCTCCGGCGCCGTCACCGCCTCGATATTGAGCCCGACCGGCCCCTTGATCCGGGCCAACGCCGCATCGTCGTGGCCGAGCTCGCGCAACCGGCCGAGCCGGGCGGCGTGGGTCCGCCGCGAGCCGAGCGCGCCGATGTAGAAGGCGTTCGACTTCAGTGCCCGGTCGAGCGCCGGGTCGTCGAGCTTCGGATCGTGGGTGAGCGTCACCACGGCGGTGCGCGCGTCGGGCTTGAACGCGTCGAGCGCCTCGTCCGGCCACTCGGTCGAGACCGTCACGTTGGGAAAGCGCTCGCCGGTCGCGAAGGAGCGGCGCGGGTCTACCACCGTCACGGCGAAGCCGGTCTGCTCGGCGAACGGCACCAGCGCCTGCGCGATATGGACGGCACCGACCACCACGAGCCGCAGCGGCGAGTTATGGACGTGCAGGAACACGTCGCCGCCGTCGATCGTCACCGTGCCGCTCTCGTCGGCGCGCAGCGCGGACGCGGCCGCCTCGTTCAGCGCGGCGGCAGCCTGAGGGTCGGGCAGCAGCGACTGCTCCCCGCCCGGCAGCCGCGTCGCGAGCACCACCGGGCGGCGTTCGCGCTTGGCCGCCTCGAGGGCGGCCAGCAGCTCCGGTGTCACGTCAACTTCTCCACGAACACCTTCACCTTGCCGCCACAAGCGAGCCCGACTTCCCAGGCACGCTCGTTGGTCACGCCGAAATCGAGCAGCTGCGGGCTGCCGCTGTCGATCGTCTTCATCGCTGCTTCCGCGACCGCCCCCTCGATGCAGCCGCCGCTGACCGAGCCCGCCATCTTGCCCGATCGGGTGACGGCCATCTGGCTGCCTGCGGGGCGGGGCGAGCTGCCCCAGGCCTCGGTCACGGTCGCGAGCGCCACCTGCTCGCCAACCGCGCGCCAGTTGGCGGCCACGCTCAGTACATCCTCGGCTTCGTTCAGGCTCATGATGCGACCCTCCAGCGCTCCTCCGGGCCGCGCCCCCGGCTTGAACCGAGCGGGGCGGGGCGGGAGAGCAGGTTTACCAGTTCGCGCAGGCTCACCAGGTTATGCACCGGACGGAACTCGTCCACATGCGGCAGCATCGCGCGTATCCCCTGCGATTTTGGCTCGAAGCCCGACCAGCGCAACAGCGGATTGAGCCAGATCAGCCTTGTGCAGGAGCGATGCAGCCGGTCCATGTTCTCCGCCAAGCCTTGCGCGCCGTCGCGGTCGAGCCCGTCGGTGATCAGCAGCACCACCGCGCCCTGGCCGAGCACGCGACGCGCCCAGTCGCGGTTGAACGCCTCGATCGCCTCGCCGATCCGGGTGCCGCCGGACCAGTCCGGCACGATGTGCGCGACCGTTTGAAACGCCACCTCCGCATCACGATGGCGCAGCTGGCGCGTGATGTTGGTCAGCCTGGTGCCGAACAGGAACACGCTCACCCGGTCGCGGTCGTTCGTCACCGCGTGGAGGAAATGCAGCAGGATCTGGGCGTAGCGCGCCATCGAGCCGGAGATATCGCAAAGCACCACCAGCGGCGGGGGACGAGTCTCGCGGCGCGAGCGCGCGATGTCGAGAATTTCTCCGCCGTGACGCCGGTTGTCGCGAATGGTGCGCCGCAGGTCGACACGCGGCCCGAGCGGATCGGGCCGCAGCCGCCTTGTCGGCCGTAGATCGAGCGGCAGGACGAGCTTGCGGATCTCCGCCTTCGCGGCGGCGATCTCGTCCGCCCCCATGGCCTCGAAATCCATCCGCTGCAGCCGTTCCTGGTCGCTGACGGTGAGCACCGCGTCGACCGTCGGCGGCTCCTCCTCCGGTTTCGCCCGGCTCGCTCGCGGCTGCGCGAACGCCTCGGCGACGCGCCGCCCGGCGGGTGGCGCGCGCTCGGGGCGGCTCTCCCTGCCGGCTTCCATCAGCGCCATGGCAGCCGCTTGGCGCGCCGCCTCCGGGTCGCGCCAGAACAGGGCGAAGGCTTGGTCGAACACTTCTTGGTGCTCGTGCCGATGGATCATCGCCGCTCGCAGCGCGGTGCGTGCCTGAGCCTTGTCGCCAAGATCGATCAGGGCGAGTGCGCGAAGTGCGGAGATCGACTCTGAAGGCCCCACGGGCAGCCCGGCCCGCCGCAGCACTCGCGCGAAATGCATGACGTTGGCGGCGAGGGTCAGGGTCACTCGAGAGCTCCGTCCCGCAACTGACCGGGGCTGAACACGCGCACGACTTGCACGTCGCCGGCAGTACGATCGTCCACGGTATCGGGCACAACGCGGTAGATCAGCATATGTCCTCGGGCTGGGCATTCGCGGATCCCCGGCCTATCGCGGACCGGATAGCGGCAGGGGTGCAAGGCCAGGTTCCGGATCGCTCGAACGATAGCTGCCCGCTTTGCCGCGCCCGCAGTCCGGCCCCGGACTGCCGCAGCCAGCGACTGATTGCGGCACGGTCCGCTTGCGCCAGCGGGGACACGATGACAACCCGCCGCACAATGGATCAGATCATCCCTTGGGTGTCGGAGGTGGCAGCGGATCGCCGCGTTCCCACGCGTCGAGCCAAGCGTCGAGTTCCGTGCCGCTCGTCCCTAGTCCGGCGTCCAGCTGCGCGATCCCTTCGGCGATCATCTCCCGCCCGCGCCGCGCCCTGCCGGGCTCCGCCGTGCCGGTCCCGGCAGCTTCGGATGTCTTACCAGGAGGATTGGGGTTCGCCATGACGAGATCATAACCGATCAAAGGACTCCGGTCATCCTACGCCACGTCCGCCGTCTCGCGCGCCTCGCTGACTAGCCGCGCTGCTTCGGCACCGCGTATCTTGGCAATATCATCTTGATATTTAAGCAGAACGCCCAGTGTCTCGTTCACCCGCTCGGGCGTCAATTCGTGCTCGTCGAGGAAGCGCAACGCGTTGGCCCAGTCGATCGATTCCGCTACGCCGGGCAGCTTGAACAAGTCGGCGCCGCGCAGCCGCTGCACGAAGGCGACCACCTGTTTCGATAGCATCTCCGGCACGCCGGGCGCCTTGGCGGCCAGGATCGCGCGCTCGCGCACCGCGTTCGGATAATCCACCCAGTGATAGAGGCAGCGACGCCGGATCGCGTCATGCACCTCGCGGGTGCGATTCGAGGTGAGTACGACGACCGGACGCGTGCGGGAACGGATGGTGCCGTATTCGGGGATGGTGAGCTGGAAGTCCGCCAGCACCTCCAGCAGGAACGCCTCGAACGGCTCGTCGGCGCGGTCGAGCTCGTCGATCAGCAGCACCGCGGGCGGCTGGTCGGGATCGATGGCCGACAGCAGCGGGCGCGCTTGCAGGTATTCGCGGGCATAGATGTCGCGACCGAGCACGTCCCGGTCGGTCTCGCCCGACGCCTCCGCCAGCCGGATCGCCATCAGCTGCCGCGCGTGGTCCCATTCGTAGGCCGCCGCCGAGAGGTCCATCCCGTCATAGCACTGCAGCCGCACGAGTCGGCGGTCGAGCCCCGCCGCGAGCACCTTGGCGATCTCCGTCTTGCCGGTGCCGGGCTCGCCTTCCAGCAGCAGCGGTCGGCCCATCGACAGCGCAAGATGTACGGTCGTCGCCAGCTCACGGTCGGCGATGTAGCCATGCCCGGCCAGCAGCGCGGCCGTCGCCTCGACCGAAGCCGGCAGCGCCGTCACTACAACGAGCTTCCGTAGAGCAGCAGCAGCACGAACAAGAACACGACCCCGCCGATCCAGGCGACGAGCGGCAGCCCGAACGGCTCACGCGGGATCATCGAGAACATGCTGACGGTGGCGGGCGGGGGCGCCTGCGTCTGGGTCGGGAACGGCGCCGACGTGGTCGGGTAGGTTTCGGACGTAGCGCCGGCGTCGGCGATGTCGGACGACTGCGTCATCAACGGGTCGATCGTCGGCCCGAGCGTGAGCTGGCCGGTGAAGCGGTCGAAGAACTGATCCGCCATTGACTTGGCCGTCGCGTCGATCAGCCGCGCGCCCAATTGCGCGATCTTGCCGCCGACCTGGGCTTGAACCGCGTAGCGCAGCAAGGTGGCGCCGTCATCGTCGTCGAGGTTGACCTTCGCACCACCCTTGGCGAAGCCGGCGACGCCGCCCTGGCCCTCGCCGCTGATCGTGTAGCTGTTCGGCGGATCGAGATCGGCAAGATGAACCTTGCCGTTGAACCGCGCGGCGATCGGACCGACCTTCACCGCCGCCGTGGCCTTCATCTCGTTCTCGGCGGTCTTTTCCAGCGACTGGCAGCCTGGAATGCAGCTTTTCAGAACCTCGGGATCATTCAGGGCGTTCCAGACCCTCTCGCGGGGCACCGGGATGCGCCGCTCGCCGGTCATATCCATTCAAAATGTTCTCCGTTTCGCGCGGCGGACGTTACTGGCAGGGTCCAGGGCATGCAACCAAGCCACTTAGCTTCGTGGTCGCCGCAAGGAGCGGCATGACGACAGCAAAGCGCGCGGTCCTCCTCGGTTCCGGTTTGCTGCTGCCGACGTCGGCGCTGGCGGCGACGCCCGGTCCGGCACCAAACGTAATTTGGGGAGTGCCGTTCCTCGGGGTGCTGCTTTCGATCGCGCTGATCCCGATGCTGGCACCCCGGTTTTGGCACCGCCGCATGGGCGCGGTCGCGCTCGCCTGGAGCCTCGCCTTGCTGGTTCCGATGGCGATCCTCTCCGGTCCCACCAGTGCGGCCGAGTCGGTGTGGCATGCCCTGTTGGCCGAATACCTGCCCTTCGTGACGCTGCTGCTCGCGCTCTACACGGCGGCCGGCGGTATCCTGGTGCGCGGCGCCGGGGCGGGCACCCCGACGGGCAATGTCGGTCTGCTCGCGGTCGGCACGGTGCTGGCCGGGGTGATGGGCACCACCGGGGCCGCGATGGTCCTGATCCACCCGCTTCTCGCCTCGAACGCCCATCGGACGCGGAAGACCCATCTCGTCGTGTTCTTCATCGCCCTCGTGGCCAACGCCGGCGGTGCCACGACCCCGCTCGGCGATCCGCCGCTCTACATCGGCTTCCTCAACGGCGTTCCCTTCGCCTGGCCGTTGACCCACCTCGCCTTGCCGCTCGCCGTAATGGCAGCGCCGATACTGGTCGCCTTCTATCTGCTGGACCGCCGCTTCGCCGCAGCCGACCCGCCGCCGGCGGCACGGGGGCGCTTCCACCTGCGCGGCACGGCCAACATCGCGCTGATCGGGGTGGTGATCGCGACCGTGCTGATGAGCGGCATCTGGCGTCCGGGCGAGGTCGTGCTGCTCGGCCAGCGGCTCGAGATCGCGCGACTGGCCGGCGACGCCGTGTTCGTCGCGGTGACGCTGGCCTCGATCGCGATCACGCCGCGCGCCGTGCGGTCGGCGAACATGTTCACCTGGCACCCGATGCAGGAGGTGGCGACCTTGTTCGCCGCCATCTTCATCACGATCGGTCCGGTGCTCGCCATGCTGCAGGCGGGCTTCGAGGGGCCGCTCGCACCGTTGCTGCGGCTGACCGTCGACGCCAGCGGCCATCCGGTGCCGCTGGCCTATTTCTGGCTCACCGGCCTGCTCTCGGCCTTTCTTGATAACGCGCCGACCTACCTCGTGTTCTTCGGCCTCGCGGGCGGCGACCCGGTGCAGCTGACCGGCCCGCTCAACCACATCCTGACCGCCACCTCGGCGGGCGCGGTGTTCTTCGGCGCGCTCACTTATATAGGCAACGCGCCCAACCTCATGCTGCGCGCCATCGCCTCGCATCGCGGCGTGCGGATGCCGAGCTTTTTCGGCTACATGGGAATGTCGTGCGCGCTCCTGCTTCCGGCTTTCGTCCTGCTCTCGCTGGTGTTCTTCCGGTAGGCTATCCCGCACGTTCACCGGACCGCTCGGAGCCTCCCATGACCTATCTCGTCGCCGCCGACCTTCCTGCCACGTCGGCCGGACAGCGGTTCCGGGCGTTGGTCGAACAGGGCGGGATCCTGCAGATGCCGGGGGCGCATAACGGCTTGGCGGCGCTGCAGGCAAAGGCGGCCGGGTTCGAGGCGCTCTACCTATCCGGCGCCGCGATGACCGCCTCGATGGGCATTCCCGACCTCGGCATGATCACCGTCGACGAGGTGTGCTTCTTCGTCCGCCAGATCACCCGCGCCACCGGCCTGCCGCTGCTGGTGGACGGTGACACCGGCTACGGCGAGGCGCTCAACGTGATGCACATGTTGCGCAGCTTCGAGGACGCCGGCGCCGGCGCCGTGCACATCGAGGACCAGCTGCTGCCCAAGAAGTGCGGCCATCTCAACGACAAGAAGTTGGCCGACCCGCACGACATGGCGGCCAAGATCGCCGCCGCCGCCCGCGCGCGCCGGCACCTCTACATCATTGCCCGCACCGACGCCGCCGCGAGCGAGGGCCTCGACGGCGCCGTCGCCCGCGCCAAGTTGTTCATCGAGGCGGGTGCCGACGCCATCTTCCCCGAGGCGCTGAACACCGCCGAGATGTTCCGCGCGTTCGCCGCCCGCATGGAGGGCGTGAAGCTGCTCGCCAACATGACCGAGTTCGGGCGCACGCCGTTCTTCACCGCGAGCGAATTCGAGGCGATGGGCTATCGCATGGTGATCTGGCCGGTGAGCAGCCTACGCGTCGCGGCGAAGGCCCAAGGTGAACTGTATCAGTCGATCCTGCGCGAGGGCGGCACGCACGCGATGGTGGACCGGATGCAGACCCGCGCCGAACTCTACGCCACGATCGGCTATCACGACTACGAGGCGCTGGACGCCTCCATCGTCACCACCGTCATCCCGCAGGCAATGCCGCAGCGTTAGGAGGGATTGCTTGTGGATTAAACACAAGTTGGTCGATGCCGCAGAATTCATATTATGGAAACCGCACGACCTGCTAGCGTGTTCTGCGCTTTAGAGCTGCCTCGGCCCTCGGGATATATGCGTCGCATAGCGGCATCGTTTTGCTCCTCTAGTAGACTCCGTCATTGACAGTGACCGGCCCCTCTGAATCGATGGCGGCTTCGCTGGTTAGGGGGTCGCTTCGGTGTCTGCGAAACTGAGCACGGTCAAAAAGTATATCGTCACGCTGAGTGCC